>Ga0307373_10002120_pt1 | contig 36191 bp, 25 predicted proteins | sample OX2MG_FD_202534 | JGI IMG/M metagenome (GOLD analysis project Ga0307373, IMG submission 202534) | Soil microbial communities from Risofladan, Vaasa, Finland - OX-2 | ecosystem: Environmental > Terrestrial > Soil > Coastal area > Acid sulfate soil | place: Finland: Risofladan, Vaasa | collected...
CTTCCGAAAAAGCTATGCGGGTCATCCTTGACCACCCTTCCGTCTACGGAGTCATCGAGAATGGGCGTATTAAACCAAACAGCCGCTGTCGTGAAAAGGCATCATTTCGCGCCGCGAGACGTATATATAGGTACCGACGAGACGGGGACCGCCGCGCTCGCAAATGCCGAATACGGCGTCACTATTGGATACGGCGCTACGAATAACCGCATCGGCGCCGACGGCGCCGACGCCGCTGCGGCGGCCGAGGGCAATTTGATTTCGGGAAACGGCTATGGCGGCGTGGAGATTTGGGGCGCCGGCGCGAATGGCAACTGGATCGCCGGCAACCTGATCGGCACCGACAAAACGGGCGACGTAGCTCTGCCCAATGCCGAATACCTAGCGCCCAATCGGGGACTTGCAGTGGTTGTCAGTGGTGGCGCAGCGGATAACGTCATTGGCAGCGATCTTGACGGTGTTGGCGACCCCGCCGAGGCCAACCTCATTTCCGGTAATTACGGGGCGGGAATTGTCATTAGCGGAACAGGCACCACCGGCAACCTGGTGGCTAAAAACCTCATTGGTCTGGCGGCAAACGGATTCGATGCCTTGGGCAATACCGGTGACGGTGTCGAAATCTACGGTGATGCCAGCGGCAACCTTATTGGTGGCCTAACCGCCTCGGGCGGGAACGAGATCGCGTTTAATATGCATGCGGGCATCGATGTCATTTCAGGCAGCAATAATCGGCTAACCGGCAATCTCATTTACGGCAACGGCAGGCTCGGCATCGATCTTGGCGGCGACGGCGTAACGCCCAACCACGCTGGGGACTCGACGTCGGGCCCAAACGACTGGCAGAACTATCCAACAATCCAGACGGCAGCTTACGACGGCTCGACGTTGTCGTTGGCAGGCACGTTCAATAGCACGCCGAACACCTCCTTCCTTCTCGACTTTTACGCCAGCCCACAGGCCGATCCGAGCGGCTACGGTCAGGGTCAGCAGTTCCTGACGCGCATTTCCGTGACGACCGACGCCTCGGGAAACGCGGCGTTCAGCACGGCTCTCACGACGAGCCTAAGCTACGGCGATGTTGTCACCGCCGTCGCCACCGACCCTAACGGAAACACATCGGAGTTCAGTCAGGTCGCAACCTTGAACAATCACGCCCCGAGCTTCACGGCCAGCAATCCGCCGGCCGTAAACGAGGACTCTGGCGCGCAAGCCGTTAGCGGCTGGGCGGCATTCGATCCCGGCCCCGGATCGAACGAGGCCGACCAGACGGCGACCTACTCCGTGAGCAACGTGAGCAATGCCAGTTTGTTCAGCGTCTCTCCGTCGATTGCGGCGGACGGGACGCTGACCTATACCCTGGCTCCACACCAATCTGGCACGTCTACGTTTGACGTTCAAGTGCAGGACAGCGGGGGTACGGCCAACGGCGGCATCGATACGTCGGCAACGCAGACGTTTACCATAACGGTCGATGCGCCGGCCGCGATTACCTCGGCGAACGCGGATTCGTTCGTGGTCAATTCGCCCGGCAGCTTTCAATTCTCCGCATCCGGCTTTCCGCCGCCGACGGTGAGCGTATCTGGGCCGCTGCCGACGGGTGTGACATTCGATAGCGCCACGGGCACGCTGACCGGCACGCCCGCACTCGGCGCCGTTGCTACCTTCCCGCTCACGGTCACTGCGCATAACGGCGTGGGCGCCGACGCTACGCAGAGCTTTACGTTGACGGTCACGCGGGCCGCGCCGGCGATTGCCTGGAGCAACCCGGCCGACATTACTTACGGTACGGCGCTAGGCGTCACGCAGCTCGACGCCACGGCCAACGTGGCGGGCGCGTTCAGCTACACGCTGGTCGATGGTACGACGGCGGCCGATGGCGCCGTGCTCAATGCCGGGCAGCACCAGGTGTTGAACGTCACCTTCACGCCAACCGATACGACGGACTACTCGACCGCCACGGCGCTAGTGCAGATCAACATCGCGCCGGCCACGCTGACCGTCACGGCCGACGACAAGAGCAAGCTCTACGGCGAGGCCAACCCGATGTTGACGGCCAGCTATATCGGCTTCGTCAACGGCGACGACGCCAGCGCGCTGAGCGGGGTGCCCAGCCTGAGCACCACGGCCGTGACGAGCAGCCCGGCGGGCAAGTACCCGATCACGGTCGCGGCGGGGACGCTGAGCGCGGCCAATTACATGTTCGCGTTCCAGAACGGCACGCTGACGGTGACGCAGGCAGCGCCGGTGATCACCTGGAGCGATCCGGCTGACATCACCTACGGCACGTTGCTGGGCGCGACGCAGCTCGACGCCACGGCGAACACCCCCGGCAGCTTCAGCTATATGCTGGCCGACGACACGACCCCGGCCAGCGGCGCGGTCCTGAACGCCGAGCAAAACCAGACGCTGAACGTCACCTTCACGCCGACCGACTCGACGGATTACACGATGGCCACGGCCCAGGTGGACATCAATGTGGATCCGGCCGCCCTGACGGTCACGGGCAGCGGCACGCAGGTGTACGGCGGCAGCCCGAGCTTCGCCGTAGACTATAGCGGCTTCGTACTCAGTCAGAACAGCAGCGTGTTGGGCGGGACGCTGGCCTTTGTCACCACGACTTCCAGCAGCAGCGATGTAGGGACGTACCCGAACGCCGTCACGCCTGGCGGTCTGACGTCGAATAACTACGCCATCAGCTTCGCCCCGGGCGACATGGTGGTCATGCCCGCCACGTTGACGGTCAAGGCCAACAACGCCAGCAAGGTCTACGGCACGGCCAACCCGACCTTCACGGACACGATCACGGGCTTCGTCAACGGCGACGGCGACGGCGTGGTCAGCGGCGTTGCCAGCTTGAGTACCACGGCCACCACGACCAGCGCCGTCGGCAGCTACCCAATCGCGGCGGCCCTGGGAACCTTGATTGCGCCCAACTACACCTTCGCGTTCCAGAACGCTACGCTGCTGGTGACGCAGGCCACGCCCGTCATCACCTGGAGCAATCCGGCCAACATCACCTACGGCACGGCGCTCGGCGCCACGCAGCTCGACGCCGCGGCCAACGTGGCGGGCTCGTTCAGCTACATGCTGGCCGACGACAAGACGACGGCCAATGGCGCCGTGTTGCACGCCGCAGAGAGCCAACTGCTCAATGTCTTGTTCACGCCGACGGATACGACCGATTACGCGACCGCCACGGCGCAGGTGCAGATCAACGTCACGCCGGCCCCGCTGACGATCACGGCCGACGACCAGAACAAGGTCTACGGCGCGGCTTTGCCGGCGCTGACCGCCAGCTATGCCGGCTTCGTCAACGGCGATAGCGCGGCCAGCTTGACGACGCAGCCGAGTCTCTCGACCGCGGCCACCGCCATTAGCCACGTTTCGGGAAACCCTTACGTCATCACCGCCAGCGGCGCTGTCGACGCCGACTACACGATCAGCTATGTGGCCGGCTCGCTGACCGTCACGCCGGCCACTTTGACCGTCAAGGCTAACGACGCCAGCCGGGTTTTCAGCTCTCCGAACCCGATCTTCACCGATGCGTTCAGCGGCTTCGTCAGCGGCGACGACGCGAGCGTGGTCAGCGGCGCGGCGAGCTTGACCACCACGGCCACGACGAACAGCCCGGCGGGCAGCTACCCGATCACCGCGGCGTTGGGCACGCTGAATGCGGCCAATTACACGTTCGCCTTTCAGAACGGCACGCTGACGGTGACAACCAATTTGCAGGGCGCCTTCGGCCTGGTGCGAGACGTTTACGTCATCGGTTCGGGAACGGTAAACGTGTCGGCCGATAGCGGCGTATTGGTCAACGACAGCGGGCCGGGGCAGATCAAGGTCGCCGCCGCCACGGTAATCGGGGCCAACGGCGGGACGTTCGTGTTCCACGCCGACGGATCGTTCACGTATACGCCGCCCGCCGATTTTCCGGGCTTCGATTACTCCCAGTACACGGCGACCGATTCGCAGGGCGACAAGGCGAGCGCTACTGTCAATGTCCTCTCGCAGACGGGCGGTGTGGTTTGGAAGTTCTACGAGTCGGTGCTGGGCCGCGACCCCGACTACGGCGGCTTGCAATTCTGGATCAACGACTTCAACAACGGCGGCAAGACCGGCGACATCGCGGCCGGGTTCTTCGAGAGCGACGAACTGCTCAACAAGATCATCGGCGGCTATTACCAGCAGTATCTGGGCCGCACGCTCGACCCGGCGGGACTCGCGTATTGGAAGGGCGTGTGGCACGCGACGGGCGGACCCGAGGGCATCAAGGCCGGCTTCGCCGCCTCGCCGGAATTCAACAACAACGCCGGCAACACGCCCGACGGTTGGTTGACAGCGCTTTATCAGCGGATTTTGAACCGCACGCCCGACCCGCAAGGCTTTCAGTATTGGCAGCAGCAACTCGCCAACGGAGCGTCAGAGGTCGATGTCGCCTTAGGGTTCTTCGACAGCACGGAAGCCTACCAGAACGACGTGACGGTTTGGTTCAACGAATATCTCGGCCGCGTGCCCAGCAACGTGGAGTTGACGCAGTACGCCAACGAAATGGCGAACGGCAAGACCGACCGCGACATCGAGCAGGAGATCACCAACTTGCCCGAGTATGGACAAAACCCGCCGGCCGTAGCCGCAGGCACGGCCGCACGGTTGGCCGACTATCACCAACGGGCGGCAATCGCTGCGAAAGATAACTTGTTCTCAAAGCTTGGCGCATAGGCGGAGTTGCCGCGATTGACATCCGGCAGACGGCAGAGTTCGCTTGGATGATTGAATTCGGCATGCTCGTGGACACGAGTGGGCCGATTTCAATTGAGGCGGCGAATTGACCTAACGCCCGTAGCAGCAGTGATTTGCAGGTCGCCTTTAGAAAGACGCATCCTGAGTCTTGATGGCTATAACCAAGAAAAGGCTTTCTGGCTGTACTGGTTCAATGTGAACTGGAATTTCGGGTGCTGAACATTAGCGAATCGGGGACGCATCCTACGGTGCAGGTCGCGGCATCTTGCCGCGAAGGTTTATCGCTTTCGAGCCGATCCCGGAGCGGGGAAAAGCAGGAGCAGGGCAGGGCGAAGGGACGCTTCGCTCAAAATGGCTGCATTTCATTCCGCCCCGCCTGGCGGCATTTGACCGCCCGCTGACACTATGATTGGCTCGTGCGGCAGTTGCCGCAGCTCGTGGAACAAGGGGCCGATATGATCATGGTTCTCCGCGGGAGTGCGCATTCAATGACCGACGACAGTTTTTTCTGCCGAGCAGAGCGCCGCCACCGCCAGCTTGATATGCTCTGGAAGCTGCGGCCAACGCTCGATGACCGCGGCCAACCGAGCGTCAGTCGATGACAACAAAGCGCAGGAAGTGCCCGGCTCCCGCTGCCATATCGCTGCCAGCGGGCATTGACCAAGCTCTAAGTCGTTTGAGCAATGACCGTTAGGGCAAAAGGCATTCTCATTCGATTCCCGCACGGGTCATTGCAAGCTTCGACCAAGTGGCGCAATTGGAAGACGCACGACGCTCAGAACGTCGGCCCCTCGCCGGGCATGGGAGTTCGAATCTCCCTTGGTCACTTTGATATTGCAGGCGCGACAGGCGTCCAGCTGACTTTCATAAGGTCGGCGCGCCCGGCTCGATACCGGGGCCTGCAACTTCATGACGGCCGGGTACGCAAACAGGCAAAGCGGCGAGGTCGAGAACCTCGTGACTTTGCGGGTTCGACTCCCGCCTCGGCTACTTCAACGATCCCGTGGTCCAATGGCGAAGACGCCTGGCCGACGTCCAGGAGAGGGCGGTTCGATTCCGTTCGAGATCACTGGATTGCTTCTGGTCTGTAGGTGTATCGGCAGCACGCCGCCGTGGTAAGGCGGAAGACCCGGTTCAATTCCGGGACGGACCTCTGGGAAAACAACGGGCCTGCATGTCCCTGGCGGCGACTGATCCTTGCAAGATCGGTGTGATGGGTTCGACCCCCATCAGGTCCACTCGAACAACCTGGGCTGCTGGTCCAATGGGACGACGCCGGCTCCGCAAGCCGGAAATCGGAGTTCGACTCTCCGGCGGTCCACTGTTTTTGCGATGGGCTCATCGTCTAACGGGTAGACGCCAGTCCGGCAGGCTGGAGATCCGGGTTCGATTCCCGGCGGGTCCACTCGATCAAACGGAAGGTAGGCGGATACGGCTTTGCCGCGCCGCTTTGCTAAAGCGGTTCCCGCGCGCCGGGATGAGGGTTCGACTCCCTTGCCTTCCGCTGTTTGCCCCGATGGTGAAATGGAGATCATGCCCTGCTTCTAACTGGGCGTTCCGGGTTCGAGTCCTGGTCGGGGCGCTGTTTGCCCTGCGAATGTACCGGAAGCACGGCAGTCTTCGGAACTGCAAGACGAGGTTCGACTCCTCGACGGGGTGCTGGTTCGTCTTTTATATCTGTCCTCGGAGTGTGCCGGACCAACGCACGCGAGCCCGCGAAGCTCGTAGACCAGGTTCGATTCCTGGCGAGGACGCTTCATTTGTCTGACGCTGGAGCCAGACGGCGCGGCAACCGCCTGCTGACAGTTAGCGAGATCGTTGCGCAAGCACGGCTACCTAGCCAGCGGCAAAGGGTCAGGTAAGGCCCTGCAGGCGATCTTTCAGCGTCTTGAACGCCGTCACCGCGGCCTGCACTTCCCGCGGACCGAAAGCGTTATGTTCGCAACCTCGCGAGACGCGCTGCAGGACTTATCCGACCCCGTTCCCTTTGTCCGCCTATTACTCGAGTATCGCGAGGTTGACAAGCTGCTTGGTTCGTTCTTGAACAAAATGGGCAAGCGGGTGCTGCACCCGTCATTCAACGTCCTGGCCCGCAGCGGTCGCACAACCTCATTCGGCGAGATCAACGCCCAGAACCTCCCTCGCAACGACAAAGTCAGGTCCTGTTTTGTGCCGTCGCCGGGTAAGGTGTTCATTTAAGCAGACTACAAGACGATCGAGTTGGCCACGCTTTCGCAAGCGTGTCTGAGCCAGTTCAGCTTGAAGTCGAGAATGGCGGCGGCGGTCAATGCCGGCAAGGACTTGCACACCCTTGTGGCCGCTCGCGTAATGGGCAAAAAAAGGTCAGAGGTGACGGACGACGAGCGGGCCAAGGCCAAGCCGATCAATTTCGGCAAGCCCGGCGGCATGGGCGATGCCACAATGCGTCAGTATGCCAAGACATCTTACGGCATCTTGCTGACTGATGCGGAGGTGGCGGCTCTCTCAGCCGCCTGGTTCGAACTCTTTCCGGAGATGCAAGAATTTCTCGCCGATGCCAGTGACGCTCCGAAGGAATTGGCCGAACTGCTGAAGCTGACGCCCGCCTCGCACTATTCGCACACGGACGATCGCCGATTCATCGATCATCCAGAGAACGAATGCCGCGAGCTAAAGCCGCATCCTATCCTGGGAGCGATGCTGATCAAATCGATGAAAACTGCTAATCCGCGGACCGAGGCAGGACGACTGTATTCAGATGATGACTTGGATTACTTCTGGTCCCGACTGGCTGCGAAAAAGGAGTTGCTGCCGAAAACAGCTAAAGCAGCTGTTCAGCGACGCGAGCCGTCGCCGCGGTTGCAACGGGCGGTGTTGTCGCTGGTAGGCCGGGCCGGGGTATTCACTTTGACGGGCCGGCTGCGCGCGGATGCGACCTATAGCGCACGACACAACACCGTATTCCAAGGCTTGGCGGCCGATGGCGCGAAGCTGGGCCTCTGGCTCTTGTGGCGTGCTGACTACCGCATTGTCAACTTTATTCATGACGAGGTCATGGTCGAAGTGCCAGTCAACAGCAATCTGAAACAACACGCTGAGCGCATCAAAAAGCTGATGATCAATGGCATGCAGGCGGTTGTGCTCGATGTGAAGGTCGACGTGAGCTACGCGGCCGCTGAACGGTGGTACAAGGGCGCCAAGGCCGTTTTCGACAAGTCGAAAACGAAGTTGCTGCCGTGGTCGCCGGCCCCAAAGCCGCGAAGCAGGAAGCAGACCGTGACATGACGGTTCGCCGCCGCATAGGGCCAGCCGCCGGAACAAGCTCATTTCTAGGCGACCTCCATTAGCCTAGGCCGCCGAAATGGCGAAAACCCTTGGTCGGATTTCGTGCCGACGCGATCAGGCCGCCGCCAACTGGAATCCCTGCGCCGGCCGCCTAGTCCGGGATTCAAGCGAACGATTTCGCGGCATTTCGAAGAGGCCCTGTGTCGGCACGACGATAGTGCCGTGATTCCTCCGCAGTCGCTGGCTTCACCAGCAGAATCGATCGAACGAAGCGCATGACCGACTGATGATCCCCAGGCCGCTCGCCGTGCAAAACATGCTGGAACTCCGAGGGCGGTTCCGCGGCGCCGGCCGGACTGCCGAGACCTGGTCGCGACGGCAGAAAATCCGCCGTACAGCCCCAGATCTCCATCATGCGCGTTTTCTTATCGCGTCTCGTCCTCGTTCCTCGGCCGACTGATTGGAGACGATGCCGGACGGCCGTGATGCGGTTCCTGTCGATCGAGCCGCTACTGGAAGATCTCGACGACTTCGATCTGGCCGGCATGGGCTGGGCCATAGTGGGCGGCGAGAGCGTCGGCGGCTGCTGATCAGGCGCAGGGGACTCTGCATCAACAGCTGGCTCGCTCCGCCGCAGTGCTTGGCCGCCGTGCCGCCCGTCGCCGGAGACCAAGACCGCGGATCGGAGCGGCCGGCTGCTCGGTCGACGGCCAGTGATAATCGAGATCAGCCGTCGGGCAGTCGGCCAGGGAGTGGCGGCCAGATCGGGCAGCGCACATGGCGTCCGTCATCTCGGGGCGGCCGCCGCAGCTGCCGAATGATCGTGAAACCCGCCGCCGCTGACTGGCAGGGCGAGGCGCCGTCGGAGACGTCTTGAGCCGGCGGCCGCGAAAATGGCCGAAATCGCTCGACTGGATTGCGGCCGTCCGCCGCTGGAACCCTGGGCCGGCTGCGCAGCTCGGATCACGCGAGCCCTCTCGCGGCAATTAGTTAGCGTGTTCGCGCGCCGGAACGGTGGCAGTTCCGAGGCTCCTCTGTATCCGTTGGCGCCGCCAATAGCATCGATCGAACGGAGCGCCAACCAAGCCCTCGCCCCGTCATCTCGCCAGCCAACCAGCAAAAAGCGTACGGCGGGATGGAACCCGAGCACAATGCGAGGGGACATCCCGCCGTACGCGGAACGCGGCACCCGCATAAATCCACATCGCAATAGTCTCGCCCCAATGAAACGACTGCCAGCCGCCGTCCGCCCGAATGCCTCGGTGACAATCTTGCCAGCGGCGACGGAGCGTCCCGAACTCGCCATTGCATCGGCAGCGTTCGGAACGGTCAGTCCCTTCCGGCAAATGCTATTGACGTTAATAGAAACATGGCGGTCATGGGCTTCTGAGGCGGTCGGCGGCAAGCTGGCGCAGCCTAATGGATAGGTCAGAGTCGCGATCGCTGCATCACCCGACGACGTCCAACAGCTAGCCTTCGCCGCCCGGTGCCGATGCGCTGCCACAATCCGCCGTCGCCCATCCAGCAGCGCCCGCGACCAAGCAGGCGTCCCCGCCGGATCACGCGACGTTGCCAAGCCGTCTCGACCAAGGGCGGGCGTGGCGGATAGTGCCGCTCGCGCGTCGCCAGTGGTCGCAAGGCGTGCTCGCCGACGCCGTGCCGGGAGGTACACAAACGCCGTCCGGATAGGAGCTGCGCGAGGCCGGCGTGCCGAATCGATAGAATGAAGCATCGTCGTATTGGCCTACGGCGCGCGGCCCGGGAATCATGTGAGCCGCCCCTATCACGCGTGCCCACGCGCAGGCCTCCGCTGAGACCATCTCGGCGACCCCACCATCGCCGGGCTACGGAGTGGCCGGCGGCAAATCGGCTGTGTAGATCTGCGGCCCAGATACCTATGCGCCGAGGGCGCCAGAAAGGCCGGTGCGGCCTCCCATCAAACATGTGCTGGGATGGCCGTCTCTGAGGTTGAGCCTGACATCCGGACCGCGAAGAGATCGAACCACGAATGCCGCCCGCGCAACGGGTCGCGACGATGGTCGGCGCCGCGAGCGAATCGGCGAAAGATCCTCCGACAGCGGCAGTTGCGCCGCTCAATGGAGCGCGCCCCTGCCGCGGGACAACCCCTGCGGCCTCGATCTAATGCCGTTTGCGCGGGGCCCGGCCAACCGAGCGCCGGCGAGCCCCGCCGCAGCGTCGCGAGGCTCCCCGCCCTGTCGATGGCCGCGACCACCGGCGATGGTAGATGGCGTCGGGCGGCGAGTCCCCAAGGCCATGCGCACCCCAATCGCCCAGTGGCGTCTGCGGGCCGCCCAGCGAGCGCCGCTCGAGAATGGCCGCCCCGCGACCGCCAATCGGCCTGCTTGCGTCGTCGCAGTCGGGCCAGGTGATGACGGATCGCGCCGCCCGACCCGACCCCGCGCCAAGGGCCAGCGAACGGCCCGGATGCGGCCGGTGCTGATCACGCTGGCCGCGAATCTGCCCGAGGCTAAACAGCCGATGAATAGCCAGGTGTACGGCATGCAACGCAGCGCCCAGCAGCGCGCCGCCGACCGGCAATCCGACGTAGGCGGCCAGGGGATGGTCCAGCGCCGACTCCAAGGCGAAATGCGGCGGGGAGGTTGCTCCGTCCGGAGCGGCGTGCCCCGGCGTGGGGTGATTGGCGGATTTCATCGTGCTTGCTCCGAGGGCTGGGCAAAAGAGGAAAGTGAGTTAGCCGGACGAACGCTCCACCGGCCTGCCGGGCCTGCCGGGAAGGGCCGCCAACGCCCGAGCGACTCGGCAAAAACGGGGTCGAACCCCAGCGACGCAGGGCAGATCGTGCATTGAAGATACCCGCGTACGACCGAAATCGGGGTCAAAACTGTCGGAGACGCCCCACCATTTCACGCGTCGTTCAGTAGCCGGACCCCACGCTCGATATAGCGCTGGGGATCGGCATCGCCTTCCCCGATTCCTGGACTTGCACCGGCACGGGCGAGACTCCCGTGGGCGCCGGATTGAGGTCGCCGCCGGAGGAGGCGAAACGCGGTCCAGGCAAGGCGCCGGAGTTTGTTTTCGTCGGTTCCTTGCCACTGCTGCTGACGGGCAAGATGGCCGGCGGCTTCGAGCTGCGCGCAGCGGGCGGCGATTGCAGGTCGGCCAGCCGGGCAGCCGCCTGGTCTTTGAGCGGCCCGGCCTGGGCTGACGTTTTCACGAGCTTCAACAAGGCGGTCGCCTCGCGCACTTTACCCGACTCGATCAGCTTCTCGGCCTTCGTCAGCCGCGATCGATTCACTGCCTCGCCAATCTGCCGGGCAACGTCGCGCGGGTCGCTTTGCTGAGAAATGGCGGCGATCTGGGCGCCGTCGCCGCGGGTCAGCACCATCGTCGGCGTTTGCCTATCGGCCAGCTCCAGGTCGGACAAGTTCACTAGGTTGGTCAGCGCCGGCAACTCGTCGATCGGCAACAGCACCAGCACGCAGTTGCGAACCGGTAGCGCCGTCGGCCGTGTGTTCAGTGCGACCAATAGCCGGGCGGTGGCCGAGTCCCATTCGCCGGGCTTGGGTTGCGCCTGGGTGAGCACGAGCAGCACCGGCGACCCTTTCTGTTCGGCTTGTGCAAACTTGGCCGCGGCCAATTCGACGGCGATTCGGTCCGGGCTGGCCTTTTGTCCCGCCAGCTTTTCGAAAACCCGCTGCTGAATCATCGGCAGCGGCACGAGCGCGTTTTCGGCCAACAGCCGGTGCGTGGGGTCGCCGGGGAGCGAGGCGTGCGCCTGAGCGATGATTTGCATTTGGGCAAAGACGTTCTTGCCGCCGAATTCGCCCGCCTTTCGATAGGTATCGACAGCCCACTGGGCCTCGGCGAGCAGCTTCTCGGCCTTCGCCGGCCCGACGACCGCGTTAATCACCCGCCCTTGGGGCGTGAGAAAATAGCTGACGACGTTGCCGCCGTTCTTCTGCACCTGGCCGTTGACCTTCGTGACCTGGAAATCGCCGAGCTGCTGATAGCAGGCGGTGAAATGCTGGCCGATGTACTGACCGACTTGTTCATCCGACAGGGCGCCCGCCCTGTATGCCTGGGCGTTGTTTCACGTGAATTCCTGCCGCGCGAAGTTGCCCGACACCTGAATCATGAACACCAGCTTTCTTTCATCCGCCGCCGCGCGCCAGGCCGCGTCGGGCGTTTGCATCCAGGTGATGGCGGTGCCCAGTTTGCGGTCGCCGTCGCTGAGTTGGCCTTCGCCCCTCGCCGTCGCGCAGTCCCCGGCTAGCGTGCAGACGGCGTTGTCTAACGCTCCGCCGACGACTCTTTTCGTGCGAGTCGCCGCCTCCGCCGGCATGGGAACGAAAAGCGGCATTCCCACCGCGGTTGCGAACAATAGCTTGCCGATCGTCTTCCACGCGTGCGTTCTCATAGCTCGCCCTTCCTTTCGATTCGTCTTGCCAAACGCCGCCGAATATTCATAGCAAAGCGCGGGCCGCCGCCTTTCACGTCTGCCGTGCATTGCACTGCAACAGCTTGCGGCCGCGGGCGTTCCGTCAAGGCCGGCTAGCGAGAACATATCAGTTGGTCGGGCTATACGAACGCAACGTGTCATCAAGTTGATACACCGCGTTGCGTCGCGAATCGCCTCACGGTCGCGCTGCGGTATTCGACGTGGCGCTTGAAGATCAGACCCCGCTTTTCAGGCACGCGCCTGCTAACGACGTTCTTCGGGTTCGACGAGGCCCATCTTCATTTGCAGTCCGAGCAAAGCAAAACCAAGCTTGACGCCCAGGCGGTTCATTATTGCGTGCGTCGGCCGAATGGCGTTCAACGGCGGTCGGTTCGGCTCCATTTTATGAACTTGACCACCCTGCCAACTCCTGGATGCTGCCATGACCCGCAGATCTCAGTTATTCTGCCTGGCGATGATCCAGCTCGGGTGTTCGTCGTTCGCATTCGGCGCCGACGACGATAAACCTCTGAAAGTCGCCGTCTTTGGCGGACAGCCTGACGAAACCCCAGTCGGGCTACGGCGGCTTGATTGTGACGCTGACCGCCGAGGGGCACGAAGTCCACGTCGGCTATGCGACCTGCTTCCGTGGCGATCGCAAAATCAACGGCCAACCCGAAGCGGACGTACGGCGACACGAGGCGGCCGAAGCCTGCCGCATTCTCGGCGCTCGCCCCCGCTTCTTCGATTACGCACACGAGAAACTGGTCGCCGACGCGGCGACCCGCGAGGAGGTTTCGGCTTGGATCAAATCGGTTCAGCCGGACGTCGTGGTCACTCATTGGCCGCTCGACACGCACCCGAACCACCACGCGGCCAGTTCGCTGATCTGGCAATCCTACGAGCGCCAAGGCGGCTGGAATCTTTATTTCTTCGAAGTGATGTCCGGCGGCCAGACGCTCGCTTTCCGACCAGAACTTTATCTGGATCTGGCGCCGGTGCTGGAAAAGAAAAAGGCCTGTCTCGACGTTCATGCCAGCCAGAATCCGGCGGGAATTTGGGCAGTGCATGAAAAAATGCACTTGGCCCGCGGGCGAGAATGCGGGGTCGAACGCGCTGAGACCTGAAGCTTGTTGGAGGCGAAGACCGGCGGAAAGCTGCTGCCGATCAAATGGCTGCGGCCGCGGGCCGCCCAGTGAACAACCACTCGGCCGGAGCGTCGGCGCAAGCATCACGATCGATGCGCTGCCGCAGACGAGAACCTGCCGGTCGCCAGGAAGCGAAGCACTTCCTCCGCCAACCGCCCCTGGAAAGCCAACAGCGTATGAGTCGCCGTTAAAACGATATGATCGCGCTGGCAAGCCAAGCTCGTGTTGCCCGCCCGAACCAGGAGATCGATGCTCGCGTCGATGATACCGACTTCAACGCCTTCAGGCTCGGGCAAACCATTGACGAAGCTGCCGGGCCGCGCTGCGAGTTGGTCGATCGCGGGAAAGCAGCAGCGCAGCGCCGGCCCGCAAAACGACGCCAGCCGGGAGCCCTTGTTAGGCGGCGCCAACATCACGAACCGGCCTAGCTTCGTCGGCCGACCAAGAATCAGCGCATAGCGTGCCACGATGCCTCCCATGCTGTGGCTGACCAGGTGGATGCGAGTCACGGCGGGATCAGCGTCGAGTTCGGCCAAGCGAAGATGCAGCCCCATCAAGAGAAACCCGTTTGCGCCCAGGCCGTGGATTAAAACGACGACCTTGCCGCCCGCAGGGAACCCAAAGCCGGCATCAGCCAAGTCGGTCGGCGGCGATTTCATCTGGCGCCTTCCTTCCATCGGCGCGGCGCCTCCGACGGTCGTGCTTAAGGCTGGCTGCGCCGCTTTTAGCCGGCTGGCGCCGGGCCCAATTAAGTCTCCCCAAATGTTGGTGGAAACGCCAGCGGCCTTCGGAGGCCCAGGAACGCATCACGCGTTTCGGAGCCGCCTTGTTCGCTCTGCGTCGTCGCTGCTGTGAGACGCAGGGCTTGGCTCAGGTCTCGCTCGAAACGCGGCTGGAGCTGCTAGCCGCCGGAGTTCGCTCTCCGGCACGAATGCGGGCTCCGCCGCCGTCGATCGTAATGGGCTGGCCGATTTCGGCGTCGCAGCGATCGCTGCCGGGGCCGGTCCGGAACCGGGGCGGGCGCGATAGGCGGCGCCGTTTCTGACACCGGCAGCCCGCGGCACTACGAACCGCCCGCCCGCTCGACGGGCGTTACCACCGCCGACATTGATGCGCTGGGCGTGTTGCTCTTCCAGTTCGTCGTCGGCAACAGTTCCAGGAACCAGCAATTTACGGTTCGACGCTTCGGGCGATTTCATTGAAGCTGATTTGGCTTGCACTTTCGAAGCGATCGTCGCAAGCTTCGCGCGCCGCGGCGAAAGCCGCGGGAAAATCGCCGTTCAGCAAAGCGCACACCGCCGACAGGCGCCGCGATTCGGGGCCTGGCATCAGCCGTTCGCAATCGCGCGCGCGCTCGAGAGCCAAGGCGAGTCGGCCGCCGTGTAGTGCGGCCAAACAACCGTTGCGGCTCCGGCGGTAGGTTTCCGCTGCCGCCCGCAGCAGCCGAAGATCGCACTTGCAGCGGCGGCAAACGTCGGACCATTCCTGCCGGGCGCCGCAGGTGGGGCAAACGACGTTGTTCTGAAGCGGCGCGTCGGTCAAGGCGCGTTCACCCTTGGTCGAGGTAGAAAAGCAGATCCTCGACTTCGGCGACAATCCGTCCGATGTCGTCCGGCAACCGGCGTTCGACGGCCGATTTCAGATCTGCGAGCATGGCCTTCAATTCCGCGGCGTCTTCGGGATGAGCGGCCGACTCGATGCGCGCGGCCTGTCCGATCGCGGCTTGAGCCTTGGCCAGCGCGTCTTGCAAAGCCGGATCGAGCGCTTCTTCTTCAGGCGACTCGATCTCGAGCGGCGCCTCGCCCGGAAACGGTTCGAACAGCCTGTCCAGGCGTTCGAGCGCGTCGACGCGCTGCCGCGTTCTGAAGCGTTCCATCATATTGTCGATGACGACTTGCTTCGACAAGCCCGTGGCCGACTCGACCGCGGTGACTCGCAGGATGCCGTTCAGATCGAGATCGAGCCGCACTAGGAGCCGGTTGGGGGCGCGCACGTCGGCCAAGCCTTGGATGCGAAACTCGCCGACCAGCGAGTTGAACCGGGTGTCTTCGTTCTCGCCTTGAAACACGCGAATCTCCGCCTCCTTTTGCCCGTCGTACACGGTCGAGTACGATTCGGTGCGGGTGGCGGGCAGCGGGGTATTGCGCTCGATGATCGCGGAGAAGCAGTGCTTCGACGGAACGCCGTCTCGCTCGCCCAGGGCTTCGATGCCCAGCGTGTGCGGCGTAATATCGACGAGCACGGGCCCCACGTCGACGCCGGCGATCAGGCCGGCCTGCACGGCGGCGCCCATCGCCACGGCAAGATCGGGTTCGATCTCGGCGTGTACCGGCCGGCCCAGCCGCGAGGCGAGCAGGCGGCGGACCAGCGGCGTGCGCGTGGCGCCGCCGACCAGCAGGACCTTCTCGATCTGTTGGGCCTGCAACCTTGCGTCGGAGAGCGCCTGGTCGACGCACCGCAGGGTTTTAGCCAGCAGCGGTTCGATCAGATCTTCATACTCATCTCGCGTCACCTCCAGGTTCAGGTGCAAGGGAACGCCCTGGTCTTCGGCGATGAATTCTTCGGAGATCGTCGCGATCGGCTCGACCGAAAGCCGCTTCTTGGCGTCTTCGACCGCAGCGAACAAACGCGAGCGGGCGACGGCCGATTCGCGGAGATCGATGCCGTGTTCCGCCAGGAAGCGATCGCAGACCAGAGCCAGCAAACGCTCGTCGAAATCGTCGCCGCCCAGTTCCGTGTCGCCGTGGCTGGCGAGGATTTCCACGACGCCTTGCTCGACTTGGGCGATCGACACGTCGAACGTTCCGCCCCCCAAATCGTAGACCAGCAACCGTTCCATCTCCGGCGGATGCGCGTCGTAGGTCAACACGGCGGCCGTCGGTTCGTTGATGATTCGCACGACTTCCAGGCCCGCCAGCTCGCCCGCCTCGCGCGTCGCCTCGCGTTGGCCTTCGGTGAAGAAGGCGGGGACGGTGATCACCGCCTTGGAGACCGGCTGGCCCAGGGCGGCTTCCGCGCGTTGCTTGAGCGTGCGCAGGATCATGGCGGAGATTTCTTGGGGCGCGTAAGCCTCGTCGCCCAGCGAGACTTTCACGTCCTGCCCCATCTTGCGCTTGACGGAGCGAACCGTGCGCTCGGGGGCCAGCGCCGCCTGGTTGCGCGCCGCGGCGCCGACCAGCAATCGGCCGGCGGTGTCGAGCCCGACCACCGAGGGCAAGATCGCCTCGCCGTTTTCCTCCAGCACGACCGGCCGGCCGGCGCGGATGATCGCCACTTCGCTATTCGTCGTTCCGAGATCAATTCCGACAATCACGTCCATGAGCCCATCCTGGATTGGGGTTGCGAACCGTTTGAGCGACGTTCCCTTTTCGTGCGCGGTCGAAACGAGGCCCGGCCGTCAGAGGCCGACGCCCCGGGCGGCGCGAACTTCCGCATAACGCAACACCCGGCCGTTCCAGGCGTATCCGCGGCGGATTTCGTCGATCACCACGCCCGCGGGGGCGCCGGGGGCGTCGGCGACTTCAACCACGATCATTTGTTCGGGGTCAACCGCTTGGCCCGTCGTGGGGATGCGGCCGATCCCTTCGGCGGCCAAAGCGCGGCTGAGCCGTTGTTGTATCAAACCATATCCTTCCAGCAAAGCATCGAACAAGTCCCGCCGCTCCTGGCTGTCGAGCCGCTGGGCAACGAGACTGCGGAGACGCCGATAAGATTTGCCGCGCAACCGGCGGCGCCACCAGCTTTGGGCGGCTTCGAATTCGTCCAACTCGGCCAACAACTCGGCGGCCCCTACGTCCAGAAGTCGAGGACCCGCTCTTTCGATTTGCAGCCTCCCGCGGTCGAGCGCTTCGTCCAATTCGGCCAAGGCGATCGCCAGCGGCCTGGCGGCGGTCCAGGCGGCCTCTTGCTCTTTGGGCTCGATCGACCGCAGCGAGTCGAGCGCTTGCTGCAGCGCCGACAAGAGCGTCTGCGTTTGCTCGTCGAGACCGCGCGCGCTGCGCGTTTGCAGCTTGACCTCCTGCCGCAGCGCCGTGAACTCCTCGACGAGCCGGTAAATCCCGACGTTCTGGCCGGCGACGTTCTGGCCGGCGACGTTCTGGCCGGCGACGTTCTGGCCGGCGACGTTCTGGCCGGCGACGTTCTGGCCGGCGACGTTCTGGTCGGCGGGGTTCTCGTCGTCGGCGTTCAGGTCGTCGGCGTTCAGGTCGGGGGCCCCGTTTTCGCGAGCGGCTTCGTTTTCGCGAGCGGCTTCGTTTTCGCGAGCGGCTTCGCCCGGCGCGAGCGCTTCGGCGTCGGCGCGCGTCTGACCCAGCCAATGGCGAAGCCGATCTAGAAGCTGCTCATCGGAACTCGCTTCGCTCATGGCGCCTCCGCCAGCGACAACAGCGTCTCGGTCGACGGGCGGGCGTTTCGCAGCCGCGCGCGGAGATCGGCCGTCAGCCCTTCGAGCGAATCGCGCGACCGCAACTCGAACAACTGCCGAATCAGACGACGAGACGGATCGCGCAGTTCGTCGAAAGCGGCGCGGACCTCGGCAAACCGTTCGGGCGCCCGGTCGGGCGGAAACGCTCGCACTAACTGCAAATAGCGGGCGCGAATCTCCGCCTCGTCGGCGCCGCGAGCCAGCCCAAGAACTTCGTAAGGATCGCTCATCTTCAATCGGTTCACTTGCTTTTCTTCTGGCTTTTGTTTTTGCCGCGTGGCGCTCGGCGCGGTTGCGGCTCGAAAAACCGCTCGCCGCCGTCGAACTCGTCCCCGTCTTCCTCGTCCAATTCGCCGTTGAGGACCGACTCGATCATGTCGATCATCGAACGAGGCATGCCGCGGCCGAATCGCGCGAACGGCATGGACGCGAGCGTTTCGCTGAAATCGTTCAACGCCGACAACTGGCGCTGGATTTCGGACGTCAAGCGGGCGCGCTCCGGATGCTTGCCGGACTCCAGCGCGGCCAGCGCCTTTTCAAGCTGCTTTCGCGCCCGCGGGATATTGCACTTGAAAGGCCCCTTCTGCATTTCCATCGCGGCGCCAAGGCAAAGAAAGAGGGGCGAGTCCGAAAACGTTTTCACGCCTCGCCGCGTAAGTTTTTCGAACAGCGCGGTCTCGCCGCCCGCCAACTGCAAAAACGCGCAGACATGGCCCAAATCCGCTTCTTGGTACTTGGTTCGCGTCGATTTCCGCAGATAATCGGCGACCTGGCGAACGTGCGAATCGAGGCCGGGGTAGCTGAGGCCCGACTCCAGAAAACGGCAGAGCGCCCGCGCGACTCCGCCCGCCGCTGCGCTGCGGACTTTCTTGCCCAGCTCGTTCCGCAGTTGGCATTCGAACCGCTCCCGCTCCGCTGCGGCCAGTTCATATCCGGCCGCCTCGATCGCCAGATTCAGCCAGAGTTCGGCCGGCTCGACGTCTGATTCGAACGCCTCTCGGATCAACTCGTTGGCGCGTTGGGGTTGACCGGCTTTGAATTCGAATGCGGCGCGGCGCGAGAGAAAGTTCGTCGGAGCGAGCTCGAGCGCCGCGATCCGCTCGAATTCTGCGCGCCCTTCGTCCCACTGCCCGGCGAGCGCCAGGCGGCGCGCCAAGGCGAACCTCGTCAAGCGCTCTTCGATGGCGAACGCTTCGTCCAGCGGCTTCAGCGCGCGGGCTCGCGCGAGGTAGCTCAGCGCGGCTTGCGGTTCGTCGCGTTTCGAATGGAAACCGATTAAATGGCCGAGCGCTTCGAGATCGTCGGGAAATGCCTCGAGCAGCCGGCGAGCCGCCTCCGCGGCTTTTTCCGGCTGGCCCCACGCTTCGAACAACTCCATCGCCAACGAGTGCGACTCGCGCTGCGAGGGGTCGAGTTGCAGACTTCGTTCGAGGCTTTCCGTGGCCCGCTGCCGGTCGAAGGCGCGCTGGCTGCTCTCCTCTTCAGATTCGTCATCGTCATCGAATTCGTCGTCGAAATACGCTTCGGAAGATTGCGAAACCGGCCGGGCGAATTCCTGGGCGAGATGCCTCCAGACGATCGCCTGCAGGCGGCGGCGCTCCTCCAGAGAGAACGCGGCGAGCTGTTCAAGATCGTCGATGTACCGCCGCCAACAGCCGGTTGCGGCTTCGAAATCTCCTTCCGACCGGTCCCACAGCAGGGCCCAGAAGCGATTCCAGTGCGGATCGAAGCTCAGCGGTTCGGCCGCGCGGGTGAAATCGTCGACCAGGCGGCGCGCCTTTTCGTAAGGGAGGGTCACGGCCCATTCGCACAACGGCTCTAACAGCACTTCGGTCAGCCGTTGGGCCAAGACGGGTTCGATCTTGCCGAGGCTGAGGCGCAAGGGCTTGAGCAAGCGAATGGCTTCGGTCCAGTTGTCGTCCGACAAGGCGCGGCGCAGGCGTTCCAATCGACCCAGCACCGGCTCGCCGAACGCGGCCGCTTCGAGCAACGACAAATCGGCCTCCTTCGCCGCCGCGCCGGCCAGGCCCGGCGCCGCCTCCGTCCGCCGCAGACGGGCGGCAATGCCGTGTGCGGCCCGGCTCGGCTCGAGGCGGTCCCAATTGGCGGCGGCCTGCTCGGAATCGCCGCGGCCGTACGCCGCCCAGCCGCGCACGAAATATCGCCAGTCGGCAAAGGGCGAGCTGCGAGGGATCGCCTGCAAAAGTTCGCTGGCCCGAGCCTCTTCGCCGGCATCGAGAGCCGCGAAGGCCGCACGAATTTGCAGACCGCCTTCGCGCAGCTCGGGCCGCGCCTCGCCGGGATGAAGCACCGCGCGATCGGCCAACTTCAGCGTCAATCTCGCCCGAACTTCCGGCGAGTCGCACTGCTCGCCCAACGCGACCGCCTTGGCGGCCAGCCCGATCTGCGGCAACAACAGCGCCAAACCTTCCACGACCGAGCCGTCCGTCACGCCGAACTCCAGCAGGCGTTCGGCGACCTCGGCCGCCGCGGCCGGCATTTGCCCGCGAGACAGATCTTGCGCCCGCAGCAGGTAAGTCCGCTCCAACAACTGGCGATTCTCGGGGCTGCCGTCCTCGCGAAAGCAAACTTTGGCCTGCTTGAAGGCGTCCTTGAAACGCTGTTTCTCGATCAGACGCTCGATGGCGGCGCGATTTGCCGCGTCTCGCGACCCGGTGTTGCGAAGTTTAGCGGACTTGCGATTCGATCGGGACATGGCGCTGGTTTTGAACCTGGAATCGTCGACGAGCGAAAAGCCCGCCATGCGGCGAGAGACTTTCCAAATCGTACACGATCGGTCGCGTTCGAGGTAGCCTCGCGCAAGTTCCAAGTGGCCCGAAGTTAATCGTCAACGAGCGGGAAGCGGCTCAAGTCCGCGCGATCTTTGGATTGTACCTGGAGCGCCAAAGCCTGCTGGCGGCGGCCGAGGAACTCGAGCGGCGCGGCTGGGTCGGCAAGCAATGGACCACGCGCAAGGGGCTAGTGCGCGGCGGAAAACCATTCCATCAGGGAAATATGCACTGCTGACAACCACGACATTCGGGACTTTTCTGCGCGAGTTCTCGCCACCCAAGGTCCGGGAAGCTAAGTAATCCTCCATGAAGCAACTTTTTGACTTGGGTTAGGGCGAGGAAATGAGGATCACGACCGACCGAGGACCTACATCGTAGAAGGTCGCGGGGTTCAGCGCGACGGCGCGTTCCTCTTCCATGATGTCGTCGGGGGACGCTAACCGCGTATCGACCAGCCGCCGCCAACGCCATTGCCCTTCATGGGCGGGCAGATGGAATTTCTGCCATTCCCAATGGGCGTTGAACATCACGTACAAGTCGGGCTGTGAGTGCCAGCCGTGCATCTGAAAAGCCAAGTTGCGGCTTTGGCCCGTCCAATCAGCGTCGCCGATCTTGGCGCCGTGCCAATTGACCCGATTCACGAACTCCTCGCGGCTGATGGCGAAGTGTCGCTTGCGCAAGGCGATCATCATCCGCGTAAAACGCAACAGATGGTCGTTGGTCTGGGCCAAGCTCCAGTCGACCCAAGAGAGCTCGTTGTCCTGACAATAGGCGTTGTTGTTGCCGCGCTGCGTACGGCCGAACTCGTCTCCTTGGTAGAGAAACGGGACGCCCTGCGAAATCAATAGAATCGTGAGGAAATTCCGCATCTGCCGCTGCCGCAGGGCGATCGCCTCGGGAGAATCGCTGGGCCCTTCCTGGCCGCAATTCCAGCTCAGGTTGTAGTCCCAGCCATCGCGGTTATCTTCGCCATTTTCCCAGTTGCGTTTTTGGTTGTAGCTGACCAGGTCGTTGAGCGTGAAGCCGTCATGGCAGGTAATGAAATTGATCGAATGATAAGGATGCCGCGACGAGTCGCCGTAGATGTCCAGGCTGCCGCAAATGCGCTTGGCGAGCGCTGCGGTGGCGTCGGGATCGCTGCGGACAAAGCGCCGCACCTCGTCGCGGAATGCGCCGTTCAGTTCGGCCCAGCGACCCCACGCGGAAAACTTTCCGAGTTGGTGCAGACCGGCGGCGTCCCATGCCTCGGCGATCAGCTTCGCGCCGGCTAGCACGGGGTGCTCGGCGATATGCTGAATCAAGGGGGGATCTTCCAGCACCTTGCCGTCCAAGCCCCTGCCTAGAATCGACGCCAGGTCGAAGCGGAAGCCGTCGACGTGCAGCTCGGAAACGAGATACACCAGGCTGTCGATGATCAAGTCGCGCACGAGCGGGTGATTGCAATTCACCGTGTTGCCGCAGCCGGTGAAGTTGTAGTAGCGGCCCTGGCGGTCGAGCATGTAGTAGATGGAGTTATCCAGCCCGCGAAAGCTGATCGTCGCGCCGAGTTCGTTGTCTTCGCCGGTGTGGTTGTAGACGACGTCGAGCAGGACCTCGATGCCCGCCTGGTGGAACGTCTTGATCATCTGCTTGAATTCGCGAATTTGCGCGTCAGGCTCGGCGGCGTAGGCGGCCTTGGGAGCAAAGAACGACAGCGGCGAATAGCCCCAGTAGTTCTTGAGAGGCTCGCCGGTCGCCGGATGCTTGCGCGACTGGTCGAACTCATCGAACTCCATGACGGGCATCAATTGCACGGCGGTGACGCCCAACGATTGGAGATAGGGGATCTTTTCGCAAAGGCCCAGGAACGTGCCCGGGCGCCCGACGCCGGAGCTTGCGTGCCGGGTGTAGCCGCGGACGTGCAGCTCGTAAATCACCGTCATTCCCATGGGGATTGCAGGGGGCACGTCCTCTTCCCAGTCGAACTCGTTCAATAACACCTGGCCGCGGCGTCCCTGCCAGCTATCGCCCCGGTTGGCGTCATCGAAAGCGCCCCAGGGATGACCGCCGCTGACTGCCTGCGCATACGGGTCTAGGAGCACGTGCCGCGAGTCGAACCGGTGGCCGGCGCGGGGGGCGAATGGCCCCCAGACCCGGTAGCCATATTGAATCTTGGGGCCCAGGTCGGCCACGAAGATATGCCAGACGTCGCCCGTTTTGTGAATGTGCGGATCCAGGGAGATTTCGACCACGGGCTCCGAGGAATTGCCCTGAAACAAGACCAGGTTGATTCGCTCCGCGTGGCGAGAAAAAACGGCGAAGTTGACGCCGCCCCGCAACGCGGTCGCGCCGAACGGGCGACAATGTCCCCGCGAGGTCGTGAAGGACCTCGTGGCTGAGCGAATGTCGGTGCGCGTCCGTTTCATGACTGGCCGCTCCGCGTAGCTTTATCGGAAATCATGCTGGAGTACGTCTGTTCCGCGGCGGCACAATTCTCTGCCATACTCAACCCATTCGCCCTGTCCCCAGTAGCGGAAGCAACTGGTCTGCGAAGCGAGCAGGTGAAACAACGCGTTGCGGTAGGGCTGGCTGGACTTGTCGACATGGCGATGATCAAGCGTTTGATGGAACAGGGCGCTGAGCTTGTTCATGGGGTCGAGCAGGCTTTCGTAGCCGTGGACCCAGTTGATGTTGTTGGTCCACGATCCGCCGTGCATCGAGAAGCCTGATTGCTCGCGCTTGATGTCTTCGATCGCCTTGTCCGCCGCCCCCGGCTCCCAGTGGGCGATCCGCGACAACACGTAACGTTGGCGTATCGGCTGGATCACCGGCAGACTGTCTTCGCGCACGCCGGCCTGATCGATCATTTCCAGGTACTCGGTGACGTTGACGCCCACGGCTCCTTCGGCGCCGTAGCGTGCGACGGTTTGTCGATAACAGTTGGGGAACTCGTGCATCATCACGCCGCCGTTCTCGCCGTCGGCGATCTGCGTGACGAGCGGCGGGATCGAGACGCCGCCCATTTGACGGCGCTGCTGCCCCAGGGCCTCGTAGAACGGCTGCATCTGAGCCACGAGTTTGGTGTCGGAGCCTTGCGTCTTCACGATGCCGATCATCGAGAGCTCTTGCCCGCAGGAATTCTTGGAGACCAGGCGATGAGGCAAGTGCTTGTCTCGCGGCGGTCCTCCCTGGGGAGTTTCGATCGTGTGCTCCTGCACCAGCACCCAACGGTAGCCGCACTCCTTGAGCGCCTTGATAAACTCGTAGGCCACGTCGGGATGGTTCGGCAGGTGCATCTCAGGGGGCGAAAACCCGCGGACTCGACTCAACGCCTCCCACCCGTAAATGGCAGCGAAGTTCTGCTGCCAGGCCTGCATGTGCAGTTTGTAGTCGGGAACCGGCGTCGAGGGCGCCACGGCGTGCCCCCACATCGTGCCGAGCCACTCGACGTACTTCCGCAAGTGCGGATCGCAGGTAATTCCGCGGAGGCGATCCAGAACATCGCGTCGGCCCATCTGACACAACCCGAACAATAATTCGCCCGAGTAGTCGAGCATTACCCGCGGATTGTGTCCTTGGCGCACGAGGTCGGGCACGATGTCTCCCATGCGGGCGTAACACTCGGCGAACACCTGAGCGTTGTGCGTCGCTTCGCCGGAACTGCTGCGAAACATTCGCTCAAGGTTGCTGATGGTATCGGCCGTGCGCAGCTCGCTTCCGCCGACAGGGATCAACGGCTGATGCATGTGCAGCGCGATGGCGAACGTTGCGCGTAAGCGGTCCAAACGCAAGTTCGTATCGTGCAAGAAGACCGGCTCGCGGCGGGCCATCGCCGCTTCGACCTGCGGCTCCGCGCCGCAGAAATTCGGCAACCCGTCGACCATGTCGGGAATATCTGCTGAGTTCATGGCGAGACCTGAATTCGATGAGAAGACAAAGCCAAAGCGCCACGGGGCGCCGCCCGTCGCGAAGCCAGGCGTCGGATCAGTCAGGCGCCGGCGAAATATCGGTATTCGAGTTGAGGGAACACGGCGTCCATCGCCTCGAGCGCTTCCAACCGGCCCGGGTCGATGGTTTGCCGATCGAAGCCGTCGAGCAGTTCGTGAAAACGGTTCAAATGGTCGTTGACGCGACGGCGCGCATATTGGGCCGTGTTGCCGTTGGTGATCATGAACGGCCAGTCCGAGGCTTGCGCCAACATCAGTTCGCGTCCCGCCTGGCGAAGAACCCGATCTTCGTAGCTTCCTGGGGGCCAAGCGGAATTCAGGGTCACGATTTCGCGCAGTCGGACGGCGCCCTCGTGCAACGGTCGCCAGAGCCATTCAGTGGACGGATTCACCCACTGTTCGTTGTAGCCGTTGCGTCCCCAGGTGCTGGCTGCCGGGACGGCCTTTTGGTGAACCGGGTGCCGCGCCAAATACTCGCCCGGAGTGCCCAGCGACATGCCGCCTCCTTCGCAGGCCGCGCGCAGCACGTGGTAAATCCACTGCGGTCCTTCGAACCACCAATGCCCAAACAACTCCGCGTCATACGGCGAGACGATCACCGACGGCATCGGCAGGCGTCCGCTGCGATGGACCTGCGCGCGGCAACGGTCCACAAAGTCCCGAGCGTGTCGGTAGGCTGTTTCTGCGGCCCAGTCGGGGTTGTAGAGGTGCTTGTCGTTGGTCTTGCCGGTGATGCGGTGATATTTGATGCCGGTCGCGGTGCGGACGCCCTCGGCATAACGATACGGCGATAAGTAGTGGTCGTCGAGTTCATAGCCGATGTCGCGGTAATATTCGCGATAATTGTAGTCGGCCGGATAGCCAACGCTCGTGCTCCAGACCAGCTTCGAAGTCATCGGATGCCGGCCAAAGGCCGCGACGCCCGAGGGGCAATAGACGGGGGCCGCGACTCCAAACGCCGGCCGAGGCTCGGCGTGCTCGATCGCGTGTCCATCGACGACGAAGTAACGGATTCCCGCCTCGGCCAGCAACTGGTCGAGACCGGGCGCGTAAGCGCATTCGGGGAGCCACATCCCCGCCGGCTTGCGGCCGAAAATCCGCCGGTGCTCGTCGATCGCGGCGAACACCTGGGCGCGAACGGCGGCCGGCTCGGCGTTGAGCAGCGGCAGGAAGCCATGCGTTCCGGCACAAGTGATCAACTCAAGGTTGCCGGCTTCCGCGTATTCGCGAATCGCCGACACAAGCCGCGTCTCACAGCGTTCGACAAACGTCTCGAGCGCCTCCTCGAATAGCCGCTTGTACATCTGCGAAAGGAAATTGACATCGCCCCAATTTCGCGTGCGGTGGCACTCGCGGTCGGCTAACTCGATCAACTGCTCGATGTGCCGCTGACACCGCTGCCGCAACAACGGATCTTCCATCATATTTGCCAAGGTCGGGGACACCGACAGCGTCAGCTTGAACGGGATGGATTCGTCCCGCAGCCGATCGAAGAACTTGATCAGCGGAATATAGGTCTCGGCGACCGCTTCGAAAAACCAGCGCTCTTCGAGAAAGCGATCGAACTCCGCGTGCCGGACGTACGGAAGGTGAGCATGAAGGATCAGCAACAGGTATCCATGGGGCATGGTCTGATTCTCGGCTTCAAGGCATTTGGTTTGTTTGCGATGCGTCCTTGGTCCGGCGAGCCGCTAGGGAGATTCGAGTAAGAATGGCCGGGCGAGGGGCCCGGCCGGCAGGTCGCGCAATTCGCTGGCGTTCAATGCCGCCAACGGGCTGATCTCGATCGGCACGGCGGCCGAGCCGTCTGCGCGGCGGGGAATCTGCACGCCCGCCCGTTCCAGCCAAGCGGCGTACAAGTCCGTCATGGCCTGGCGAACCGTGGCGGGTGAATTCGAGCCCGTAGCGTTCTTGAGCGGTTCGAACTCCTCGCGACGATCCCAAACGCGTTCCCTGCCCTCCGGCAACCAGGATCACCGCCACGCGGCCGGCGCGAAGCGCGCCTTCGCCGCGGCGCCGAGCGCGTTCGGCCGCCGGCGAGCCGTCGATCGTGTCGGCTGCCGGAATGTAAGGCAGCCTGCGGATCGCCCGGGCGCGCGACCAGATCTCGGGCTGAACCGCTTCATCGTGAAACAATCGCTTCAAGTGGTCGAAGTCGAACTGCTCCAACTGAGTCAAGAGATCATCGCGCTGCTCAGCCGTCAACTCGTCCCACCAATCCAGCAAATGAGCTTGTCCGGCCCGCGCCAAGCGCGCGGTCCAAGCGGCCTTGACGTTCTCGCACGAGGTTAGGGCTGGCATGACTCACGCCTCCGTCAACTTGATTCCGGCCCGCCGCGAAGATTGCACGCGCATGATATCTTCGATCTGCAGCGCCAAAGCGTTCCAATTGCAGCGTTCTTCGAGCTTCTCGCGACCGCGAGCGGCCAACTGTCGACCGAAGTCGGGCTCGTCCAACAAGCGGTTGATGCCCGCGGACAATTCGTTCTCCGTCGGATCAACCAGCAGGCTGTCGGATTCGTGCACGAGGAGCGGGGCTGCCGATGGATGCGTGGCAATGACGGGGCGTTCGGCGGCCCAACCGGCCAGCACGGGCCACCAAGGCGTCGAGTCGCGGCTGGGAAGGCTGCATTCGAAGCCATCCAATCATGCGCATGCACCAAATCGAAGCGGCCGACGAAATCCTCCACGTCGATGTTCGCGAGAAAGAGCTGATTGCCGTCGGTATCGGTATGGCAGTGCGATGCGAGAACTGCATCTACGCCCATGTGCGATCCGCGATCAGGGCCGGGGCAACACGGGAGCAAATTCTTGAGGCTGCAGGAGTGGCGGTTGCGATAACAGGCGGGGCCTCTTACACCTACTTGCCGCGGATCCACGAGGCGCTGGAGGCGCTCGCCGCCCGAGGGGAATTGACCTAGGCGCAGCAACGCCCTTTCGCCCCGTTAGGCGCCAAGCCCCTGCCTCGCTCGCAAATCAATAGCCGATGAATGAACCGCACTCGGAAAAGGTCCAACAGTTGCAAAGGTTCGGTGTCGACCGCAAGTAACGCCTTATTGCCAAAATCGCAGTCGGTTGCGGCGAAAATCGACGCGGCCGGGCGCTTGCATCCCGCCGATCCTCACCCCAGTAGGAACCCTTTTGTTTTCATCGGGCGGTAAAGGAGCCGAGTATGATTCTTGCGTCGGTTTAAGCTGTTTTTTCAGGCCGGTTTTCGAATACCGACTTGCCCTCCAAGCCAACGACTTGGCAGCACCACAAGTCTGTCGCTGACGTTGAGCACGCCGGCCACGCTGCGGCAGCATTCGCACAACCGCCGTTTTGCGGAAAAAGACGAGATGATGCCGCCAAGCACAACGTTGCGCTTGCTGACGTAGAGGGTCACGAGTTCCAAGCCTACGATGCCCCGAAATGAAAGGTACCTCAGCACTCGCTGCTCGATTTTGCGGTCAATGTCATTTTGTCGTGCCACGTCTGGGCGCTCACGTTGAAGCTTCGGCATCCGTGATCGGCTGCGGTCATCAGTGACCATCGTCATTTACCATCGTTGTTGAACTAGTGGGTTTCCACTTAAACGATTCACGTAGAAGATTCCCCTGCACGGCGGGATATTCTCCTGGTTTCGCAAATCTCGTTCCATCGCTGAAACGCCTAGGAATACGGGGATTTGCCCTAGTCTTCATTTGGCAACGTGCTCAATCGCGCGTGGAGGGCAGTTCGTCAGGCAGCGCGGCGATGGTGGTAATTCAACAGCCCGCCTAGCCGCTCGCGGCAAACAATCGCGCCTTTGGCGACCGCCGTGGGCGGCGCTTCCTCGCCGAAGCGGCGCAGACGGGTGTTGCCGACCGTGAGGACCGTCGCCCGAGGCGGGATTTTTCGGCGCCCGGCGTGGATCTTCGATCGCGCGAACTGTGCGGTTGGCTTGCACCCCGGGCCAGAGGCCGAAAGCCCCGTCCCGCAGCGCGACGACAATACATATACAAGCGCGCCGTCGGCCATGCCTTTGGCCGCGACCACGGCCCCTCGCCAGCCGCCAACCCGCCAGCGGCGGCGAGATATCCTCCCAAAAGCCGCCCCGGCTGCTAACTCCGCAGTCTCAGGTTGCTGCCTTAGCAAGTTGACGGGCCGTTGCTTTTTTTGTGCTATTTTTCTTGCAAATGGGTTGATTTAAGGCCCGCGGTGGGCAAGAATTGCTCCAGCTTGCCCAAAGCACGGAGTCGTCTTAGTTATAAAAGTCGACAGGCTCAGCCGCTTGACAACGCAACCGGCAATGCTAACTTAGTCAACCTAACCTGTGCATCTGTGTCCAAACGCGTAACCGTAAAAGGCTACTGACAGGGCAGCCGCGGCGCAACTGGGTGCAAAGCACTTGACCGAAGGTTCCTCCCTTTGGACGGCCGTCACGAGGGGGGAAAAGGTTCGGAACGTGACGGCCGCTGGTTTCAGTCTTTTACGGTACGGTACCTGTTTTGTTGGAGGAATTTAGGATGAATCGTGCATTGTTGTTTGGCATCGCGATCTTTTTCGCGGTCGTCGGCATCGCCCTGATGGGCGGTGAGAACAAGGTCATGGCCGGTCACGGCTGCAATGGCTGCGCCTGCGCGGGCTGCGCCGGCTGCGATTGCGGCGGCGGCGCCCCGGCCTGCTGCGGCCAGGTCAACGATTGCTGCGGCTGCCGCGGCCGTCGTCACCACCGTCACCACCGCCGTAACCGCTGCTGCGGCAACCCCTGCTGCGGCCCGGTCGAATGCTGCGGTGCGGCTCCGGCTTGCTGCGGTTGCGGCGGCGCCGCCCCGGCTGAAGTAACCCCCCCGGCCCCGGAAGCCCCCGCGGCTCCGGCGGCCAGCCTGAAGCGCGGCTTCGGCTTCCGTACGGTCAGCTTCCGCAACTAACCTTCGCGGCCGGCTCGCCGGCCGCAAGCGAAGGATTGACGGCGCCGCGCAAGCCCTGTTGACGCGGCGTCAGCGAAGTGCAATTTCAAGCCGGATCTTCCCTGCGGAAGATCCGGCTTTTTTTCGTCTTCCTCGGCGCAATCTGGGAGTTAAGCTATTACACTCCGCCGAGGCGACTCGTCTCTGCGGTTGCTTCCCGCGAGACACGCCTGCCACTGCGACCATGACCTCCTCCCACCCCTCGCCGCAAAGTGTCGCCGAATCGAAAGGCGTGCCAGGGGAGATCGTGCGCACGGCGATTAGCTTTCTCTTGTTCTTGCACTTTTTCGCCTTGGCCGTGGCGATTTTTTCGAACTGGAGCCCTTCGACGCTGGCCTCGCGGTTGCGCAAAGTGCCCGGCGTGCGAGGGTATCTGCAATTCTTCGACATGGATCAGGCTTATATCGGGCTCTACAACCTGCACGACGGCATGTCGGAAGATACCGACTCGACGGTCGAACTCGATTTGAAACTCGCCAGCGGCGAAATGCGAACCTTCACCTTGCCCGAGCCTGGGCTCCGCCCGCACCAGCGATTTCGGCACTTTTCCCGTTTGGCCGAAGTCGCGGCCGACTTGGCGTCGAACCAGGACTTGCAGAGCGTCGTGCCGCAGGCCATCGCCAAGCATTATATTGCCCGACTTGAGGCCGCAGGGCAGGAACTTGGCGGCGGCACGGTCGGCGAGATTCGCGTCGGGAATTGGCTGCTGCAATCGATGGAAGCCATGCAGTCGAGCCGTGCGGACGAACGCGATCCCCACAGCGCCGTCTACTATCGCAAGCTGTACGAAGCTCGCGTGCTGCGCGTCGGCGGCAAGGTGCAACTATTGAAAGTCGAAGAGGCTCGCGACGTGGCTCCCGCCGCCAGCAGCGCAGGTGCGAAATGATGGGCGCCGTGCGAGACTACTTCGAAGCGTTATTCGGGGGCTTTGGGGCGGGCTGGACCCGATTTTGGTTCCGGCCGTGCGACCCCGCTCCATTGAGCCTGATTCGCATCGCCGCCGGCCTCACGGCCTTTTATCTGGTCCTGACTTACACGCCCGACCTGGAAACGTTTTTTGGCCGCGACGGGCTCGAGCCGCTGGAGATGTTCGACTCGCTCGAACAGGAATCTCGCGGGCTCGACCGCCAGGCGATCGTGCACCAGATTCGCGAATCGATGCCCCGGCAATACCGCTTTTCATATCTCGACGATCTCGATTCGCCCGGCGCGTTGCAGGCCGGGCACTTGGCGGGACTGGCCGTGTTGGCTCTGTTTACCGCCGGGTTGTTTACGCGCGTGACGTCGGTGTTGGCGCTGCTGGTCTTGCTTTCGTATATCCATCGCGGCCCCTTGCTGACGGCGCAGGTCGAGCCGATCCTGGCGTTCGTAATGTTTTATCTCTGCCTGGGTCCGTCCGGCGCCGAATGGTCGCTCGATCGTTGGCGGGCCAACCGGCAGGCGAAGAATCGCCCTGTCAGCTTGCAAGCCAGCGATAGCGACCCGCCCGGCGCCGCGGCGCGAATGTCGTGGGGCGCCACGGTCGCGATCCGCTTGATCCAAGTTCATCTGACTTTGGTCTACGCGATGATGGCCGTCGGCAAGCTGTCGAGCGACGTCTGGTGGCGGGGCGAGGCGCTGTGGTGGCTGGTCGCAAAGGCCGAATCTCGGTTGGTCGATTTCACCTGGCTGCACGGCGACTTCGCGAGACTGGCGTTCGATGCGATGACGAACGGCGTGATGCTTTACCAGTTGGCTTTCCCGGTCTTGGTTTGGAACCGCTTGGCGCGGCCGCTCGTGCTGGGGCTCGGCGTCGTCGTCTGGGGACTGTTGTCGCTCGTGACCGGCATGGTTCCCTTTGCGCTGGCGATGCTCATCGCCAGCCTGGCGTTCGTGCCCGCCGAGACGGTGCGATCGGCGTTGCCGCGCTGCTGCGAGTAGATCGGCGTGGGGCGCCATGCTTTCACGCTTGCGTAGCAAGCGGGTAAGCATGCGAACGTCCTCGTGATTCACACATGCCTACGCCGGCTGGCGCCGGCGAAGGCATGGCGCCGATGCCACCCTAAATGCCTGCGTTTCGGCTGTGGCAGAATCGCGGCCGGTGACTTAGAAAGCCTGACCTACGTACTGTGACGCCCGTCAGGCTCGAAAGCCTGACCTACGTACTGTTAGCAGGGTTTAGTCGTCCTCCACTCGTCGATTCATCGCTCGCAGTCTCGCGAGAGCCAGCATTTCTTCGTCAATCGCGATCGCCGGCAGGCGCATGCGTTCCGCTTGCTCGGAGGTCAGGAAGACGAGCGCGACTCCGTCGAAGTGCACCGGCCGGAAACGTTGGTCTTTCGCCACGCCAGCCCACTCCTGAGCCCCGACGTCGATCAATAGCGCCGGCGTCTCTCGGTGCCCGTTGGCCCCGGGCGGTGCGCTTTGTCTGAGGCTCTCCAATAACTTCGGATCGCGGCGGACCATTTGCACGCGGATTTTTTGATAGCGCTCCAACACTTCGCGCGAATTGACTTCCAGCCGGCCGTCGGCGAATACGCGGCGCTCGGGGCCGTCGTGAAAGATGTACACGGCCGCTTCGCCTTGATCGACGGCGAACACGTTTCGCGGCATCCCCTGGCGGCCTAAAAAGCGGGCCGATTCGTGGCCGAACACGTTCGGCGCCTCGCCGAAGCCGAACCGCCGCGGGCTCTCGCTGCGGGCCAACGTCCAAAACAAGTCGGTCGGCATCGACGCGATCAACAGTCCCAGGCTCGCCGCCAAAGCCACGGCGCCGAACTGAAACCGGCGCGGGCTCGCCGTCGGCGGTTCGGCTGGCGAAAGCTCCGCGAAATTCTGGGCGACGACCCAGCCGCCGGCGATCGCAAACAACGCGCTGTTACGGCTCGATTGCCAGGCCAAGTAGCCAAAGGCTGCGAACGCCAGCGCCCGGTAAAGATCGAATTTTCCTCGCCAGGCCAGGCGGACAAAACTTGCCGCGCCCAGCGCCGCCAGCACGAGCGTCATGGCGATAGTGACGTTCGTCAGGCCAGCCAGCAGGCCGTGGGCGCCGATGAACTCGGCCAGTCCGTCGAATTCCTCGGCAAACTGCCGGTAAAAGCCGCGATCGACGCCTTGAATCCGCCGCAGCAGCGTAAAAGGAAAAAGCGCGCCGCGATAGCCGTAGGGATTCACGAGCGCGGCGGCCCCCATCGCCAGCGTCACGCCGGCCCAGAGGCGAAAGTCGTCGCGGGGTTCTTGGGCTCGCGACGGCCGGCGATCGTTGCGCCACTTCCGCACGACCGCATCCGCCAAGAAGCAGCCCCACACGACCAGCCCCAAGACGAACAGCCCGTGGACGTTGATCCACAGCGTCTGAATCGCCGGCAACCACCACGCCCGCCGCGGCCGCTGCCGCAATTGGGCCACGATGGCTAGTTCGAGGGCCAGAAATAAAAACGAAAGCATCTCGGGCCGCACCTGGTTGCGTCCCGAAAAGATCAACAGAGCCGGCAGCCAGCAAGCGACCGTTCGCCGCCACGCGGCGCCGCCGCGGCTGGAAAAGACCGCGATCGCCAGCGTCGCCGCCCCGAGCAACGCCTTGACCGACACCAGCGCCGCGGCGCCGCCGAGCGACCAAAGCGCGGCGGCGATCAACTGAAAACCCCAGTGCAAATCGATCCACGCGCTTTCGGGGTTGGTATAGGTGAACCAATCGTGCCGCGGAACCTCGCCGCGCTCGTAGATCAATTGCCCGGTGCGGAGGTGCCACCAAATATCCGGGTCTTCGATCTCGACGCAGCCGACCAAAAACGCCAGCAGCAAGAAGGCCGCTAGCCACGGCCAATCGGCGCCTGGCCGTGCGGCAGCGGCGAGCGGCTCTGGCAAAGGGCTTGTCGGCTCGTCGCGGCCTCTTTTGGCGGCTCGTCGGCGCCGGCTCATGGCTGCTTCGCTTCAGCGGCCGAGACAGGCGCCGCGGTCGAATCGTCGGCGCGCGACAAATCCTCTTCGCCGCGATCAAAGGCGCCGTACTCCAAGAAATGTTGCACTTGCCGGGCCGCGTCGCGCCGAATGGGCAGAAACGAGTGCAGGCCCGGCAGCACGACTCGGTCTAGAGCGGCAGCCAATTGGGAACTTTCGGCGCCGACCAGTTGATCGTGCCGGGCGGCGATGATGCCGATCTCCAGCCCTTGCGGCTCGGGAAGCGAATTGACGAAGCTATCGGGCCGGGCCGCCAGTTGATCGACGGTGCGGATGCAGCATCGCAACATGGGGCCGAACGTCGAAGCCCAGCGCGAGCCCCGGTTTGGCGGCGCGAGCATCACGATCCGGCCCAGCTTGCTCGGCCGCCCGAGTTCGAGCGATGTTCGGGCGACGATGCTGCCCATGCTATAGGTCGCCAGGTGCAGCCGCTCGATCGCCGGATCAGTGCTGAGCGACTCCAACGCCGCATGCAGCCGCCGGCCGTGCTCTTCGATCGTGTGCCGCAGGCACGGGTAACGCCAGTTCAGCGTCCGATAACCGGCCCGTTTCAGCCGCCGCGTCAGCGGCCACATCGGCAATCGGCCCGGCCCGAGGCCGTGGACCAATACGACCAATTGACCGTCGGCAGGCGTCTTGTCAGCGGAATGCGCTGGATCAGGAATCCGTTCGGTTTGCATGGTTCCATGATAGAAGGCCGCCGCGATCTGCGAAACGGCGCAGCGGTTTGCACGTTCCGTAGACGCGGCATCTTGCCGCGTTTTAGCCGTAGACGCGGCATCTTGCCGCGTTTTGGTTCGCGCGGCAAGATGCCGCTCTCGTTCGAAAGCGGCAAGATGCCGCTTTTACGGAGCGTCTCACCCCCGATACAACCCTTCAATCGGCCGGCCGATCGTGATCGGAAACGGCCGGCCGAGCGAATCGGTATAGTGCGTCGCCGGGTCGATGCCTAAAGCGGAAAACATCGTGGCAGCGACGTCCCAGGGACCGACGCGGTCCGATAACGGATAACCTCCCAGCCGGTCCGATTCGCCATAGACGGCGCCGCGCGTAACGCCCGCGCCGGCCAGGACGGCGGAATAGACGTTGGCCCAGTGCTTGCGGCCGGGAGTCGAGCCGGCGAAGCGCTTTTCGAGCGCCACCAGCGGCGCCCGGCCGAACTCGCCCATGCAGACCACCAGCGTCTGGTCCAGCAGGCCCCGCTGGCCGAGATCCTCCAGCAGAGCGGAAAACCCTTGATCGAACCGGGGCAGCAGCCGCAGCTTGAGCGCCTCGAAGATGTCGTTGTGCGTGTCCCAGCCGTACTGGTCGGTGTCGTCGGGGGCCGTGTCTTGGCCGCGGTTCGAGTGGTTCCAGATCACCGTGATCCAAGGCACGTCCGCCTCGACCAGTCGCCGCGCCAACAGGCAGGCCTGGCCCGAGCGATTGCGGCCGTAGCGGTCGCGAAGCGCCGGCGGCTCGGCTGCCAGGTCGAAGGCCGCGCGTGACCGCGGCGAAGAGAGCAGTTCGAACGCTTGCGCGTAGTGCTGGTTCATGTCGCGCATCTGGCGGTTGCTTTCGAACTGCCGGCAAAAGCCGTCGACGGCCTGCTTCAAGCTCTGCCGCGCTTCGAGCCGCACGGCGGGCAGCTCCGCTTGCGGATCGAGCCCTGCCACGGCCACGCGGCCCTGGCTGACGTCGCCCAGCACCAGCGGTTCGTATTCGCGTCCCAACAGTCCGCCGTCCTGACCAGGGCCAACCAGCGCCGGTACGAGCGCCGGTCCGTTGATGTGAATCGCCTCGTAGGGAAAGCGATTCACTGGCCGCACGCGTTTCAACAGCGCGCCATAAGTCGGCTCGTCGGTCGGCCGCGGCGGCGGGTTCGAGCTTTTCTGGGGATGATAGCGGCCGGTCAGGGCCAGGTAGCCGGCCGAGCCGTGATCGAGATCGTTGTGCGACAAGCTGCGCACGATCGCATAGCGATCGGCCAAGGCGGCGAGCCGGGGCATGTGTTCGCAGACGAACGTGCCCGGCACAGCGGTGGCGATCGGGGCGAACTCGCCGCGCACCTCGGCCGGCGCTTGCGGCTTGGGATCCCACAGATCGATCTGGCTCTGCCCGCCGCTGGCGTAAACCAGAATCACCGAGCGGGCCTTGCCGAAGCCGGGATTGCGCGAAGCGCCCTGCTCGCCCGCGCCGGTCGATCGGCCGGCGCCAAGACCGGCCAGGCTCGCCAACCCGCTGATTCGCAGCCATTCGCGCCGCGACATGCGGCCGCGGTTCGGCTCGTTCTTCGAAAGAAAGCGCAACATCGGCCGGCTAGGATAGACTGCAAGGAGATCGAACGCGCCTGCCGTCTATCTTAGCCCTGCGGGGCTTGTCGCTCAACCGCGGCCGGCGCTTGGTAGTGATACCATTTGACCGAAGGTAAAGGAGATTTTCTGTAGGGAACGCCCTCCGTGGCGTTCCACGAGACGCGATAGACGGTGAACACCGGGTTCACGGAACGCCACGGAGGGCGTTCCGATATGGTTGGACCAGTCAAGGGTGATTGTTTCGCCTTGCGGCGGGTGCTTCATGGCGGATGTTTCACGGTGTTTAGGGAATGGCCAGGAGACGGAACGCGGCG
>Ga0307373_10002121_pt1 | contig 36189 bp, 28 predicted proteins | sample OX2MG_FD_202534 | JGI IMG/M metagenome (GOLD analysis project Ga0307373, IMG submission 202534) | Soil microbial communities from Risofladan, Vaasa, Finland - OX-2 | ecosystem: Environmental > Terrestrial > Soil > Coastal area > Acid sulfate soil | place: Finland: Risofladan, Vaasa | collected...
GCGCGAACGGATTTTCACGACCATCCGGGCGATGGCTGAATCCGGAGTCGCCGTGCTCTATAGCACCCATTACATGGAAGAGGTCGAACGGATGTGCGACCGCGCGCTATTGATCGACGGTGGCAAGCTGCTCTCCCAGGGCACCGTCGCACAGCTTATCGAGCTCGGCGGACGCCATCCGCGCATGGAGCTGACCTTCGACCGTGTGCCACGGCCCGGATGGCACGACGGGATCGCCGGCGTCGCCGCGATCGCCGCGGCGCTTGCGGACGGCCGGGTTATCCTGGAACTCGCGAACCTGGGCCAGATCGGCGAATTGCTCGAGCGGGCGCGCAACTCCGGCGCGCAACTGCTGGAATTCGCCGTGCATAGCCCCAACCTGTCCGACGCCTTTATCGCATTGACCGGCCGCGCGCTGCGCGACAAGGCCGCTGAGAATTAGCGGGGCTCGGCGGTGCTGCGCGCAACCTGGATCGTCTTCCAGAACGAATTTCGCCTGCTCGCGCGGGATCGGGCGTCGTTATTCATGCTGATGCTCGCGCCGCTGGTGATTATCACCGTCGCGGGCTTCTCGCTGGGCAACATCTATGGCGCGCAGCCGGGCTCGGAGCCGTATGAGATCGTCGTGGTGGACAACGATCGCGGATCGCTCGCACGCGCGCTGGTCGCTGCGCTCGGCCGTGACCATGCGATCGCGGTCGTGCCGGCTGCGAGCCTCGACGCGGCCCGCGCAATTATCGGCGGCCGCGCCCGCGCGCCGCTATGCATCGTGATTCCCGCGGGCACCACCGCAGCCTTCGCCGCGGGGCGCGACGTTCACCTGGCTATATACATCGATCCGGTGAAGCGGTTGGAGGCCGGCGCAATCGAGCTGGACCTCGATCGCCTGTGCCGCGCGATCACCTCCCAGGCCCATGCGATTGCGCAACAGCAGATCGCCGCGCAGTCAATTCAATTGCGCGATCAGCTCACCCAGGCGGCCGCGCAGATGAAGACCGCGGCCGCCCAACTCGATCAGCTTCGCCGACAATTCGAGCACGCGCGCGCCACCGCTCAAGCGGAAGTGACCGCGCAGACCCATCGGACTGTCGAGCGGGTCAGCGCGCAGATCACGGCGCAGATCAATCAAGCGCTCGAGGCGAGCCGGACGGCCGTCGCGCACGACCTGGCCGTGCGGCAGGACGCCTTGCGGGTCGTCGGCCGCTACCTCGAACAGCTCGATGCGAGCCGCCATGACTTCACCGCGTGGCTCGCCGCACTCAAGACCGCCGCCGGCTCCCATGCGAGCCAAATCCCGCCGCCCCCACAATGGCCGACGCCGCCCGACGCCGCCGTGCTAGCCGAACTCGCGAAGCCGTTCGAGCTTCCCGCCGCGCGGCTCGACGCGGCACCGTCAATCGCGCCGGCGAATATCGCGATCCGGATGCCACCGATCCCGGAACTTCGCGGGCTCGGCGCGATACCCGATTTTTCCCGCGCTATCGCGCAGACCGCGGCGCCGATACCGGGAATCCTCGGGTGGCACGAGCGGGCGATCGGCGGTGGCGACGCGCGCGTGAATACGTTCGATCAATATGTGCCCGGGTTCGGCATCACTTTTCTCCTGATAGATATGCTGTGGGGCGTGGGCGTCGGCCTGATCGACGAACGCGACTGGGGTACGCTCGCGCGCATGCGGATCAGCGGCGCACCGGCCGCGGGCCTGATGCTCGGCAAGCTGACCGCGCGCTTTCTCATCGGGCTGGGCCAGATGATCCTGCTGTTCGGGGCCGGCTGGGTGCTCTTCGGCATCACGCTGGGACGCGATTCATGGGCGCTGCTGATGCCCGCCGCGGCGATTTCATTCGCGGCCGCGGCCTTCAGCCTGGTCATCGCCTGCATCGCCAGGACGCGCGACGCGGTGCTGCCGATCGGTGCGATGGCCGCGCTGGCGATGTCGGCGATCGGCGGATGCTGGTGGCCGCTGGACTTCGAGCCCGCATGGCTGCGCGCCGGCGCGCTTGCGATGCCGACGACCTGGACCATGACGGCGTTCAACAACGTGATGATTCGCGGGCTCGGGTGGACCAGCGCGGCGGAGCCGGCGGCGATAACGTTCGCGATCGGTCTGGGGTTTCTCGCGATCGGGATCGCGAGCTCCGCGCGCATCTACCGGCTCGCCGGTCAATGAGCTGGAAGCGTCATTTGCCGCGCGGCCCACTGACTCAAGATCCCCTTTTGCTGGTCGCTCAGCCCGGCCGACGGACGCAGGATTGTGTAATCTCCGGGCGGCATCGAACCACTCGCAAGCTCAGATGCAATCGCCGACGACAGCGCGCGCCGCTGCTGCGCATCGAGCGTCGCCCAGTCCGAGAAATTCAGTGCCTTGCGCGCATCGCTCGCACCGAACAGATACGACGGCGTGAGTTTCGCATTCCAGGTGTTAGCGCCCCGATCGGAATGGCAATCGAAGCAGGAGTTGCCGAGCACTGCGTCGACCTGCGCGTCCGCCGCGGGACCGTTCGCCGTGGCAAACGATTGCGTGCTCGATGCCGCACTGCCACTACTTGAACATCCCGCGCAAATTAACGCGGCACACAGATACACGCCCATGCCAACCGCCAATAACGCGCGTCGGCAAAGGTTAGCGCTAACGAAAATCAGCCTGCGCATCGCAACACTCCTCAATGGAAACCTCGTGCCGGCGTCGTGAACGGCAACGCGCGGCGCCGCCAGACTATACCGTATGCGAAGTGTCCGTTTAATTCAGCCGGCCCTCGATGAGCCGGCGCTGGACCAGGGCTCACGATGCCCGGCCAGGTCACCAGGAGTATCTGAAATGGCAAATACGCTGCCCGCACAATCCGCCACCGATGGCATGGAACTCTACGACAAGTATGTAAATCCGCAGTGGGTCAGATTACTTGATGTGCTCCAATTGAAGGTGCGCTACAGGCGCTGCGCCGGCGCCGAACTGGAGACCGAAGATGGGCGCATACTGCTCGACTTTAATTCGGGTTACTGCGTTCACAACGCCGGCCATAATCATCCGCGGATCAAAGCGGCGATCATCGCGGAGATCGAACGCGACGGTGCCGCGATGCTTCAGACCGGCGTGCCGGAACTCGCCGGCGTGCTCGGCGCGCAATTGTGCGAACGCGCCGGCGGCGCGCTCAACAAGGCGTTCTTCGCCAGTTCCGGCAGCGAGGGGATCGAGGCGGCGATCAAATTCTCGCGCGCCCACACCGGCCGCGCCGGCCTGCTCTCGGCCAGGGGCAGTTTCCACGGCCTCACCTGCGGAGCACTCTCGCTCATGTCCGACGCCTTTTGGAAGGACGGTTTTGGTCCGCTGCTACAGGACGTCGCGATGGTCAACTTTGGCGCCCTCGACGAACTTGAGGCCAACCTCGCGACCAACCGCTTCGCCGCATTCATCGTCGAACCGATCCAGGTTGAGGCAGGCGTCCGGATCCCCGCCATTGAGTATATGACACAGGCGCGAATACTTTGCCGGCGCCACGGGACATTGTTCGTCCTCGATGAAGTGCAGACGGGTCTTCACCGCACCGGGCCGTTCGTCGCGGCGCATCATTTCGGCGTCGAGCCTGACCTGATCATCCTGGCCAAGGCGCTCAGCGGAGGCCTGATACCGGTCAGCGCGGTGCTCATGACCGACGCGGTCTACGCGTCGACCTACAGCTCTTTCAAGCGTTCGATCGTACATACTTCGACCTACGGCGAGAATGCGCTGGCGATGCGCGCCGGTCTGGCGACGCTGGAGGTACTGGACGACGAGGGCCTGGGCGAGCGCGCCGCGAAGCTCGGCGATCGGTTGCGGCAAATGCTCACCGACCGGCTTGCGAAATACGAAATGGTCAGTGCGATTCGCGGACTCGGCATGCTCTCAGCGATCGAGTTCCGCCCGCCCAAGCGGCTGCGACTGAGAATCCCGTTCACCGCCTTCGCGCGGATTCATCCGGCCATGTTCGGCCAGGTGCTCGTAATGCGATTGTTCCGCGACCAGGGCCTGCTCACCCAGATTTGCGGCAACAATTTCATGGTCCTCAAGATCTCGCCTCCACTCATCGTAAGCGAAGCGCAGCTTGAGCGATTCGTCGACGGCGTCGGCGAAACGGTTGACCTGATGCATTCGAGCGGACGCTTCTGGACCGAAGCGCTGGGCATGGCCCGCCGCGTAATCAGCGCGATTTGAGGATTTGCGATTCCTCTCCCCCGCTGCCCCGCACCGAGTAATGCGTGCCGGCGGAACCGCAGGATATGCGCGTTCTCAAGCGGATACTCACTCGACGATCCGCCGGCAATACTATTACTCGCTTGTCTTCCCTGATGTAATCAGTTGCTTCGTACTGGCTACTTCAGAGCCTTACTTTTGGTCTCGATCGCCTTCAGCAAATCCTGCCAGGAATCGTCGAAGGATTTAGCGCCCTCGGTCTGCAAATCGACGCCCAGCTTGGCGACATCGATACCCACGTTGCCGAACTCGGCAATCACTTGCTGGCAATCGCCGCCGTCCGCTGGAATGACGCCGCTCAGCTGGCCGTGATTGCCAAACGCAAGCAAGGTCTCCTCCGGCATAGTGTCGACCGTGTTGGGAGCGGCCAGCGCGCTCACATAAAGGACATCGGAGGCCTTGGGATCCTTGGTGCCGGTGCTGGCAAACAGTAACCGTTGCGCGCGTGCGCCGCAGTTGGCCAGGCGCTGCCAGCGATCGGACGCGAGCGTCGCGCGATAGGCCGCATAAGTCTGCTGGCCGATCGCTATACCCAGCCGATCGCGATCTCGCGCGGGCACTTTCTCCATCGTGGCCTTGTCCCAACGGCTGACGAATAGCGAGGCCACCGAACGAACGTCGGGGCTGAGGCCGGCGGCAACGCGCCGTTCGAGTCCGCGCATATAGGCGTCGGCCGCGGCCACGTAATGATCGCGGGTAAACAACAGAGTCACGTTCACCGGCACGCCGGAAAAGATCGCCTCCTCGATTGCGGGCGCGCCCTCTTTGGTGCCAGGAATTTTAATGAAGAGGTTGCGCCGATTGGCCTTCCTATGAAGTGCTTTGGCTGCGGCCACGGTGGCCGTGGTGTCGTAGGCAAGCAGCGGCGAAACTTCAAGCGAGACGAATCCGTCAACTCCTGCGCTGCGATCGTGAATCGGCGCGAACAGATCGGCGGCACGCGTCAGATCCTGGATCGCCAATTCAAAAAACAGCGCTTCGCCGGAATGCCCGCTATCCACCAACCGATGAATCTCCCCGTCGTACGATTTGCTGTGGGCGATGGCGTGATCGAAGATCGTTGGATTGGAGGTCAGTCCGGTGACCGAGAGTTCGTTGATGTAGCGTTGGAGCGTGCCGCTATCGAGCAGGTCTCGCGTGATATTGTCGAGCCAGATGCTTTGCCCCAGGTCATGTAGCGCTTGGCTAGCTTTCATGATTTAAGCTCCCCTGCGAGGTTTACCATATCCTCGGCCGCGCGAAATATTCCCGACGATGCGATCGATCGGTGACGCATCCCGCGAGGTTGTTGTTGCTATTCTCCGTCGTGCATGCGCGCGCGGCAACCCACCCGTTAGCGCCATCGAAATTCAGTGCGCCGATCCACTGATTAGCTCGACGAGGAGTTGGCCATACGACCGTCGGGTGCGAGAGCGGATTCGAAGCCACCGGGCAGCTCAATCACCCGCTGGTGGAATTGGCGCAGGCTCTGGCGATGCCCAATGCTGATGAAGGCGGTCGGTGACTGCGCCAGCCGCGCGTAGAGACTCTGCTCGGCTGCCATATCGAGCGCACTGGTCGCTTCGTCGAGAAAGGCAAAGCGCGGCCCGTTGAGCAGCAGGCGCGCGAACGCCAGCCGCTGTTGTTCGCCTCCTGAGAGCACGTCCGCCCAATGAAGCTCCGCATCCAGACCGCCGAACTGTTCCGGCAGATGCGCCAGACCAACGCTGCCCAAGATTTCGAGCAGCCGATCATCGCTAACTCCACTGGCGCGCGGATACTGAATCTGATCGTGTAGCGAACCCAGGATCATATAGGGCTTTTGCGGCATGAACATGATTTCCTCGGACGAAGGACACGAGATCCGTCCGCTGCCGAACGACCACAATCCCGCGACGGCTCTCATCAGTGAGGTTTTACCCGCGCCACTTGGTCCCGAAAGCAATAACGTGTCGCCGTCGCCAACCTTGATCGATACGTCCTGCTGCAACTCGCGCTTCCAGTCGGGCGTCATCAAGGTCACGTTCTCGAGCGATACTCCTCCGGCGGCTTCGATCACTTCGATATGCGTTGCGCGCTCGGCTTCGTCCACGCCGGCCGTGTCGCAGCGCTCTTCGAACGCGGCGAGCCGATTGACTACCGACGCATACTCAGTGAGCGCCTGGAATTGATCGACTACCAGCGAAAGCGAACCCTGCAGCACCGAAAATGCATACGCCGCCTGAGTGAACTCTCCCAGCTTGAACTGAGCTGAGAAATACGCCCCGGCCAGTACAAAATATGGCACCAGGCCGGCTGCATTGTCATAGGCGGTGGTAAATAATGATAAATGCCGTTGCCAGAGAATCAGCAATTTGAAATTTTCGATGACTTTCGCAAAGCGTCCGGAAAGTTGACGGGTTTCGTCGCGCGCGCCGTTGTACAGTGCGATCGCTTCGGCATTGTCCCGTGCATGTACCAATGCGAAGCGATAATCGGCTTCGTAACGCTGCTGATTGAAGTTGATTAACACCAGGCGCCGGCCGATTACCGCGGCCAGCCATGTACCCAGCACGGCGTACCCGATCAGGCAGATCGCGAGCCAGTGCGAAATCAGCCACAGGATACCGAAGAACGTCGCCGCGGTCGCGATCGCCTGCAATGTTATCATCGAGTAGTTGAGCGCGCCGGCGGTGAAGCTGTTGAGATCTTCGCTGATCCGCTGGTCGGGATTGTCGACGGTGCGGTCGCGCATAATATGGTAAAGGGCGTTCTTATGGAGCATCCGATGAACGAAGTTTTCGGTCATCCAGTCGCGCCAATCAATTCCGAGTAATCCCGTGAGATAAGGGTAGACTGCGGCGATCGGCACGAACACCGTGATCCAGATTACAAACAACACCATCAGATGATAGAAGCGGGCCGAATTTTTAGCCTGCAACGCATTCATCACGTCGCGTGAGACGTAACTGAACATCGCCTGCATCCCGGTCGTCGCTAGACTCAGCACAATCATCACGGTGATGAGTAAGATAGCCTTGCGGCGCCGATCCGAGACCCAATAGGGACGCGTCAGCCGCCATAGGCGGGTCCAAAACAGCCGATCGAATCGATCCGAGGTGATCTTGCCGGGCTTGCTATCGTCTGAAGCGCTGCTACCAATCATGTTTTATTAGACGTTCGCCGGCCGAATTGATTCCAGATTTTTGCATACGCGGGCGCCCGGCGATTGTCGCGGCGTTCCACGGGCGGGATAGCCGCAGTGCCATCGCCACGCCGTTTATTCGGATTGAAGGAACGACCGAAGATTGTGGAGGCGGGAGAAATTGAACGCCCGGCGAATTAACGATGATTGTAGCGCGACGCGACCGGCTAAGGCGTCCGGTCTTCTCCCACTGAACAGGAAACGGCGCCGTTCGGACCCGAAGCCTGGCATGAGCATAGACACTCATTGATATCCGGAATTGGCGGTCCATCGAGCCTTAACGCAAGGAATTTCCCGCCTCCGGTCGGAGCGCCGACCGGGACGGCGGCTCCATTGGCAGTAGGGTTAGAGACGCTACACGCGGCGCATGCGCTAGCGGAACATCTGCTCCCAATCGATGCATCCGGATTGTACGGGCCAAATACCTGATATCCGAAACTATCCGAGCTGCCCGGTGTCGCGTCCGTTGAGATTGGGCACGAGCAAATGATCTGATCAGCGCGCAGGTGGCCAGTGAAGCCTGGGATCCTCTGGCCCCGGGTGCTCTTGAAGCAAAAGCCGCCATCACATTGGCCATAGGCTACGGGCGCGATCACCCCACTTCCCGCATCGGCCGATCCCGGACAAGTGTAAACCGCTGCGCTACCACCTTTCAGTACATCTTTCGGAAGGCTGAAGGTACTCGCCATATAGCCATTGGTGGTGCCCTGCCGGTTCACGTCGCAGACATTTTGCTCGCCGGCGGGGCTCGAGTAGCTGAGCTGTAGACTGATACTGTCGCCGCGCTTGATATCGCACTTGCAATACGCAACTCCGTCATAAACGAAGCAACTCGCCTCGGCGCAGAGCGCGTATCGCTGGTCCTTGCAAACCACGAAGGGCGGCTCTGGATTCAGTGAGGGATCCAGATGGAAACCAAACGCCGATATTGCGGTAAAAACCTGGATCGCTGCCAGGAGCGAAATAATTTTGAGCAATCGGCGCATGTTGTTCTCTCCCAGGGCGTCTAATTCAATATTACCACACTACCACGATCCAACCGGATATGTAGATAGTCTACGTCGCATGGTAGCTCCTTGTCCCGCCCCCCGCAGCTACCGTCCGCTGCCAACATCGGCAGCCAACCCGGTCACGTCTTCCGGTATGTCACCGGAAAGCACAACTCAGCAGCCGAAGTTCCATCTTTGTAGCCTGTTTCATGGCGAACATTTATTGACTACAGGCTCCGGGTATGCCAATCGCGCCTCCCAGGGTACCGGCGATTGTGACTGCGCCAGTCAGTGGCACGGGGCCGCCCAGCCCAGCCAGTGCTCTGCCGTTCAGCGTTGCACCGGTCGATGCAAACGTAATCGACGTTCCGGCCAATATATTTCCGATCATGGCACACCCCCCTCCGATGGTCGCTGAACCAGGAGTCCACCAGAAGACATTGGCAGCCTGGGCACCGTTGGCCAGGATCACATTACAGGTCGGATTAGTCAGTGTCAGGCCGGTCCCGGTCGAGGGCATTTGAAAGATCCAGACCGCATTCGAGTCGCCCTGGGCGTCGAGAGTGAGATTCCCGCCGGTTATCTCAAATGTGGTCGCAAGCGATGTATAAAGTCCCGGGAGTTCAGTAAGTCCAGCCAAGTTCTCGGCGATCACTGTCGCCCCCGGCAGCGTAACGGGGCTGGCGTCAAGGTAGGCGGCGCTCAAGGAGGACAGAGCCGCGATTGCCTGCGCATCGCTGTCAGCATAAATCCCGCCGTTTACTATCCCAGGCGGGAATCCCGTAATCGAAGTGAGGGTGTTCGGCGTCAAACCAAGATCCCCGTTGATCACGTTCGAGCCGGTGTTTGTGACCGCGGCTTCAGCGAATATCTCGAAACTAGATCCGGCTCCAAGATCTATCGGCGAAAGACCCGTCGTCGAACCGGTGGTAAAGCTCCATGACACGTTAGTGGCTATTGCATTGCCTTCCAGATCCTGGGCACCGGTCGTAACCGTGGCATTATATAGCGTGCCGGTTGCGAGAGCGCTAGCGGGAGTAAACGTCGCGATCTGGTTGGTCACATCATAGGTGACTTTACCCGCTATAGAAGTTGGACCGGGCCCGCTCAGGGTAAAAGTGACCGGGGTGAGCGTTGAAGGGCTCATCGCCTTACTGAAGGTCGCATTGACCGCGGCGTTGGTGGTCACCGACGAGGCTCCATTAGCGGGCATCTCCAAGGTGACCGTCGGTGCGCTGCTGTCCGGCCCCGTGCCGGTGGTAAAGGTAAAGACGAAGGCGGCCGCGAGCGGATTTCCGCCGAGATCCTGGGCCCCGGTCGTAATCGTCGCCGTGTACAATGTGCTGCCCGTCAGCGCAATGCTCGGTGTGAAAACCGCAGTCGCGCCGATCATTGAATAGGTAATCGTGCCTGGAACCGGCGTCAGTCCCGGCCCGGTGACTGTAAAGGTCGTCCCGGTGATGGTCGCAGAGTCCATCGCTTCGCTGAAGGTTGCGATAACTTTCTGATTGGTAGCGACGCTGGAGGCAAGGTCAGTGGGATTGGTCGAGACGACCGATGGGGCGGTCGTGTCCGAGCTCGCACCCGTGGTGAAGGTCCATACAAAATCACTTGCAAGCGCAACGCCCGCGGCGCTCGTGGCACCGGTGGTAATCGTTCCAGTAAATGTCGTGCTGACCGCGAACGCGGATGCAGGCGTAAAGATCGCGATATTGTTTGTCGCGTCGTAGTTCACACTTCCCGTCACAGGAGTTAGACCCGGTCCTGTCACCGTAAATGTACTACTGTCGATGGTGGCAGGGTTCATCGCCTGGTTGAAACTCACGACGATCGCACGATTAATCGGCACCCCCTGGCCTCCACAGCCCGGAATAGCCGGGATGACCGAAACGACTATGGGAGGTGGCGTTGGTGTGGGACTTGGCCTCGGCGTGGAACTTGGCGTCGATCCATTGCCGCCGCTATCGCCTCCGCATCCCGCAACCAGAAACATAAAGGCTACGAGCAACGCCGGGAGCCATGTACCGCCGATCTTGATGTTGCGCGATTGCCGTTGGCGTTGTGGCATTGATATCCCCCTCAATTTAAGTGTGATCTCCATTTCGACTCTCCGACTCTCACACGGGCCGGACTGCCTTGAGGTTCTCAGGCGGTTTTGCTAAATGATATTTTCCAGTGTTCCCGGGATGGCCAATTCCGTATCTGCTGGGAACACAACGCCCGGAAATGCCTTTTTTCCGAACGGTCCCACGGACACCTTTCCGTTCCCCCCAGGTCATCGTCGCAATTTGCTCCACTTTGCGCTCGGACTATTCTGCCGGCGACGGCAGCGCCGAGATCTTCCGCGGCATTTCGGCAAACAGCCGCCAAGTCGTTGGCTTTCAGCCAAAAGCAGACAGATCAGGGCTTTGCAGCATTTTATCTAACTCGGTCTTATAGTTAGGAAATAAAATCCGGGCTAAAGTAATGTCGCATGGCCGTTCTCGCGACTACTACGATCATTAAATTGATTCGAATCAGTGCGCACTATTATCGTGGCGCCTCCGGTAACGGTCGCAGTCGAGCCGCCAACGCCTGCGCCCCTTGGCCCGCAGGGCATGAGCCGAAGTTTTGCAGGATGATTGCCAGATCGGCAGAGTCCGTCAGTCCGTCCAGATTAACGTCTGCCCAGCTGGAATTTCCCAGCGAAAGGCCTTGGTACAAATCCCAGTCCGCGACATCCAGGTAGTTCACGATCCCATCGAGGTTAATGTCCCCAGGGCAGGCAGGCTGCGACGCCAGGAGCTTGGTAAGCTGCGCCGTCAAGTCGTTGTAGTTCTTTTGCTGCTGACGATTGAGCGTAGCTCCGTTGGCTAACAGGTCGGTATTCGCCGTGTCGAGCTTCGGGACAGGAACCTGCTCGTTGATTTGGTAAAACTCTCTCGAGGTCGTTGCCGCGCACGAGTTGGAGGTTGCGTCGTAGGCTTCGTAGCTATTGACCACCAGCTTGTAGCGCGGGTTACGGATGGCGAATGCCTCCAACGGATAGATGTCGGTTGAAATTGTCTGGGCGTGGTTTGCCTGCCATACGGCCACGTCACAGCACAGCTTCAACCCGTCCGTCGGGATGCCGGCGGTGCTGGGGTCCGTAGCGCCTGATCCCCACCATATTCCGCTATTGTCCTCGCATACGCTTTTCGACGGTGCGATCTGAGTACACGTGGTAGTGTTGTATTGGCAGGGCCCATTGATCTCGCCATTGGCGTGCAGGTTCGTGCCAATCTCCGTATAGTTAGTTTTGCGAATGCTCGGCTGGGCGGGATTGGTAAGATATGGAAGAACGGGTTGCGCGTCGACGGTCCATCGGACGCTCTTATGTACGTCGATGCCAGCGAGCTCGCCGAATAGCTGATAGAGGTCCGCGATGTTAACCATCGCATTTACCTGCCGGCCGGGCCGCTTCACTTGAGGCCCCGCGACGATCCCCGGGCACCATACGCCGGTTTGATAAACCGTGGATTTCGAGCGGCTGCCATCGAAAGGCAATTTCACCACGCTCCCCAGGCTTCCATTGTCGGTGACCATGACGATAACCGTGTTGGTCGCTCGGGGATTATAGAGTAGCTGGTTATTCTGGCCGCGGCTGGCCAGCCCGGTGGCCACCAAAAGCCGCCCGACTTCGCTGTCGAGCGCTTCTTCCATTTGGTTCGTCAAGACTCGCTGGTCGATGGTGCTGGAGCAGTCGAGGTTGCTGGTGTCTGGCTCCTCTGGAGGTAGTAATTGAATCGGCGGTTGCATGACCGGGGTGTGCACCGTCGCGACGGCCAGGCTTACCATCCACGGCTGATTCTTGGGCTGCTGGTTGATCCAGTCGATCGCGGCATCGATCGGCACCGTACCGCGATAAGTCCGCGCCCGGATGTCGTTCGATGGCACCTGCTCGATCGACCCATCTTCATTGTTGATGACGAGCGGCGACACGTAATGCCCACTGAGAGTTGCAAAGTCGACATAGCTCGGGACTGGATTGTTGCACGGCTGGTTTGGATCAAAGATGCCGCCCGCGTCCCGGCAGATACGACCTGGCGCTTCCGTCCCGGATTTGGTCATCACGGTGCAGGTGTTATCGCCGGCGTAGCAGGCGCCTGTATCTGCGCCGCCGTGGCTGGCGTCCCGGACGAAGCCGCACGACCAGGTACCCGCCGGGGACACGCCGCCGGCCGTCGAATCGATCGACGAAGGATCACCGGTGGCGTCCAACCAGCCGAAGAAGTAATCCCAGCCCAGCGCCCGTACCATGCCGTAGCCATAAGGATCGTTGCTCTGAATCCCCAAATGGAATTTACCGAATAGCGCGCTCTTGTAACCGCGTTGCTTGAGCAATTGCGGTACGGTTACCTCATTCGGGTTGACCATGAAGTTCGCGAGATCGTTGTTACCAATCGCGGTGTAGACGTGAGTGCGGAACGGGTAGCGACCGGTGAAAAGCGCTGCGCGCCCGTTCGAGCAGGCCGGCATCGCCCACAGGTTGTGAAATTTGATTCCGGCGTTGGCGATCGCACTAATGTTCGGCATCGCTGCGGGAGTGGTGCCGCCGTACCCGAACAGTTGCCATTGGTCGATGCCGATATCGTCCATGACGATTAACAGGATATTGGGTAGCGGCTTATTGGCGGCGCATGCTGGTCCGGAAAAGGCTCCAACGCCGAGCAGCGCAAGCAGCCACGCGAGGCTGAGCAGAACCGCCCGCGAACGCCCAGGGCCGCCAACGCGCTTCCGCCAACTCGGCGACTGGCTTGGTCCTGTCTTGCCATCGCGCTGGACGACTGAGCAGTCTTTCGGCCGTGTCATTTCCGCGCTCGACATTTCGAGAACTGGATTGGTGGTTCTACGTTCCTCATCAGCTCCCGATGCCACATTCTTCCCGGTGAAGCAGACTTTGTCCTGGATTGGTGTCACTGCCAACATTCCGTTACTTTCACAGCCCCTTTGGAAATCTCCCTAATTGGGAAACCAATGTACCAACGCGACACCACAAGCCGCAACTACTGTATCAGAGCAAGGAAAGTGCCCGAGATCCGGCCGCGCGCCAGCGATTCGGTTTTCGCGATCAACAACCGGCCTATCGCAATCCAAGCTATGCATCACTTGCGTAAAATAACGATATCGCGGCCCCATTAAATGCGGGAAGCGGTCGCTTTCCAAACCCAACGTTGGCCTCAGCCGTGACCGGAATTTGGCACGCGCTGCGAAACGGGTGCCAAATCTATCACGCAGTGTTGAACGCGGGTGACCGCGATCGAGATTCTCCCGCACGTTCTCGATCGCAACGGTTAACTGGTGCAAAACAAAGTACAGCGGGCGCGACCTATCGGACGCGCGCCCCTGTGGTCGCTCGAGGACCGGAACCGCAGCCTCAACAACCTGCTGGCCGACGCGCGGCGCTCATCCTGTGGCTTGGCGAAACGAGGTGAGCGCTTGCGCCGGCTTCGGAACAATCACATTGACATTCGCAAGATGTTGAGAATCGATGAGCAATCGTCAACGTAGGCGAATTCGATCGTGTTGCCCGGCGGAACATCCAGAATCGCGAATGCATTTCCCGTGTTTGGATCGAACATAAAGCCTGACGCGATCATGACGGGCGAGCCTACGACGTTAAATCCACCGCGAAACGATACCTCCCTGCGCGTGATAGTGCCGTCGAGCACCTTCGCAGCTCGATCCAGCCTTCAGCAGACATTTATGCGCTCGGTTCTCGACGCTCTTATAATCGCGCACGGTTAGATCCCTCAAGATCTTTTTTCCGGCCTGGTGTAGCGAACAAACCGGGATTCCGTACCGCGCCGTGGAGATTAGCTGGAAGCTACTGTAAGGCATAGCTATCACGTCGCCAGCAAAAGCATGATGAAGGGCAATGCCGCCGCGCTCGGCGGTGGCGGTTGAACTCGGTATAATCCCTACGCAGATCCACTTCCGGAGAATCCGGCCGCTCGGAGCCGTGAGCACTAAAGCCCGATGGATGAGATACTGGACTACGGACATTCCGGACGATGGAGAGCGCGAACCCTTAAGGCGGCGACCGTCATTGCGATGATAGTACAGTCATGGAGGACTTCCCAAGAAGAAGTACCCCGGCCATACATAGTCTTCGCTCTCACACGCGGCGCAGCGGCCACTGTGCTAGCACCCTGCGGCGCTTTTGCGGACTCGCTCTAGGCTGGAGACATGGCACCTCACCTTGCGACCCAGGCTATTTACAACGCTCAATCCCGACCGATGAAGTTGAGTGACTATCGCGGCCAGATCATTGCGCTCTATTTCTACCCAAAGGACTTTATTCAGGGATGCACCACCCAAGCGTGCACGTTCCGCGATAGTTATGCGTAGATCAAGAAGCCCGGGATCGCGCTGCTCGGATGTCGCGTCGACACCGCCGATTCCCGTAGCGTATTCATTAAGAAGTACGGCTTGCCCTTTTTCCTGCTACTTGATCCTTTCAAACAGATCGTGACGGAATATGGCGTTGCAAACGGCATCGCCAAATACGGTCTCGACGGACGCGTGACCTACGTTATCGGTGGCGACGGAAATATCCTCAAGGTCTATCCAAAGGTTGACCCGGCGCACAACGCGTCAGAGCTCATTGGCCAATTCGGCAATAACCCGACCGCGGCGGCGCATTAGCGTTCCCCGCGCCCCCTCACGCCGGCTCGGCTCTGCCAACTATACCGCCCGTCGCACCTGCTCGCGTGAGACTCTACAGCTCGCCATTACATACTACGAACGAACGGAACTCCCGACCGAAACGAGATAGATTGCCATCGCCAGGCCGACCATTGCCAGAAGGAACGCAATCGCGACAGCCTGGCTCGAAGGACGAGAGTGTAACGTTTCACCGAGATCCAGCTCCCGAACCAATCTTAGGTGATGCCATCCGGCAAGAACATTTACGACTACTCCAACGGCGATAAGGGCGGTGCCGAACCACAGGGACAATCCGTATGACTGCGCTGAGGGAACGCGCTGCATGACTTGCATTTGCTGAAGGAACAGTCCGAAGCGTGCCACTACGAAACCGAAGCCCATCAAGGCCAAACCCGTGCGAATCCATGCAAGAAGAGTCCGCTCAGCCGCCAGATAATCGCTGAGGCTGGCCTTCTGTCCTGCTCCAGTTGACTTATCCATTGATAGTTACGCTACGGGTAGACATCAAGCGTGCAGTGCGGGTGTTGTCCCCTCTGAATATCACTAGTTTGGTGTAAGCACTTTTATTCCCCCTCATTCGCCGTCACCCCTGCGATCGACGAGGGCCGATGACTTGGCACCTTTTGCCCGCAGACATTTCCCAAGCGTACCGCTCCCTGCTCGATCGACTTATGACTCTGGTCTTCTCCGCAACCGTGTCCCCCATCACCTACGGCTAACTCACTTTAGTACTTAGCGCGCCGTCCACCAACTCACGGGCTAGTTTAGTATGTAACTTGAATAACCGCATTTGCAACCCGTTAAGCAACTGGTCGATCGCTCCGGTCGACGTGACTCGCGCCGAAACAAACCGTGGGTTGCAATAGGCTTTACCGAATGGACTGGTTAAGCCAGCCAAATGGAAGCATCTTCAGACGATTTCTGGCTTCTCACACACTTAATAGCTTCTTCCGATGGGAAAGAAAGCGGTCACCGGCGGAGCAAATCGAAGCGAATCGCCGAGAGCGACCACGCCGTAGCTATCGTGACCACTCGCACAACCGTTTCGCGGCTTCCAAATATGGACGCCCGTGCTAATGGGGACATTTATCCCGTCGCTGTCTTTTTTGAATAGCTATTTGACCGCATTGACGGCGGTCCTTGGTACGCTATTACTCCATATCTTTTCTTCTGGCCGGCTTCGCTGGAAGTGCAGGAACAGGAGGCAGCGCCGGGTGAGAGTCCGCTCAATGAAGCTCCCAAGCAGGCTCCTGCTCAGCTTGGGCGGATGCGCGCGGACACCTACCTGGGAATAACATTCGTTAGCATCATTGTTATTTTCATTATCCTCGATACAGGGCCGTCCTTCACGCTCATGGCATCACCGACATTCAGACGGGGACCTAGGCGGCGCCAGCGCTGCGATCGCTGGCGGGAGAGTTAGCCTTACTGCTCTTCAGCATTAGTATTATAGGAACGGGCTTGATTTCTATTCCGCTTCTCGCGGGTTCTGCGCCGTACGCGCTGGCTGAGGCTCTCCAATGGCCGATCGGTTTCTATCGCACACTCCGTAATGCGAAAGGATTCTATGGACTTCTCACCGGCGCGGCGCTGCTCGGAATCGAGTTAACTTTTATTGCGGTCAATCCGATCAAGGCGCTTTTCCGTAGCGCCGTGATAAACGGCGTGGCTGCCGCGCCGATCATGAACGTGATCATGCTGATGACGACCAATAAACACATCACCAGTTCAGTCCGCTTGCCGCTGCCACAGAAGATTATCGGATGGATCGCTACGGCGATCATGCTTGCCGTCGTCGCCAGCATGATTGTTACCCTCCTATAAATAGGCACACCGAGAGCAGGAAAAGGTAAAGTCCGAAAGTATTTCATAAACCACCGATGGCCGGGCGGACCTCGCCGGATTCGCAGCCGTGCTGGTTCGACCTCGCGATGGCGAGGACACATGCTCTCGACCCACCATGTCGAACCCGCTGCAACTTAAGGATTCACGCTCTCAGTATCTTCCGCCTTATTCTGTCCCGGTGTTTCGCCGAACTGTATTACATCGAAGGCCGCATCGGCACTCCGCAACCGCCTGACGTACGCAAGTAGATCGCTGACCTGCGCCGCTGACAGCGCGAATTCGATTACTCGGCAAGGAAGCACCAGACTCGCTTTGCTCGGCGGAGAGGATACTTGAGATGGCCCGAAATAACGGTCTCGACCGGATGTAGCTGAAACTCAATTGAGATTGCGACACCGGATTTGCGCGCGTTGTTCATGGCTGAGATAGCGCGTGGTCTTCCGCCGAATCAATCGGGTACCGTCGCTTTCATTGATGTTATCGATGTCTATCTCCACCGGCATAAGCGGCGGGACACTGACGGAATCCGCGAACGAGGCCATATTGGGCATCGTGGCTTCGACCATCAGCCGTTCTCTCGGTCGGAGATTATCGGGGCAGATTTTCCACACGGCGAGTTGATCTTTCAGGCTAATTACATGCGCTATCGACGATAGCCGGAATCAGAATCAGATCGAAATCGGGGCCCGCCGACCAGGATTGCATGTCACCAGCGATACATTGAAGTCGTTGACGAATCTCAGATGGCGCTTTCTGCCGGCGCTCTTCCGCCTTTTGTAGCATCTCGGGTTGATTGTCGAGACCGACCACATCAAAGCCCGGTTGCGCCAATGGCAGGGCGATTCTCCCCGCTCCACAACCGAGTTCTAGCAGCTTGCGTGGCGCAACCCTCCGGCTCCATGATACGGATAACATTCGATATCTTCGTCGTCACCCAGATGCTCGCGATCGTATTCCTCTGGATGCTTATAAAGATCGCTCATCGTTGACCACGCCGACGCGGAGTCATCAGACGTCCTGATCGCGTTCGGGCACAAATGGATCGATTACCTCGTGGAGTGGGGAATTCGCTCCAGACTCGGCACCAGACGGCTTTGCGTAGGCTCGATTTATACCGTCCTCTGCTGTCGTGATCGCACCGGCGCTATCGAATATGTCTTTCACCCGAGTGCGCTCTTTCCCATTTTCGCAATGGACCGAGATCAGAATATTGCCGCCCTTCATTCTTTCTTCGTACTGCTTGGCTTCAAACTCCGGCATCCCGATCCCGATTAGAATTCCGGTCAAGCCTCCTACCGCACCCCCAGCCCCGGCGCCGGCGAGCGCGGCTATGATCGGACCCGCGGCTATAAACGCTCCCACCCCCGGTATCGTCAGTGCTCCAATACCCGCCAGCCAGCCCAGAGCGCCACCGATGACCACACCGCCGCCGGCTCCCGCTGCCGCGCCCTCTGGCGCCTTGGTGTGCTGCTCGTGGGCGAAATGCCTGGTTTCGTCCGTCTCTGGAAATAGAACTGAAATATCATTATCGGAAAGGCCAATTTCCAGCAGCCGGTTGAAGACGCTGACTGCCTGAGCTTCGCTATCGGCTATACCAAATATTGCTTTTTTCATGATAACCCCTTATTAGTCTTTCGTTCGCGGATGCTCAGACAACGCCGAGAAGCCATAGTACGACCACGATCACAACAATAGTTCCTAATGAAATAGGAAGCATATAAACCTCTTTCGCAAGCCTTGGAACCCGACACTTTGTGTTGGTCTAGCGGACGTGGTCGAAGGCGAACGAATGGCCACTGTGGGGCTGGATCAAATTCGGACTCGATTCCCATGTCGGTCCTGACTCTCTAACTCTATCAACGTGGACAGCATCTAAGCTACGTTAAATCGGCTTGAATTGGTTATATGCAGTACCGAGACCGTCGATTATGGATAATGTTCGGAAATCGACATTGAGCGTATTCATTTCAGCAACATCGTGGAACGACGCGGATCGATGGAGAAGGAATGGCGCGTCCGGGAGAGGCGCTCGCCAATGCGTTGAAAACGATCGAAATGCGTGTTGAGCAAGCCGGACGTGCGTCGCAGCAGCCGATACCAATGCTTCAGATCGTTTTGATGGAAGCTCCTGATTGCCGAGTCGCGACCGTTCAAGGTGGATGGTGTCGGTCAATTGGTGGAAAAGTAGTTGCCATCAGCGATCGACGAGCGAGCAGTTGACTATATAATCACTTACACCGCCTCCATTTGTGGAGTAGTCAGATTCTGCCAGCCGGCGAGGCGGCGCAGGGTGATTTGCCCGCTGCGCAAGAGTCCGATGAGCAGGAACAGCACGGCTTCTTCATTGGGAAGGGAGGCCTGGGTTTTAGTCCGCCGGCGAAACTCCTCGTTGATCCGTTCCAGCGCGTTGGTGGTGCGCAGCGCCTTCCATTGCGAGCTCGGGAAACTGGTAAAGGTGAAGAGCGCGTCGCCGGCCTCCTCGAAGCTGACACTGACCGCCTTGCAGCGCAGTTTCCACTTGCGCAGGAAGCCCACGCGCGCCTGCTCCACCGCCTCGCGGCTTGGGGCGTAGATCATGCGCCGGTAATCCTCCACCAGTTCCTCGCGCAGATGGGCCGGCACCTTGGCCAGCAGATTCCACAACTTATGGTTGGTACAGCGTTAGATCGCGAGCGTGGGCTATTGCACCTTAAGTGCCGCGGCCAGCCCCGGATTGCCATCGATCACCGCGAGTATCGGAGCGCCGAGATTGCGCGCGGCCAGCGCGCGCACCGCGTCGAGCCAGGCTTGCTCGTTCTCGACCCCGGCCAGCCGCAGATCGAGCACCATGCGCTGGCCGTCAGCGTGCGCAGGCGCTTGCCGTGCCGGTAGCCAGCTCGAACCGGGCCGACCCGCTGCGATGCTGCCGCACCCAGCGCCGCCTCCAGTTCCTCAGCGACGATGCTCTCGATCGTTACCCGAATCCGCTCCCGCATCACCTCTTCGAGCGCGCCTTTTAATGGCCCCCCACTCCTGCTATCCACTCCATAGCGTCATCCTCCGCCCCCCGCCGCCCAGCGGGTGCGAGTTGTGGCTCAACTTGCCGGATCTTGACGCCTTCTTTACTTTTCCACCAACGTCGCGACACTACCGCGGGTTTTCCGCCGCACGATTTATCGGCGATCTGGCCTGATGATCAATTAATCCGCGAACCGAAAATCGCATCAGATCATAAGACTGGTAGTGATCCTGCCGATGAAAAACTTCGCCGCCTTTCAAATAAGTTGAAGAGTGTAATCATCGGAGGCGTATCGGGCGGCTTGATATTGGGGGCCATCGGCAGTTTGATCGCGTTCGCGAGCTACGCTGTTCCCAGACTCGGATTTACGTTCAGCAGCCCGATGGCCGCTGCCTTAATCTACGCCGCGGCGGGTGGCGCCGCCGGAGTGGCCGGCGGAGCACTCATCGGCATGCGAATCCCGGACCACAAGACTAAGCAACATGCGGTCGCCGTGCGGGCAAGCCGGACGATAGTTTCCGTACGCATTCAGAGCCCTGATGCGTCCCAACGGGCTATGAATATCCTTGCGGAAGGCGGAGCAGTAGATTTGCATGAAGTAGTTGAAACTTCCGCAATTCGTGATAGTCAGTTAAATAGCTCACCGCCGAGTTGACCAGAATTAATCGCTTGTTTTCCGGTGCAAGCGCCGGAGCCACCAAGGCCGGGCAAGTTCACTCGTTGCCGCAGGCTCATCCTGGGCTAGTTCTTGCGCACGTTGCGGAACGGGCCGGTGTCGAACCGCGGTTCTTTCGGCAGGTCCAGCACGCGCTCGGCGATGATGTTGCGCTGAATCTCGTCGGTGCCCCCGGCGATCGAAACGGCAGGGACCGAAACCAGAATCTCGGCAATGATTCCGTCACGCGGACTTGCGCTTCCAGTCAGCATCGCTTCCGTCCCGGTGATCATTGTATGGACGCGGGAGGCGGCCCGCGCGACGTTACTGGCGGCCAACTTGCCGAGCGAGCCTTCCGGCCCTTGCGGGCGTCCCTGTTGCTGGGCGGCGCGTGCGCGGCGCGCAGTCCATTCGGCCGACTTGGCCATGATCATCAGCCGGGCGATCTCCTGGCGCACGTCAGGATCCCGGTTCACACCGGTTTCTTTCGCGCGATCGATGACGAGATCCACGCGGCCGGCGCGCTGCGGATACCATTTGTAGGGCTGATTCGCCTTTTCGGTTTCGGCTCGCTCTTCGGCGTGAATCCGGCCGACCCGCGTCCCGCGCTTTGATGGCGGCGGCAGCCCATCGGCGCCGCGACGTTCGTGCGCGAGCGTCGTCATCGCCACCTTCCAGCCCTCGCCGACGCCCCCGACCCGGTTCTCCAACGGAACCTTCGCGTCGGTGAAAAACACCTGGTTAAACGATGCGTGGCCGTTCATCTGTTTGAGCGGCTGCACATCGACGCCCGGCTGCTTCACGTCGATCACGAAAAACGTCATCCCCTCGTGTTTGGGCGCGTCCCAATCGGTGCGGGCGAGCAACAGGCCGTGGTCGGCATGATGCGCACTCGTCGTCCACACCTTCTGTCCGTTGATGATCCAATAGTCACCGTTTAAGTCCGCGCGGGTGGTGGCGCCGGCGAGGTCGGAGCCGCTGCCCGGCTCACTGAAGAACTGGCACCAGGTGTCTTCCCCCGTGAGAATGCGGCGCAGGAACTTCTTCTTCTGCGGATCCGATCCGTGCTCGAGCAGCGTCGCCGCCGCCAGCAATCGCACTCCGGATTTGGCCACGCTCACCGCGCCGACGTTGCTTAATTCCTCTTCCACCGCGCGCGCCAGCGCCAACGGTAGCCCTCGGCCGTACCATTGCTTGGGCCATTGCGGCATCCCCCATCCGGAATCGGCGAGCTTGCCGCGCCATTCCACCAGCGACATATCCGGATTCCAGTTGGCCGCAATCCACTCGCGTACTTCGGCACGAATCTCGGCTTCGTTTACTTTACTCATCGCTCAAACTCCCCAACGCTGCATCAATAGTTCCCGATGATAACCTGGCTGCCCGAGGAACACCTCCGAGCTTTTGGCGCGCTTGAACCACAGATGCGTATCGTTGTCCCAGGTGAAACCGATGCCGCCATGAATCTGAATACATTGGATCGCCGTCTGTAGGTAGGTTTCTGACGCGGCAGCCTTGGCCAGACTGGCGAGCGCGGGCCATTCGGGATCGTCCGCCGCGGCGGCTTGCGCTGCGTAATAGGCCGCCGATTTGGCCAGTTCCACGTCCAGCAGCATATCGGCGAGCCGATGCTTGATCGCCTGAAACGAGCCTATCGTGCGTCCGAACTGCACCCGCAGTTTCGCGTAATTTACCGCCGCGTCGAACAGCGCCTGCGCGCCGCCCACCATTTCATTGGCGAGCGCGATCGCCGCCTGATCGAGAGTACGCAGGATTGGCGTTGCGCCACCCTCGAGGTTGCCGAGCAACTTCGCATGCGCGCGGCGAAACTCGATGCGCGCGATTTTGCGCGTCGGATCCATCGATTCGAGCAGGCGCCGTTCCACGCCGCCGGCATGCCCATCGAAGGTGAATAGCGCCAGCCCCTCCCGGCCGACCGTCTCAGGCGTGCGTGCGGCGACGATCAGCAGGTCCGCCGTGTGGCCGTCCACCACGTAACTTTTGACTCCGTCGAGAAGATAGCCGTCCGCATCACGGGTGGCGACGACCTCGATACCCGCCGGATCCCAATTACCGTCGGATTCGGTGATCGCCAGCGCAGCCCGCCGCGCGCCCTTAGCGATGTCGGGCAGCAACGCCGCTTTCTGCGCCTCGGTGCCGGAGTTAAGAATGGCGTTGGCGGCGAGCACCGCCGTCGAAAAATAGGGCGCGCAAAGCAGCGCGCGACCGAACTCTTCGGTCACGATGCAAAGCTCGACCATGCCAAACCCGGCGCCGCCGTACTGCTCCGGTATATGGATGCCGGGCAGGGCCAGGTCCTCGCTCAACTGGCGCCATACCGCGGGATCGTAGCCCTCGGCAGTGGCCATCAGGCGGCGAACTTCAATCGTTGGAGATTTGTCGTTGAGAAATCGCCGAATCGCCGAGCGGAACTGCTCCTGCTCGTCGGTGAATGCGAACTGGATGCGGCGCTTGGGCTCAATTTTCGATTCGTCTGATGCGTTCATCGCTCTCGAAGTCTGCTCGGCGTCTCGCTTTGGATACGGTTCTATTGCCACGAACAGGCGGGTCGCGGCAATCGGGGCGCCGGACTCCAAACCCGCAAATCACGCCAGCGATATGTTGAGTGTGGCCGGCATCGCGCAACGATCGCGCAAAGTCAGCAAGTCGGGATCGCCCGGTTCAGCTTCTACGAGGTACGTCGTGCCGGCGGTGATTCATTAATCTGATGGAACTGGATAATCGTTTTCGGGTTCACCACCGCCGGTGAGATTTTCCGCCAGTGCGCGGGTCAGGTGATCGACATCCTCGACCGGGTTCAAGGAATGCTCGTGGATCAGTCGAAAACTGCCTCAGGACATCTCAAGCTCGCGCTTCGATCCGCCCCCCCTCCCCGCTCGCTCGTCTCGCCGTTATTCCAGAATGGAGAACTTCATTCCCGCCCAGTCTCCTTGGAACCTTTGAGCACCCGCATGAGCCGACGAACGCCGGCCGCGTCAAGTCCGTCGAAATTTCGCATCGGCTCGATGCATTCTTCGATCGTCTTGTTATCGAATGCACGCCGCATGCAGTCGTTGACCTTGACCATATGCTCCTCGTCGGAGGGCGGTTCGCCCCACGCGGCGCGTGGCCGTGTGCACTTGCCTGAAACGCGCGTGCCGTCGGCGAGCGCAACTATTACCTCCACCCACATCTCGTCGAGCGTCGCCGGAATATCCTCGGATTGCCGAAAGCGAACACGCCCCATGAGCGTTGCAACATCCGCGCGCGCACAACGATCGTCGGTAAAGGTGTCGATAGAGACTCCGCTGTCGAGCAGCGCGCATGCAACCACGTACTGGATACTGAACTTCCCTGCGAGACCGCTGCCCGGGCGCGGGCGATCGATGTACGGCATGATCGGTCCCACCACCTCAACGCCGGCTATCGCGGCGCAGTTCAGGATTCTTTGCCGCGCCTCAAGCGCGGCCAGTATCGCGAAGTGCGTAGCGTACTGGCTCGGGAACATTTTCGTCGCGTAACCGGGTTTGATGATACGCAACGGCTCGCCGTCGCGCGTCAGCGCCGCGTCGTCATAATCCCGATTGAAGAATGCTTCGGCGAAGCCATGTTCCACTTCGATAATGTCCGGATTCGCGGTAAACCCGCGCGCCGCAAGCAGCCCCGCATCGAGACCCGCGGCGGCAGCGGCACCGCAATGCGCGCATTTCGTCATCGTGCCGATATTTCCCATCAGACTGCCCGCGCGTGACGCGGCAATACCGATTGCATGACGCATACGCTCGACCTCGAGACCCAGCAGATACCCCGACCCTACCGCGCTGCCGATCACGCCGACTATCCCTGGTGGATGAAATGTCAGATCGCGCGGCTCATATTGCCGCGAAGCAACCCGCAGCCGTCCCTGTGCCTCCACTCCGCGAATCAGCGCCGTCATTATGTCGAGGCCGCTCGCACCCGTGTATTCACCCAAGGCCAGCACTGCCGGCAACGTGGTCGATGTAGCATGATTCGGCGGCAGCCACATCGGTTCGTAGTCGAGCACGTGCATCGCCGCACCATTGATGCAGGCGGCTGAGACCGTCGAGGTTTTGAAGCCCTGGTTGATTGCCGTCGCCTGCGCTGCCCCGCCCAGTTCATGGAGATGGGCCGCAATAATTTGCGGCGCTTTCTCGCGGCTTCCCGCGACCGCTACCGCCAGCCCGTCCAATATCAACCGTCGCGCAGCCTCGACTCCCTCAATGGGCAATGTGTCCGGTGTGATTTTATTCAGGCTGCCGACGAAGCTTTCAGTGATACCCATTGCGCTAAAAATACTACCGGTTGTTTTTGAGCCAATGCCCATCGACTGGCCACCTTTGGGGCAGATGGCCCCAGCTCTCCGTGACGAAGACGAACGCCAAAACCCGAGATGCGGCAGGCGTTGTTTTCGTCCTTCTGTATTCAATAGCGCTATACGACTACCGTCGACCAGACGCCCACACGCTCTTGCGCCGATCCCAGGAGTGATTCCTATTATTCGTCGCGGCGAACAATTGGGTTTGTCACATCCCCTAAGGAAGCTCTGCACAAGACCACTGTGTCATTTTGAGCGCAGCGAAAAATCCCGGGATTCTTCACGTCGCGGACTCCGTTCAGAATGACGACCTGACTTGTGCAGAGGTTCCCAAGTAATGGATGCCCTAAGTGTTCGTAGTGCCGGTGGGCGAGTCAGCTTGAACGACGCGCGCGAGATTATCGCGGCCTGGCGCCACGACTATAATCACATGCATTCGCATTCCAGCCTCGGACCGCTGATCGGCGCACGTCCGGAGAGTCTGCGCGAAGCAGCGGTTGGGGGAAAAACCGGACCCCTGACCGGCCCCCCCAAGGGGGTTGCGGAAAAAAAGTCCGAATTTCCTAGAGAAACTTGGTGGAGGCGGGGGGAATTGAAAATCCGGAGCCGGGAGCGCCCGGTAAGAAAACGTAGCGTTTCCGAGTGGTTTTCGGCTTTCGATCACCCTCAAAATACCGCGATTTACCCTTAACCGTCCCCGGGGGACGGTAAGCTTTGGTTCTGGCGAACCGCTACGGCGCCGGTTCAGGCTATTTATATTTCTTGATTCTGGGAGCATTGTACTTATAGTTCAAACGGGAACAAATTAAATTGACCTATGAGAGTTATCGTCAAGAAGTCGCTCCGACTGTTCTGGGAAAGCCACCCGGACACCGAGGAGCCGCTCTTGGCTTGGTACAGGGAGGTCGAACTAGAAGATTGGGATACCCCGGCTAAGGTCAAGGCCAAGTATGGCAACGCGAGCATCGTCGGCGGCAACCGCGTGGTGTTCAACATCAAGGGCAACGATTATCGGCTGGTTGTGAAGATCAACTATCCGTACCGGGTCGTCTACGTCCGCTTCGTTGGCACGCATACGGAATACGATTCAATCAACGTCGAGCAGGTGTGACATGAGCAAGAGCAAAATCAGGCCGATTCGGACCGCGGCGGACTACGAGACCGCCCTCGCTCGTATCGACGCGCTCATGAACGCTGAGGCCGGGACTCCGGAGGGCGAGGAGCTCGACGTGCTGACCGACCTCGTCGAGCTTTATGAATCCAAACACATACCAATGGGGCATCCGAGTCCGGTCGCGGCGATCGAGTTCCGCATGGAACAGGCCGGACTGACGCAAAGAGACCTCGTCCCATTTATCGGAAGCCGGGCAAAGGTTTCCGAGGTGCTGTCAGGAAAGCGGCAACTGACAATGTCGATGGCGCGAGCGCTCCATGAACATTTCGGCATTCCCGCTGAGGTGCTTCTGCAAGACGCCAGTGCGATTCTGACTGAACCGTTGGCAGGGATCGAATGGGAGCGATTTCCTTTAGCCGCAATGGCCAAACTCGGGTGGATTCCCGAAGTCCGGAACCTTAAGTCGCGAGCGAAGGAGTTGATCGGAGAGCTCATCCGAAAGGCTGGCGGTCCCGATGTCGCAGCGGCGGCGCTGTACCGGAAGAACGATCACGCGCGAGTCAACGCCAAAATGGATCCTTATGCGCTCAAAGCGTGGTGCTGGAAGGTATTGGCAGACGCCAATGAGTTCCGTTCCCCAACGCCCTACAAGCCCGGCACCGTATCTCTTGATCTTCTCCGCCAACTCGCTCAGTTGAGCTGGTCGGATGAAGCGCCCCGCCTGGCGAAAGAGTTCCTGGCCAAGCACGGTATTCCGCTCGTCGTGATTCCTCACTTGCCGAAAACCTATCTCGATGGTGCGGCGCTCAAGCTCGCCGATGGTACGCCAGTGGTTGGGCTGACGCTGCGCTATGACCGCATTGACAACTTCTGGTTCTGCCTTCTACACGAGCTCGCTCATATTGGGCGGCACATGGAAAACGATGGCGACGCTTCGTTCATCGACGACCTCACTCTTCGCGATATCGAGGGTGGTCGCCGGGATCCAAAGGAGGCTCAGGCCGACGAGTGGGCGGAAGAAGCTCTTGTTCCGGGTGCGATCTGGGAGACGAGCGAAGCGCGCCGGAATCCAACGCCGATGAGCGTGCTCAATCTTGCGAGTGCGCTGAAAGTTCATCCCGCCATCGTCGCGGGAAAGGTTCGATACGAGCAGAGGAACTACCGGCTATTGTCACAGTTCGTCGGCACCGGCGTGGTGCGGCGGCAACTTGGCCTCGCGGCGTGAAGATGCGGCGCGGGGACACCAGTGCCGTTGATGGTCGCACCGATCAGGCGGTCGCCAGGTTTCTTCTCGACCGGGATTGGTTCGCCGGTAACCATCGATTCGTCAACCGATCTGGCCCCTTCCGCCACGACACCATCGACCGGAACTTGCTCGCCCGGCCGCACCCGCAACCGATCACCCGGCACCACGCGATTGAGTGCAATATCCTCCTCGTGGCCGTCGGGCCGGATCGCTCGCGCGGTCTTCGGCGCCAATCCCAAGAGCGTTCTGAGCGCGCTTCTGGTCTTGCTTCGCGCGCGGAGCTCCAGGTCCCGGCCTGGCAGTACCAGCGCGATAACCAGATTTTCAGTTCCGGTAGTGACGTAACCTGGCGTAGGTAATGTTGCCGGTCAGACATATCGCCAGCCAGCAGCCGCCGAGGGCAAGGCCGCCGATAGTTGCGCTCAGAAGACGCCCTGCATAAAGCCCACCCATCCCGACCAGCACAACGACGTACAGTGCAATTACTACCGCGAGCGTCTGCATCCGCCAACTCCGTGTATGTGCCGCCACTGCGTAGGCCGCGATCCCATATGCTGCCGTGACGGCGGTAAGGGTGATGCTCGGGAAGCCCTCGAAGCCATGGACCAAATTCGACGCTGGCACGTTGGGCGAGAAACCGGATAAGAGCATTTGCAGGCCATAAGCCAGTGCATACGCGCCAGCCAGAATTGGTCCCGCCATAACGGCAAGAGTGACGTCACCCATCAGCGCGGAAGCGGCGGCGCTAGCAATGACGACAAAGATCAACCACCACGAGTTGCCGAGAAAATCCGGCACAACCATAAATGCGTCGAGATCGACGGTGCGATGGCTCGCGACAATCGAGGCCACCGTACGGTCCACGTGAACCAACGGATCCTGCGCGAAAATGTCCTGCGTGACACCGCCGAACAGCCACGCCATCGCGCCGATCGCGAGCAGGCCAACGGTGAAGTGAAGCCCGAGGTAACCGGAGGGCGAGAGGCGGGCGCGAACGAACTCCACAAATGGGTCGAGTTCGATGCCGTAGCGCTGGGCGAGGCGCCGCCAGGCGGCAGCGAGTTGGTCCTGCCGCGCTATGGTCCAGCGCCACAGCGCGACCATCGCGACGGTCAAGGCAAACAAGACGAGGATTCCGGCGCCAAGCGTCCGCACCCACGTTTCGACGAGCCGCCACTTCGAGCCCAGCAGAAATCCCAGGGCAACCAGCGCGCCGCCCCACAGCAGACCGGAAATTATGGCCATCGGCATGAACCGGCGCGCCCGCATTCCGGACAAACCGGCGGCGAACGGAGCGAAGGCGCGCCCCACCGCGACGAAGCGGGCGGCGAGCACCGTGGCGCTGCCCCAGCGCTCGAAATAATATTCGATTCGTGCGCGATGCCGTTCATACTGGCGATGCGCGAACGACCACCGCGTCAGCACGGCTTGGCCGCGATATCGCCCGAGGGCGTAGCCACCGATATCTCCCGCGATTGCGGCGCCGGCGACGCTCGCGAATGCCCGCGATGGAGAAAATGCGCCGGTCGCGGACAGCGCGCCGGCAATCAGCGCGGCCATCTCGCCGGGGAACAGAAGACCAATGAAGGCTGAGGACTCGAGCATGATCACAAGGAAGATCGCAACCAACGCCCAAATCCCAGCGTGAGCGAGCAGCGCCTGAAGGGTGGCGATCACCGAGCCGGGCCGAAATTTCCGTAGCGCAAGGCCAGGGTGGGAAGCACCAGCAGGTTGAGAATGGTCGAGGTGAACAGCCCGCCCAGGATGATGACCGCCATCGGGCCTTCGATCTCGCGGCCGGGCGCGCCGCTGCCGATCGCGAGTGGCAACAGTCCGAGCGCGGTTACGATCGCGGTCATCAGGATCGGAACGAGGCGCTCCGACGCACCGCGCAGCGCCGCCTCTGGGCCCCACGTGGCGCCCTCGACCGAGACCAGATGCTCGAAATGCGAAATCATCATAATCGAATTGCGCATCGTAATCCCGAACAGCGTGACAAACCCGACCAGCGATCCGAGCGAGAGAAATCCGCCAGTGACGAGCGCGGCGAGCACCCCCCCAACGAACGCGAAGGGAACGTTCACCAACACCAGCATCAGATTCCGGACATTGCCAAACGCGATGAAAAGGAGGCACACGATCACGACGGCTGCGATCAGGGAGTTCACCAGAATCTCGTGTTCGGATTGCGCGCGCGCCTCGGCCGCGCCGCTGAACTCGAGGTAGGCGCCGCTCGCGAGCGTGACCTGGCGGTGTATTTCGCGTTTGGCGGCTGCCACGAAAGTTGTCAGGTCGCCACCCTGGACATTGCAGGTCACAACCTGAACGCGGCGCGCGCCGTCGTGCAGGATCGCGTAACGTCCCGGCGCGAGGGCCACGGAAGTCAGCTCGCCAAGCGGCATGAGTTGACCTTCGGGGTTGCGCAGCATCAGGTTTTTGATGCTTCCGGGACGGCGCCGGTCTTCGGAATCCAGTATCACGGCGACATCGAAGAATCGGTTGCCATCGTAAACCTGGGCAACATCGGAGCCCTGGTAGGCGGTCCGGATCGCATCGAGAACGTCCACCGGCCGGAAGCCGAATTGCAACAGCTTCGCCGGATCGAGCCGCACCACCATCTGCGGCATCCCGCCGGGCGACTGCACGCTCACACCGGTGGCGCCGCGAATCCGCGACAGTGCGGCGGCGACCTGCCGCGCCTCGCGATCGAGCGCGTCGAGGTCGTTGCCGAAAATTTTCACCACCACGTCCGCTTGCTCGCCCGAAAGAGTCTCCTGGATTCGTTCGGTAAGAAAAGAGTTCATCGAGAACTCATAGCCGGGGAAGCTGGCCAGCGTTTTTCTGAGATCGTTCTCGATATTGCCGACGCTTTCGCCGGTGAGCGGCTTCAACCTCACGTCGAATTCGCTCTCGTGCGGTCCGAGCGTATCCTCGCCCAGCTCGGCGCGGCCGATTCTTTGCGCCACGCTCTCCACGTGGGGATTTAGGAGCAGCGCGCGCGTCACTTCGGTTCCCGCTCGCATCGACTCTCCGAGTGAAGTTCCCGGCACCGCGACCATGTGCAGCACGAAGCTGCGCTCCTGCAACTCGGGCAGAAAACTTCCGCCGAAAAATGGCAACGCGCCGATCGCGAGAAGGCACAGGACGGCCACGCCGCCAAGCACCAGATCGGGATTCTCCGACGCCCGCTCGAGCATCCGCCGATGGGTCGCTTTCAGCCGGCGCACGAAGGCGGTCTCGGGCGCGGCCTTGGCGTTCGGCAGCATCATCAGACACAGCGCCGGCGTGACGGTCAGCGCGACCGCGAGCGACGCCATAATCGCCAGGATGTAGGCCCATCCGAGCGGCGCGAAGATGCGCCCCTGCACTCCCGACATGGTGAGCACCGGCACAAAAACCAGCGCGACGATGAAGGTCGCGTAGACAACCGCGCTGCGGACTTCGAGCGACGCTTGCAGAATGACTTCCAGCGCGCCTTGCGGATTTCCCAGCGCGCGATTTTCGTTGAGCCGGCGGAAGACGTTCTCGACGTCGATAATCGCGTCGTCGACCACTTCGCCAATGGCAATGGCAAGTCCGCCGAGCGTCAGGGTGTTGAGCGTCACGCCGAAGCGTTGCAGCAGGATAATCGCGATCAGCAGCGAGAGCGGAATCGCGGTCAGGGAAATAAAAGCGGTCCGAAGATTGTACAGAAAGAGCGCCAGGACGATCGCCACCAGCACGCCGCCGAGCAGCAGCGAAAAGCGCACGTTGCTGATCGTCGTTGCGACGAAACTCGCCGCGCGGAACAAGGCTGGATAGACGGCGATACCTTCGCTCTTGAACGCCGGCGCCAGGTCATTCAATGCGCGGTCAACGCCCTGCGTAACGTCGAGCGCGTTCGCGCCGTACTGAATCGACACTTCGACGATCACGCCGGGCTGGCCCATGATCAAGGCGCCGCTGATCGGCGGGGCCGGCGCCCATCGCACATTCGCCACGTCGCTCAGCCGGACGCTCGCACCATCGCGCTGCGCGATTACGGCACCGCCCAATTGCTCCGGCGTGATCGACTGGCCCTCGCTATGAATCACGATGCGCTGGTTCGCCGTATCGATGAAACCGGAGCCGCGAACGCCGGTCGAGGCACGGGCCGCGGCCAGCACGTCATTGATGCCCAACCGGTATTCGAGCATGCGCGCAGGATCGACCTGGACCTGGAGCTCGCGCTGGTCGCCGCCGTAAATCGAGATGTGCGCGACGCCGGGAACGGCGAGCAGGCGCGGCTGAACCGTCCAGTCGGCAAAGGTGCGCAGCCCCATCAGCGAGCGCGTTGGGGAAGTCAGGCCGATATCCATGATCACGGCGGTCGCTGAAGTCAGCGGCGCCATCGTCGGCGCCGCCACGCCTTGCGGCATCTGGCTCATGATCTCGAGGAGGCGCTCGCCCACCATCTGCCGCGCCAGATAGATGTCGGTCCCGTCCTGGAAGACTACCGTCACTACCGAAAGACCCTGAATCGACTGCGAGCGGATCGATTCGAGTCCGACCGTGCCGACCAGCGCGTTTTCGATCCGTTGCGTGACCAGCGTTTCGACTTGCTCGGGCGAAAATCCCGGCGCCTCGGTCTGGACCGCCACTTGCGGAGGAGCGAACTCGGGGAACACGCCGAGCTTGGCGTGCTCGGTCACGTAGAGCCCGTAAAGCACGATTACACAGGCGAGCGCGACGACCACGCCGCGAAAGCGCAATGAGAATTCGACGACCGCTCTCAGCATCGACGCACTCTCCGCGCTAGTCCTGAACCTGGATTTGAGATTTGAATTCTTCGGATAGCAGTGCCTGCGCGCCGGTGACCACGACTCGATCTCCGGCGGCCAAACCGGCTTTCACAAACCATCCCGCGGCCTCCGAATCGCCCATCGGGACCGCGCGCCGCTCGAACTTGGTGGGCGCGGTTTGCACGTAAGTCCAAGCGGAGTCGCCGGTTCGGACCACTGCGGCGCTCGGTACCACGACGCCGCGCTCGGAAGCGGCAGAAGATTCCAGAAGCGCCGTAACCGCCGCGCCCGGACGAAGAGGGAAACCCTGCGCCTCGACGCGCAGCATGAAGCCCTGACCTTGAAGATTCGGATCGACCGTAGGCGCGTACCAAATCGATTGCGTGGCAAGCGGACGCGAGTAGCCCAACATCGTTATCTCTGCTCGGGCGGGCAAATTCGCCAGTGACGAGCCCGGAGGAACCGCGACTCGAATTATTGCCGCGGCGCGCTTGATCAGCGCGTCAACCAGTTCCGCGCGTGTGGCGGGAGCTATCGCCGCGATTGCGCCACCCCATTCGTCCGCCAGACGCTGGCTGAGCAGATTTAACTGCGCCTGGTCGGATTGAAATTTGGCCTGCGCGGTCTGCAAGTCCTTGAGCGAGATATTCTGCTGCTCGGAATGGAGCCGCCGGGTGCGCTCGTATTCCGCCCGTGACGCATCGAGCGTGGCCTGAGCGCCGACCAATTGCGCATCGAGCGCAGCCAGCGGAGCGGGATCGAGAACGACGCCGTAGGCCGTCACTTGACGCACGCGCGTAATTGGCGCAAGCACCGCGGTCTTGAGCCCGATGTTCACCTGCTGCTCGGCACTGAGCGTGACAATCACGTCACCGTTGGAGCTGTGCGACAGACTGGGCGTGGTCGCCGTGACCTGATCTTCCTCATCGCCCTCATCGTTGCCGCCGGCGCCGAACAGCCACACCAGCACGACGATCACGGCGAGCGCCGCGACCCCGAGCGCGATCAGTCGAGACCGATTAGTGTGCACTCGCTTTCACCTCACTGTCGGCGGGTGGCGGAAAGCTGAACGCGCCCGCGTCGCCGTGGTCGAGCGGCCGTTGCATCGAATTCTCCAGCGCGCCCAGCGCGGTCTGCGCGCCGGTCAGGGTCTGAAGCAGCGTCTGATCCGCCGCTAAATCCTGCAGCCGGATTGCCGCCAGAGCGACCGCGTCGCTTTCACCGGCCGCGGCGGCGCGCACCGCTTGATCGTATCGTCGCGCCTGATACTTCGCGGCGCTCCGTGCGGCGTCGAGTGAGGCCAGCGCCCCGCGATAGTTAATGAGGGCGGTGCGCGATTCAGCAATAATCCCGGTCTGCATCGCCAAAAATTGGGCGGCGATCTCCTTGCGCCGCGCCTCAGCCGCCGCGATCGGCCCCTGGTTCTGATTGAAAATCGGCAGGGCCATCGATGGTCCCAGCTCGAAAATATTATCCCCGCCTTCCCACGAATAACCGCCGGCAAGACGAAGGTCGGGATATTGCTTCGCGATTTCGAGCTTGACCGCCTCATCCGCGGCGGCGTATTGCGCCAGTTCGCGCCGCAGATCGATTCGGTTAAGCAACGCCAGGCGCTGAACCGTATCCGCAGCAAGCGATTGCTCGTCGGGCGGATTGTCCAGCGCGGCCCAGTCGAACTTCGCGTCATCGAGCGCCGTGACGGGCAGTCCTATCGCCGCCGCCAGTGCGTTGCGATCCGCAGGCACGCGCGCTTCCGCTCCGGCCGCCCTGATCCGCGCATTCTGCATAATGCTCAGCGCCAGATCGAGCTCGGGCTGCGATACCTCGCCGGCTTTGACTCTCGCAGCGACGAGCGCCGCAGTTCGCGCGAGCGCGTCCTGCTCTTGCGCCGCCAGATCGCTGCGCCGCGCGTCAAGCAGATACTGCAGCAGCGCTGCGCGAATCCGGCTGCGAACCGTCCACGCGGTTTCACCGGCGGCCAGCCGTGCGGCATCGGCCAATCGATCCGCCTGAGCGATTCGGTAGCCGCGCTTTCCAGCGGTTTCGATCGGCAAGTCAAGCGAAAAAAACCCGAGCGCCCACGGACTGAAGTTCGGACTGCTGCGTACGTCGTACTGGGGACCGAGTCCAACCACCGGATTCGGCCGTGCCCCCGCCGTCACGATAGCAGCGTCGGCGGTTCGGACTTGCGCCCCAGCCACCGCCATGTCGGGACTGAAGTAGAAACCCGCGAGGGTAAGCGTCTCGAGATTCCAATCCGGCGGCGGGCAGACGGAGGGCTTCGCTGCGGCATTGGTACTGAGGTATCTACACAACCCCGCATTCGCCAGAGAACGGCTCTCGAATTGCCGCGCGACCTCGGCGGGATTGAGCGGCTCAGGCTGGTAAGTCGCGCACCCGCAGAATATGCACGCCACCAGCGCGGAGAATCCTGCTATTGCCCGACAACGCACCGAACTCGCGCGTGCACGAAACCGTTTTTCAAGAAAGCGAATTGTCCGCGCTCCAATTCACGCCGCGATCCGTAGCAGCGTCCGCACGACGATTTCTCCGAATGCCGAACCAAGCACAACCGCGATCAAAAGAACTGGCGCCAGAATCAACGGCTGCGGCCACCGCGCTCGGACTTCCTCCGCCTGATCCGTAAGCGGGTTAAGGAGACGGGCGATTCGTTGCTTGAGGACCGACTGTTCTCCGATGAGCGCCGCAACCGGCGACGCGATCGCGTGCTGGCGCAGTCGCGCCGCAGCCAGAATGGCCGAGGCCAGGTCAGAACCATCAGCGCCCGCGGCCCGCGCCTCTTCATCCCGCGCCAGTTCCAAGGCGACAATCCATGCGCGAAATCGATCCCGCGCCTGCGGCCACGGCCATTGCAGGTCCGTAACTATCTGCGCCAGCCAAATACGCAGCGGATCGCGATGCCGTGCATGGGCGCGCTCATGTTCAAGCGCGGCCGCGATCGCGCGATCGTCCAGCGCTTTGGCCAGATGCGGAGAAAACACAATCCACGGCTTGAGCAGGCCCACCGTCGCCGTGCCCGGATCGCCATCATCCCGAAGCAGCGACCATCCTGCCCGAATCGCGGCTCTCGTGAATAGAAGCAGGAAAGGAACGGCCGCAATCAAAACCGCCACGGGAACCTTCTCTGGAACCGGGTCCGGCTCAACCAGCGCCCATCCGCATAGCCATGCCGCAACGGTAAGCGCCGGAACGAACGTCCACCAAATCCGCCGCCACACGACATGTTCCAGGCAGCGGGCGCTCTCGGCGCTGGTTTCTGCCGGGGGCCACCATCCGCACGCGAGTAGCGCGATTCCACCGATAAGCGCGATCAGGACGGTCAGAAAACATTCACGTTCCATGTTTTGACCTCCGGCGGGCAGCCACCGCCCGTTCGAGTTCGCCGAGCAACTGCGGGTCGATCGATTCAACCGCTTCGACCAAAGCCGCCACCGCAGTATGCGGACGCGCGCCCAGCAGCCGGCTCAGCACCGTTCGCGCGCGCGCGTGATCGACCACGTCGCGGGCGATTTTGGCCCGGTAGCTGAAGGCTTTGCCCTTTCGCTCGCGAGTCACCAAGCCCTTCTCGTGCAGGCGATCCAGAACCTTGGCGGTAGTAGTATAGACGAGTCCCGCAGGCTCGCCCACGAATGAATGAATATCGCGCGCAGACGCCGTGCCAAGGTCCCAGAGCTTAGCCAGCACCGCATACTCTAAATCCCCACCTGGCAGACGAATGCGCTTCATTCGGACTAATTTACGACATGCGTCGTAGATGATCAACGAACTCCCCGAACGCCTCTGGATGATGTCAACGCCGGAGCAAAAGTACATCTTGGACTTGCCCGGTTGGTCGAAAAGGCCGAAGTTCCTTATCGGCCCCTCATGCAAACGCGGCATACATACGCGCCCCTCATGCTGCAGAAGGGAGCACCAATCGACTGGCTCCAGAAGCAGATGGGGCATCGAAATCTCCAGATGCTGATCCGTCACTACTGGCGCTGGATCAATCCCGGGGAGCTGAGCCGCGAGACCCTAGCGAGGCTGGAAACGGCGCGAAGACCCTCAATTCAACCCCACCCTGACCCTACCCGGGCCAACGAGGGCGCTTCGAGAGAGGCTTGACCCCGATGCTCGATACCAAAAAGTGCAGGAATTTGGCGGA
>Ga0307373_10002122_pt1 | contig 36182 bp, 24 predicted proteins | sample OX2MG_FD_202534 | JGI IMG/M metagenome (GOLD analysis project Ga0307373, IMG submission 202534) | Soil microbial communities from Risofladan, Vaasa, Finland - OX-2 | ecosystem: Environmental > Terrestrial > Soil > Coastal area > Acid sulfate soil | place: Finland: Risofladan, Vaasa | collected...
AAATGCCTAATGCACCGGCGGCGCGATGTAATATCCAGGCCGCGTGCGCACGTGAACATCTGGCCGGTCCACGGTCACTCGGATCGTGTGGTAGCCCGGCTTCTCGCCACTCGGCGGCTGGTACGCCAGCGTGTACTGCGCGTGCAGCTCGCCGCCAATCTCATCCATGTCGTGCTGAATCGCGCGATCTTTTCGAGGGCCTAGCGACAGCCCTCCGGTGCTCGTGGCCGACACTTCCAGCGAATTGCGCGTCACCACGTTTTTGCCTGTTCGCACCAGCCATACCGCCAGCGCGCCCAAATTCGCGGGAGGCTCTTCGTACTGCGATTCGATATCCGGGTTCACCGGCATGCCCGGCCGTATTGGGACCGGGAAAGTTCCCGGCGGCCCGATCGGCGCGGGACCGGTATAGGCGGGCGGCTGCGTCAAATCCGCTTCGGTGATGCTCAGCGCGATCGAGTAGATCGTCACGTTGCCTACGTGCGCCGAGCGCAGCACTTCTCCGAGCTTGCTCTGGCTGCCGCTATCGAGCGGTTCGGCGATCACCAACAAAATTCTCCGCCGGCCCGCGGGCTGATTTTCAAGCATGGACACGCCGCGCGCCATTGCATCGTAAAGATGCGCTCCACCGCTGCCGACGGTCAGGCCGTTGATCGTCTTTTGAATCGCTTCCTGGTCTGGCGTGAAATTCTGCAGCACGTTCACCGCGCCGGAGAAACCGATCACCGCTGCGCGCGAAGTTTGCCCCATCACCACCTGCGTGAATAAAATTCCCGTCTTGCGCACCGCGGGCAGCAGCCCCTGCACGCGCGGGCTGGTCTGCACCACTAGCGCGATATCGAATGGCTGCCCGCCGAGATCGAAATGCGTGATCTTCTGCTGCGCGCCGTCGTCGTATAGCCGGAAATCTTTTTTTGACAGGTCCAGCACCAGTTCGCCCTTGCGGTTACGCACCGTTACCGGCGCGGTCACTTCCGATGTGCGCACGCGAATGCTCTGCATCGCATCCGGAGGCGGATTCTGCGGAGTGGCGCCGGTCTGTTGTTGCACTGTTGCGGGCGGCGCGTTCTGCGCCCACGCGTTCTGCGCCAACACGGCGCATGTCAGCGCAACGCACGCCAGCGCCGCCGTTAGCGCCAGCGCGATTCGCATGATCGATGGAAATCTGAGGCGTAAGTTCAGCGGTTGCATAGCTCTCCCACTCATCTGATTCCCCGCGTCGATTGTCCGTTGCAACAACTTGCATTGCCGCATCGCCGTTTCGCTCCACACGGAGCAAGCCGCTAAATGTGCTACAGTCGATTGGCTGCGCTTCGATTCATTTGCCGATGGAAAACGTGATCTCGCTGAAGGGGCCGGTCGAAACGATCGATGGCCGTCTGGTGCTGCGGATTCCGCTGGCGGCGGGCGGCAGCCAATTCGTCGAATGCTCGCGCGGTATCGGAGAAGTGGACGGGGAATGCCTCAACGTGAGCATCCCCGCTTGGCTTGCGGACAAGCTGGGTATCGAAGTGGGAAGTCAGGTGCGCGTGGATAACTCCGACGGGAAATTCAACATTCACCCGGTAGATCATCGCGCTGAGCTGGCCGAAGTTTTGCGCAAAAAATCTCTGATGCGCGGTGAATTCACTCTCGCTTCCGGCAAGAAAAGCAATTACTACCTCGATTGCAGGCTTACCACCCTTGATGCGCAGGGCGCGCTTCTTACCGGCTACTGCATTCTCGATCTGCTCGACGAGATGGAGGTCCAGCCCGACGCCATCGGTGGCCTCAGCATGGGCGCCGATCCGGTGGTTTCCGCAGCCATCGTCGTAAGCGCTTTTGAGAACCGGCCCGTGCCGGGCTTTCTGGTTCGCAAGGAAGCGAAGAAGCATGGCCGCCAGAAGCAGATCGAAGGCATCGAGGATCTCAGCGGCAAAAAAGTCGTCATCGTCGACGACGTCTGCACCACCGGCGGTTCTACGCAGGAAGCTATCGACGCCGTCGAGCGCGCCGGCGCGGAAGTCGTCGCCGTGATCAGCCTTGTGGATCGCGAAGAGGGCGGCTCCGAAATGCTGCGCGCCAAATACAACTACCGCTCCGTCTTCACCGCCCGCGAACTTCTCGCCGCCGATTAAGCCGCTAGAAAGCCTTCCCCAACGAAACTCGCTCCTCGCGTGTTCCCAACCTCACGATCTGCCGATGCGCCGGTTACAACATCGCACGTGCACGCCCGATTCCCGGCCTGAATCCCGCGAGCCTCGCGCTAGAATCGAAATTCGCATCTCGCGAGGGGGAAACATGAAGCGTTCGGGCCATTTGCCGCAGGCGCCGCTTGCCTATCAGGATCCGCGGTTCACGGAAAGCAAGATCGCCAGGCCTCTGCGGATTCTCGCCGAGTACATCGACCCGATCGATCGACTCCGCCGTGCCGGTGTGGGCGACACCATCGTGATGTTCGGCTCGGCTCGCATCCGCTCCCGCGACGCCGCTACCGCCCATCTGAAAACCGTGCAGCGCGACGCCCGCGGCCGCAAGACCGCCGAGTGGCGCGCAAAGATTCGAGCGGCGCGAGCGAACGTGAATATGTCGCAGTATTACGAAGACGCGCGCGAGCTTTCGCGCCGCATCACTCTTTGGGCCATGACCCTCGGTCCGCATCCTCGCCGCTTCGTGATTTGCTCCGGAGGCGGCCCGGGCATCATGGAAGCAGCCAACCGCGGAGCCGCCGAGGCTGGCGGAGCATCCATCGGCCTCAGCATTCAGCTGCCGCACGAGCAGATGCCGAATCCTTATATCACCCCTGAGCTGAATTTCTGCTTCCATTACTTCTTCATGCGCAAGCTGTGGTTCGCGCAAATGGCTAAAGCGCTGATCGTCTTCCCCGGCGGCTTCGGCACGATGGACGAGCTTTGGGAAATGCTCACTCTTCTCCAAACGAAAAAGCTTCCCTCGCGCCATCTAATCGTGATTTACGGACGGAAGTATTGGGACAAAGTACTCAACTGGCGGCACATGGTAAATAGCGGAACAATCGACCAGCGGGAATACGACCTGCTGCAGTTTGCAGATACGGTGGACGAGGCCTTCGACCGGGTCAGAACCCGCATGGAATCCGACCACCTCGAACTTGATCCCGGCGAAGAGCGCGTCTGAACCTTCAGCGCTCTTCACCGAACGCAGCCCGACGTCTACGCTAGTCCGCCCAGAACCGCCAAGGCCAAGCCGCAACCTCTACGTATTCAACTCAGTTATTCGAAATTTCCAGGTCGGCAAGAAAAACGGCATTGAAGCGCCGCTGCTCGTCGCGGTCATGCACCAGCACCACCGGCGCAAGATGCAATGACTGCTTACAATTACGGCAGATGCTCATCTCGCCCTGCGTATCCTGCACGAACCCATCGATGAAGTGATACTCCGCCCGCGCCCTCCGGGCACGCTTTTCGCCCTTGGCTCCGCAGTGCGGGCAGGTGTATTCGACCATATCCTGCAACGGGTCGCGGTTCAGCGCCGCCCAGCCTGTGTAACGAACTCCAACAGTATCTATCGATTCCATATTGGCCACCTCTCGTGACCCCGATTTCCCATCCTCATTCAATCTGTTAGACGCACAGCGCGGCATCTCAGATGCATTCACGCGCCAGGAGCGATCCTCGGTCATCGAGAAAGCTTTGCAAACCCGGCGAACGCTCGGTTCATAAGCTGCCGGGAACCTGCTCATTTGCTCGGTGTCTATACGTATCAGAGAACGCGCGAACTCCAGGCCCTTTCGGGCGGCTGCTTGACGAGCGTTGCGACCATTCGGTTGCGAGCACTTGACGCTTAGCAGCGGCGCCCGCAATCCACGATCCGACGTACGAGTCTATTTGCGAGGCTGGAGATATGACATTTCCTGGGTTGTGTGGGATTTCGGGCGCTCAACGCCGCCGTGACGCAGGGTGGGATGCGCGGCGCGGCTTCTCCGACGAGGTTTATCGCAGCTCAACAAGCACTTTTGCAGCTGCACTCACGCGAACTGTGGTCGTTGCCAGCATCTCGCGAATGGACGATCTTAGGGCCTTCTCTGATCTCGACGCCGCCCGACCTAGACGATGCCCAGCCACCTGTCCGACGAGAGTCATTTGCGAAAGCCGATGCTCGTTGGTACTATGGCGACGGCAGTTCTCAGGACACTATCGCTGGCTCATATGCGATTTTACCTTTGGGGCTTCGTGCGCTTAACGTTCGTGCTCGCACTGCTTTGCGCTTTGGGCCCTCTGGCGGGCATTTCGCAAGCGAAAAACAAAAAGAGTGGCAAGCAAAAACTGCCCAATTATTACGAGCAGTGGCTCAATCGCGACGTTGCGTACATTATCACTAAAGATGAACGCCGCACTTTTCTCCGCCTGACATCAGACCAAGCGCGTGACGCTTTTATCAAGCGCTTCTGGGCGATTCGCAATCCTTCTCCCGGTTCGCAGGTAAATACCTACAAGGATGAGATCTATCAGCGAATTGCCTACGCCGACGCCCACTTTGGCGTCGGATCGGGCGAGGCTGGATGGCGCACCGACCGCGGACGTGCGTACATCACGCTCGGCCCGCCGCAGCAAATTCAGAATTATCCCGTTGCCCCAAACCTCTTCCCCATGGTGATTTGGTTTTATTCGACTACCAATCCCGCGCTTCCCCCATTTTTCTATTTGCTCTTCTACCAACGCGACAACGTGGGCGATTTCCGCTTCTACAGCCCGTATATGGATGGTCCAGACAAATTGGTCGGCGGAAATGAGGTTGTCAACGATCCTCAGGACGCGCTCCACCTCATTCAGGATGCCGTCGGTTCCGAAGTCGCGCACATTGCGCAGTGCTTGATTCCCGGTGAACCTCTGGACCCAAACGGCAGAATCAGTCTGACGTCGGACATGCTTCTTGCAAAAATTCGCGACTTGGCCGACCAGCCCTCGAATTTGGACCAACTCGATCGCAACCGCGAACTAGTGGCCAATGTGACCGCCCGGCTCATCGTTAACGGCAAAAACCTCAATATCCTACTGTTCCCGGTTCGCGACGCGCGCGGAGTTACGCGCCTGGATTATGCGGTCCGCTTGGGCAACGCAAGCGACTTGACGCTGACCAAAGGTCCCGATGGAGATTATTCCTACGCTGTCGAAGTGCGCGTTCGAGTTCTTGCGCCCGACGGCAAGGTGATCTTCACGCAGCAAAAGTCCGTCTCAGGCAAATTCGGCCAGAACCGGCTAGCCGAAATCAAGGACCGGCCCTTCGGATACGAAGGCAGCCTTCCGCTGGCGCCTGGCAAATACCATCTCGATTTCCTGGTCACCGACTGGACCAAGCAGGTTGGCTTTCACGAGCAGCGCGACGTCACCATTCCCAGTGACAATAACAACGGCTTGGTGATTCCCGCAATCCTGCCTTTTTCGGCGGTCAGGCCCATCGACCGGTCGAAAGACGACGTCACGCCTTTTGCCATGGCGGGGCTGCGCTTCACTCCTCTCGAATCATCGTCGCTCTTCTACAACCCGACCCAAAGCCTCAACATCGTGTATCAAATCTGGGCGCCGCCTAAAGATCCTCGGTCGAACGCTGGCCAGGAACTTGCCGTCGATTACGCCTTGGGCGATCCTGCTCTTATTAACAGGAACCCGCTCGCCATAAAGGACAAGGTTGATATGGGAGAATTCGCGCCGTCCGGTGAGCTGGTCAACGGCAAAAAGATCTCCCTCTCGGGCGAACCGGAGGGGAATTACTTGCTGAGCGTTTCCGTCAGCCACACTGGTACGTCGCAGGCGGCCCATGCGTCCCTGCCGCTCCAAATCCTTGCGGATGTGCCGTCTAATAACCCTTGGGATGTCGACGAGCCAGGTATTGACACCGATGAATCCCGTGGCATCCTCGATCAGGAGCGAGCCCTCTGTTACCTTGCCCAAGGGCAGCCTACATCGGCTCGCCTGTGGTTTCGCCTCGCTCTCAGCAAGGATCACGGAGACGACGTCGCACGCGCTCACCTCGTGCAGGCCTACTTTGACTTGCAAGCCTACTCGGCGGTCGTCAGTCTCCTCAACGATGCTGGCATCACCGACGACACCGACTCCGCCACGGTCGCCCAAATTGCGGAAAGCCTTCTGAAGACCGGCGACGCGCCCAAAGCGGTAAGCCTCCTGCAGGACAGGCTGCGCTCGCGACCCAAGGACGGCCCGCTCTATCTGGCCCTGGCCGACTGCTACCATCAAATGGGCGATTCCCGCCAGCAAGCTGAAATGCTCCAGCGGGCCAAGTCGCTCCTAACCAGTCCTTCCGTTAATAACTAGCCTATAGAATTTCGTTTGTTATAGGTCCATATACAACAGGATGTATCCCAAATTTTGTATATGATCGGCTCTACTTCGTCCGCAGCCACTTCAATCGTTTATTAAGTGTCCTATTTTAAATGACATAGTATTTTTACGCCGCTTCCACGCCCGCGGTCCAGACCTCTTAATCTCTGGCAATACTGTTGCTTGTCTGTTCCTGACTTCCCTTCTGTGCTTTGGGGCGTGTGTCTTCTCGATTTTGCGGTTTTGGTGGTTTCTGTCACGTCGCGCCGCAGCGACTGATTCGTTATAAGGGGGTTCTAGAAATGGTTAAGAGGATCACTCTGTTCTCTATTGCTTTCGCTGTAGCGCTGCTCGCCGTCTGCGTTTTGCCTACGCCAGCCCAAAACCAAGGCGCCACGCGTGGCAGTATTGCGGGCACGGTACTAGACGCTACCAAGGCGTCAGTTCCAGACGCCAAGGTCACCATCGCCGGGCCGCTCGGCACCCAAACCCAGAGCACGAATTCTCAAGGCAAATTCCTGTTTGGCCAGTTGGTCCCAGGCAGCTACTCGGTGAAGGTTGAGAAACAAGGTTTCAGTACCTTCACCATTCCCTCAGTCGAAGTCCTGATCAACAACACGGCCACAGTTCAAGCGGTCATGGAGACGGGGGCGGTGTCTACCACGCTCGAAGTTTCCTCGTCCGCCGTCACCGTAGACCCCACTGCTTCTTCCGTTAACGACAACCTGAGCGACACTTTCTACAACAAGATTCCGGTTCAACGAAACGTCTCGGCCATCATGTATTTGGCTCCCGGTGTCGTTTCGGGCTTGGGCACGTCTGGCGGGGTCATGAACAACGCAGAAGTCGCGGGCAGCCCCGCTTCCTTCGCGAACCCCTCGATTAATGGTGCGAGCGGCCTTGAGAACCTTTATGTTGCTGACGGCGTTGTCCTTAACGATCCCTCCTACGGCGGCCTCGGCGGATTCTCCACCGTGTATGGCGCCCTCGGAGTTGGCATCACGCCTGCATTTGTGAAGGAAGAAGAAGTCAAGACAGCCGCCTTCGAGCCTCAATATGGCCACGCCACAGGCGGAGTCGTGCAGATCGTCACCAAGTCCGGCAGTACCGCATTTCACGGGACCATTGGCGGCTTCTTCGAATCTCCGGGGATGCAGGCCGCTTTCGCCAATAAGGACGATTTCCAACCTGTAAATCTCATCGGCCGCCACCTTGGGAACGGAGATTACGAGGGCGACTTCGAGCTAGGAGGTTACATTCCCGGCCTTCGGAATCACCTCTTCTTCTTCGGCGCGTTCAATCCCACGTTCTTCAACGACTACGAGGCCCCAGCGCTCGGCTCGGGGCTCTACACGATCTACAACGGTAAGGTGGATCGCCGAACGAATACTTACGCCTACGCCGGGAAACTCACCTATAAGATCAACGATAACTTGACGGCAGAGTCTTCGGCATTCGGCGACCCCTCGAAAACCACACACAGCCCCTTCTCCACTCTCAATAGTGACAACGTTTCCGGCAACTCTAGATGGGATTTCGGTACTCGAAGCTGGGATTCACGGTTGTACGCGACGCTGTCGTCCAGCTGGACCGCTGACTTCGCCTTCACCTATGGGTGGAATCACTTCACCGAGACTCCACAAGACAACACGATCTACCCGATCACTGATCTCACCCAGACTGCTGGGCTTGCCGGGCAGCGTGGTTCTTACCAGGCGCAAGGACTTGGAACCGGCATCATCGTGAATTACCAGTCCCACCAAGAGAGCCTCAACTTCGACACATCAAAGATATTTAATTTCGCGGGCACACACACCCTATCTGTCGGCTACTTCTGGCAGTACCCAACCTACAACGACGTCACAAGCTATTCGACGCCCAAGTATGCCATCCCCGGCACCAATGCCACGGGTGGTACGAATACGGGAACCGCATCGGCGGTCGGCAAAATGTCGGACGCGTCTTTGGAGTTGGAAATTGCTCCAGGCTACAACCCATCGACCGGCACTTGGTCCGGCGCTGCCTGCACCCTCTGCCCTCTAATGACGGTTCCGGGCTATGCCGCGCAGGTGCCTGTTGTTCTCTACCAAGTTCGCGGACGTTTTGATGGCGGCATCTCCCACAACACCGGCAAGTACCACGCTGCCTACATCAACGACTCCTGGCAGATGAGTTCCCACGTGACCTTGAATCTTGGATTGCGCTGGGAACAGCAACGCCTGATTGGTGCCGTGGCGCAGGCGTTCTTTAACGATCAATGGTCGCCGCGTATCGGTTTTATCGTCAGTCCCAACCCAGACTCGAAGATTTACGCGGACTTTGATCGCCTCGCCTTCGTGCTTCCCTTGGACATGGCCGTTCGCGAACTCAGCGGTGAGGACGACAACTTGAATGAGTATTGGGCCCCGCAAAATACTGGCGGTGTTATCACTCCAGCGGATCTAAACCAGTACGGAACGGTTACATTTGTTCCCGACGCAGCCCATTTGCTGAACGGCGCTACTGGCGGCATTAGCACCCCGGCCAACATCGAAATTCAATCGGGCGGTGAGCCCTTCGTTCCCGGAACACGCTTCGAGTACAACGACGAGTGGGTCGTTGGCGCCGAGCACAAGTTCCACGGAGGCGTTTTCGCCAGCGCTCGCTATATCAACCGTACGATGCCGCGCGTCATCGAAGATATGGTGGGCTCGTCTGTCGAGCAGCTGACCGCCCTCGCCTTCAACGGCGGATCCTACAGCTACGTCATTGGGAATCCGAGCGCAAATTTCAAGCACTTTGTAACGCCCAACGAAATTACGTGGGCTCCTGGCGCTCCGACGCCGGCTGGCTGTTTCGACTCCAACGGTAACCCGACGCCTTACTTCTCTGGCCCGATGTTCAGCTCATTGGCCGCAGCCACCGGCGGGGCGTCAGTCGGGCAAGCTTGCTTTCCTGCTGTGAACATGAACCCATGGACGGATGCCTCAGGTAACGTTCTTCCGGGTGCACTTTTTGGCGGCGAGTATTATCCTGGAGCCTGCCCCACAGTAGGCGGCCGGTCGGTTTGCAAGCCCGGCCTCTACCCGAACGCTGTTCGCAATTACCAAGCCGTAGAATTCGAGGTCAATAAGTCCTTCGGCAACAATTGGATGTTGCGCTCGAACTTCCGCATTGGCAGCTTGAATGGCAACTACGAAGGGGCCTTCCGCAACGACAATAACCAGTCCGACCCTGGTATCAGCTCGCTTTTCGACCTCACCAACGGCAATCTGGGGCTACTCAACTATCAACTCGGTATAGGACCTTTAAACACGGATCGAAGGTACGTCCTGAACGTCGAGCCCGTGTATACCATCGCTAGCGGCTTCGTCAAGAATCTGGAAATGGGCGCCGCCCTAAACATCGAATCCGGCATTCCGTTGACGACGTTGTACGCGCAGCAGATCTACGGCAATCCGGGCGAAGTTCCAGTGAACGGTCGTGGCGATCTAGGTCGCTCGCCAGTGATCGGCACGATCGACGCTCACTTGGCGTACCCCTGGAAATTTGGCGAGGGCAAGCAGGTGGAGTTCGAGTTCGACGCATTCAATATCGACAACACAAAACGCTCCATTCTGAGCACCCAGCAGGCGGACCTCAATTTCGGTACGCTAAACCAGGACTTCTTCAATCACATTCCGCTGACCTTCGAGCCGCCGTTCAGTGCCAGGTTCGGAGTCAACCTCACCTTCTAACTGCGCCAGCAGGCGTGCATTCGGGGCGTTCCGGTTTTCGCCGGGGCGCCCTTTCTGTTTTGGGGCGAGGTGTTGCAATCGTGCAACACAGGCCCGCAGATCCGCATAGGGTGTTTCACGGAATAGACACCCGAGTAAAAACCTGTTAGCATCAGTCGGGGCTGTCTTCAGCCTCTGGAGGGAAGCGACTATGCGCGCTGGCGGTCGGACGTGGCTCTCGAATCCGTCGCTACCCGCCTGTAATCCTCCTCGCTTCCGACCTTCGCTTTTGTTTCGCATTTCGCCATCGTTCGGCGTCAAACGCGGAGCCGGAATAACCGTTCGCAGGGGCGGAACGGTCAATTGACCTCGCACATGCGTAAGTGATAGAAAACACAGCCTCGGCCATCACCAAGGGCGGAACTTCCCGGTGCACTTTAAATTCCCACTCAAGCGCACGCCGGTCTCGAAACTCTGGCGCGGCCCAACGGCTCCATCTGCCGGAGATTGCCACCCCGAAACGAGCGTTGCGACCGAGGAATCTCGCCGAATGCTCGACACCCTCAATCGCCCGGCATCCCAGCCGCAACCACCAAAAGCTGCAACATTACCCGCGCCGCGCGCGTATTGCTCTTTAGCGCGCCAAAACCGTGCCTAATTGAGTCATACTGGCGCTCAGGAACCTAGGATCACCGCCGCACATGCCGCCCAAGCGATCTAAATCCTCGATGTCGCTCAGCGAAGCCATCAGCATCGCCACGGCCAGTCTTTGGGCGCACAAGATGCGCACCGTGCTCACGCTGCTCGGCGTGGTCATCGGCGTCACGGCCGTGATCGCGGTAGTCAGCCTCGTCGGCGGACTCAACACCTACGTTGCCCGTATGATCTCCAATAATCTTGGGGCGGACACCTTCATAGTCGACCGCTCGCCCTCGGTCATTTCCAACATCGATCAGTGGCAGGAAGCGCAGAAGCGCCGAAAATTCCGCTATGACGACTACAACTATCTGCTCGACAATTGCCGCAGCTGCCGCGCCGTCGCTGCCAGCCTCAGCACCCAGGGCTCGGTGAAATACGGCACGCAGTCTCTCGACACCGCCAACATCATCGGATTCACCTACCAAATGCCCGAAGTCTACAAGCGCGACCTGATGATGGGCCGCTACTTCACCCGGCTGGACGAGCTTCGCCACGCGCCCGTCTGCGACGTCGGTTACGACGTGTTCGACAAGCTCATGCCCGGAGGCAATCCGATCGGCAAGGAAATCCGCGTCGATTCCGGCGAGTGCGAAATTATCGGCGTGGCTGACAAGCGAGGTTCGGTCATGGGCCAGTCGCAGGATGACTGGGTGATCATGCCGCTCACCACCTATCAGACGATCTATGGCGGCAATGATTCGTTGACCCTTTGGGTGAAGGCTACCAGCACGAAAACCCTCGATACCACCATGGACGAAGTTCGCCTGTTGCTGCGCGGACGCCGCCACGTGCCGTACCTCAAGGCCGACGACTTCGCCATGGAGACCAACGAGTCGTTCCTCCAGCTCTGGAACAGCATTAGCAGCACGTTTTTCGGCGTGACCATCGGCATCGCCTCGATCTCGCTGATCGTCGGCGGCATCGTGATCATGAACATCATGCTCGTTTCCGTCACCGAGCGAACGCGCGAAATCGGCCTGCGCAAATCGCTGGGCGCCCGCCGTATCGACATTCAGAAGCAGTTTTTGATCGAGTCCTCCACCATCTCAGCGATCGGGGGAGCCATCGGCGTGAGCCTCGGAATATTGGCGGCGAAAATTGTCACTTGGACCACCGCTCTGCCCAGCTCCGTCGCGCTCTGGTCGGTCCTAATGGGGCTACTCGTGGCGATTGGCGTGGGCCTTTTCTTCGGCGTTTATCCGGCAACCAAAGCGGCTCGCCTTGATCCGGTAGTCGCGTTGCGATCGGAGTGATGGCGATTATGTCCTTCGGGCAAAAATTCGGTCAGGTGAAAGAGTCGATCGTTTTGGCGATTGACGTTTTGCGCCGCAATCGCCTTCGTTCGGCTCTGACCGTGCTCGGCATCGTCATCGGCGTCACCACAATCATCACCATTGGCGCCGTGATCAACGGTTTGAATGCCAACGTGCTCGGCAGCATTCAGACGCTGGGCTCAAGCACCATCATTGTCTCCAAGCTCGATTGGGCCGGCGTTGGCCGTCCCACTCCGGCGATGCTCCAGCGCAAGGAACTGAATGCCAATTGGGTGGGCGGCCTGCGGAACCTGCCCCACGTGGTAGCCGCTGGAGCGGCCCAGCAAATTGCTGTTTACGTCGGCAACGCCGCCGGGGGAATGAGCGAGGTCCGGCGCGGCAATTTGCGCGCGGCCAACGTTATTCTCGAAGGCGACACTCCCTCCATTGCCGACATCACCAATCTCGACATGGCCCAGGGCCGGTTCTTCAATGAGACGGACGAAGACCGCCGCTTGCCCGTCACCGTCCTGGGACATATCACCCTGAACACGCTTTTTCCCAACGGCGAAGATCCCATCGGCCAGGAAGTGACCATCGAAGGCCAGGAGTTCACCGTTATCGGTACCTTGAAGCCGCAGAAGCAGGCCCTCGGAACCGGCGAAAACCCCCAGGACAATACCGCGCTCGTCCCGTTTTCCATGATCCGGAAAATGCACCCGGAAAACAAAAACATCATCCTGCTGGCCAAAGCCGATTCCACGAAAAACCTTCCGGTCGCAGTCGACGAAGTCCGCGAATACATCCGCCGCATGCGCAAGCTTCCTTCGGAAAAGGACGACGACTTCGCGCTCATGACCACCGACTCCTTCGTCCAGACCTGGAATCAGATTTCGGACGGTATTTTCATCGTCATGCTCGCGGTGGGCTCCGTGGCGCTGCTGGTCGGCGGAGTCGGCGTGATGAACATCATGCTCGTCAGCGTCACGGAGCGCACGCGCGAAATCGGCGTGCGCAAGGCTATCGGGGCGCGCCGCATCAATATTCTCACTCAGTTTTTGTTGGAGGCTGTCACGCTATCGGCCGTCGGTGGAGCGCTGGGTGTGTTTCTCGGCTGGTCGCTGGTGTTTATCGCGCGGTTGGCGTTCCCGTCATTTCCAGCCTCTGTTACGGCAACTCTTGTGATCCTCGGCGTTGCGGTCGCCGCAATGATCGGAATTTTCTTCGGTGTGTACCCGGCGTGGAAAGCCGCGCGGCTGAATCCCGTCGAAGCTCTGCGCTATGAGTGAGCCGAGCGCGGACTCGCAATCCGCGGAGCACGCATGAGGCTGGCGCCAGACATTGTTTTCTCGGCGAATCTGCCGCGATCAGGCTTTCGCGGTTAGCGCGCGCAGCGACTCCTCAAACGGCGCGCGCGCCACGCCCCGCTCGGTGATAATTGCGGAGATGAACCGCGCCGGCGTTACGTCGAATGCCGGATGCGCCGCTCGCACGGGCGGCGAAATGCGTGTGCCGCCGAAGTGAGTCACCTCTTCTTCCGAGCGCTCCTCGATGGGAATTTGCTCGCCCGACGCAATCGAAAGATCGAGCGTGGAAATTGGTGCCGCCACGTAGAAGGGAATTCCGTGCTCTTTCGCCAGCACCGCGATTCCGTACGTGCCGATCTTGTTTGCCGTGTCGCCGTTGCTCGCGATTCGATCCGCGCCCACCACCACCGCGCCCACTCCGCCGGTCTTCAGGAAATGCCCCACCATATTGTCGGTGATCAGCGTCAATGGAATGCCGTCTTGATGCAGCTCCCAGGCGGTGAGCCGAGCGCCCTGCAAGTACGGCCGAGTCTCCGGCACCAGCACTTCGATCTCGTGCTTCGCTGCGACGGCCATGCGAATCACTCCCAGCGCCGTACCGATTCCGCCGGTGGCCAGCGCGCCAGCATTGCACTGCGTCATCACGCGCCCGGCCTTCGGCATCAGTTCCGCGCCGAACCGCCCGATGCGCTCATCGGCCGCGCGCCGCTCTTCGTGGACTTTCAGGGCCTCTGCGACGAGCGCGCCGCGAATTTCGGCCATGCCTGCTTCGCCGCGGTTTTCCTGCGCTTTTGCCAGTTCATCGAATCGTCGCTTGAAGCGTTCGATCGCCCAAAACAAATCGACGGCTGTAGGCCGCGTTTGCGAAAATGTGTCGCAAATGGCCGCGAATTCCGCGCGCAATTCGGGCAGCGTTTTGGCCTTCGATACCTTTACACCGAGCGCGATGCCCATCGCCGCGGCCACGCCAATGGCTGGAGCGCCACGAATTACCATATCCTTGATGGCCTTGGCTGCCGCGCAATAATCCGTGTAGGTGTGGTAGATCACTTCGCCAGGCAGCTTCCGCTGATCCAGCATCACCACGCCTTCGTCCGTCCAGCGAATCGGTTCAACCGTGTGCAATGAAATGCCCCTCGCGTGCTTCGAAGTGAAAAAACTGTTTATTTTAGCCGACGGCGCGCGGAAGAATGTCCGCGTTTAGTGCACATGCAAAATGTGCCGCGATCCGTACATGGTCACCAGCACTCCTATCACTTGTACCGAGTTGTAGCTAATGTGCAGCAGAAAGCTCGATAAGACCGTGCGCGTAATCGCGCGCACATACGTGAATATGATTCCCACGACCACCAGCAATCCAATCTGCCACCAGCCTCCCCATAGTTGGCTGCCGTGCAGCAGTCCGAAGACCGCGCCAGTGAATACGATTCCGCCTACGATTCCGAAACTTCGCGCCGCCACCGGATACAAATAGCCGCGAAACACTGTTTCTTCCACGACCGGCGCAATCACCACGGCCGTCACCATAAACAACAGCGTCAGTGATCGCGTTTGGAAGATGCGCTCAATCGGCAGCGGGTGCGTCGGTGGAAAGGCCGCGCTGGCGAGCGACACGAACAGCGCGAGCGCGACTCCGCCCACAATCAATCCGAAATATGCCCCGATCCGTGAAATGTTGCGAGGGCGGAGCGGATGCCATCCGATCGTGCTCCAGAATGGCAAATTGCTGCGATGCCGGATTTGCAGCGCCAGATATCCGAGCAGCGAAATCTCCATCAGGATTTGCGCGGAGATCAGCATGAAACTCAAATGCGCGCGAATGTAGGATCCCGGCGCGTGGAAAAGTGCGACCTCACAACCCACAATGATCAGTGCAAACACGAAAATTACCGCGAACGCGAACGGCACGATCATCACTACATCGAGCCAGCCCCACGGCACATTGTAATCTTCGAAAGGAAACCACTCGGATGACCGAGGCCCTCCGGTAGGCTCTTGCAGGATAGGCTCCGGCCCGGAGCCGCCGCCGGTTTGAGGTTCGGAGGAATGAGTCGCCGGTTCGGACGGATCCTGCGGTTCGGGTGCAAGCGAACTATTTTCTTCGGCGCTCATTTTCGCGGTTCAGCATCCCTCACCCGATCCCGTCTCGCAGAACCATCTTTTACTGTATTCACTTTACTGGGGTTCGCTCCGTTGGCGCAAGCGCGCTGCTACTGCACGTGATTTCCGTTTGCCGGGGCGAGCGAGCGCGCCAAGATTTGCCCAGTGTAGGATTTTTTCACCTTCGCCACTTGCTCGGGAGTGCCCTGCGCCACCACGCGGCCCCCATCCTCGCCGCCTTCCGGACCGAGGTCGATGATCCAATCCGCCTGCTTGATCACGTCGAGGTTGTGCTCGATGATCAGCACGCTGTTTCCCAGCGCCACCAGCCGGTTCAGCACATCGAGCAGCTTTTTAACGTCATCGAAGTGAAGTCCGGTGGTCGGCTCGTCCAAAATGTAAATCGTGCGGCCAGTCTGCCGCCGTGACAGCTCGCGCGCCAGCTTGGTGCGTTGCGCCTCGCCGCCCGAAAGGCTGGTCGCCGATTGTCCCAGCTGCACGTAACCGAGCCCCACATCGACGAGCGTCTGCAGTTTCTGCTGAATCGCCGGGATATTCTCCAGCACTTTCAGAGCTTCTTCGATCGGCAGATCGAGCAGGTCGGAAATCGAGCAGCCTTTATAACGCACCGCGAGAGTTTCCGCGTTGTAGCGCTTGCCGCGGCACACTTCGCAAGTCACGTACACGTCCGGCAAAAAATTCATTTCGATGCGGCGCTGGCCGTTTCCTTGGCACGCTTCGCAGCGCCCGCCTTTCACGTTGAAACTGAAGCGCCCCGGACGATAGCCCCGCTCGCGCGATTCCGGCAGCATCGCGAACAACTCGCGAATGGGCGCAAACACTCCCGTGTAGGTCGCTGGATTCGAACGCGGCGTGCGGCCGATTGGCGCCTGGTCGATCTGAACCACTTTGTCGATGTGCTCGATTCCCAGAATGCCGCGGTGCGCCCCCGGCAGTTCCATGGAATGGTAGAGTTTTGCGGCGAGCGAGCGATACAGAATGTCGTTTACCAGCGTCGATTTTCCCGATCCCGAGACGCCCGTTACCACCGTCAGCAAACCAAGCGGAATCGACACATCGACGTTCTTCAAATTGTTGCCGTGCGCGCCCAGTATGTTGATCGATTTTCCATTCGGGCTGCGGCGCTCGGCTGGGACAGGAATCCTCAGCTTGCCGGAAAGATATTGCCCGGTCAGCGACGCCGGATTCGCCTCGATTTCTTCCGGCGTTCCAGCACCGACAAGATATCCGCCGGCGCTTCCTGCGCCCGGGCCCAAGTCCACCACATAATTCGCGCGGCGAATTGTTTCTTCATCGTGCTCAACGACCAGCACGGTGTTGCCCAGGTCACGCAGCGTTTCGAGTGTCCCCAGCAAACGGTCGTTGTCGCGGGCATGCAGCCCGATCGAGGGCTCGTCCAGCACGTACAGAACTCCGCGCAATCGCGATCCGATCTGCGTGGCCAGCCGGATGCGCTGAGCCTCGCCTCCTGAAAGCGTTGCCGCCGAGCGGTCCAGCGACAGATAGCCGAGTCCGACCGCCAGCAAAAAATCGATGCGCTCAGCGATCTCGCCCATGGGGCGTCCGGCAATTTGTCGCTGACGGAGCGTCAGATGTTCGCGAATTTTGTCCACGCTCGCGCGCGCTTGGCTCAACGGCTGCGCGGTAAAATCCGCGATGGACATGCCCGCGATTTTCACCGCCAAACTTTCCGGACGCAGCCGCCGCTCTTTGCAAGCCTCACACGGCGAAGGCGACATATATTGCGTCAGCCATTCACGCACCCCGTCGGAGTTGGCGTCTTCCAGCGTGCTTTCCAGATGGCCGATGATTCCCTGAAAATTCAGGCCAGTCTCAGCGCCCTTGCCGCCGCCATTCGACGGGTTTCCATACAAGAGCAGGTTCTGCGCTTTGCGGGATAACTTTTCGAACGGTGTGTCGAGATCGATGCCGTACGCCGTGGCCGCAATGTGCAACGTCCGCTGCAAGGGCGTGGAACCTGAGCCCGGGCCAAGCCCGCCATCGAAAAGCGGCTTGGTCCAATCGACGATCACCTTGGAAGGATCGAATTCGTACTTCGATCCGAGGCCATGACACTCGGGACACGCGCCGTACGGTGAATTGAAGCTGAACGACCGAGGCTCGAGCTGCGGCACGGAGATCCCGCAATCCGGACACGCCAGTTTTTCCGAATAAACGTTCTCTTCGCCGCCAACCACCGCGATCGTCACCAGCCCACCCGTGAGTTTCAGCGCAGCTTGAATCGCTTGCTCCAAGCGCTGCGCGATGCCGCTCTTCAGCAGCAAGCGGTCCACCACGATTTCGATGGTGTGATTTTTTCGACGGTCCAGCGCCGGAGGCTCGTCCAGATTCACCAGATCGCCATCCACGCGCGCGCGGACGTACCCCGCCTTGGCATACTTCTCGAATTCTTTTTTGTACTCGCCCTTGCGTCCACGCACCACCGGGGCAAGCACCATAATGCGATCTTCGGGCGTGAGCGACATCACCGCCTGCACGATCTGTTCGGTGGATTGCCGCGCGATGGGCGTTCCGCATTTTGGGCAATGCGGCGTGCCAATCGAGCTGTAAACCACGCGCAGGTAATCGTAAATTTCGGTGATCGTGCCGACCGTCGAACGCGGCGAACGCGTGGTGGTTTTCTGCTCGATGGCAATCGCCGGCGAAAGCCCTTCGACGGAATCGACGTCTGGCCGCTCCATCTGATCCAGAAATTGCCTCGCGTACGCGGAAAGCGATTCCACGTAACGACGCTGTCCTTCGGCGTAAAGAGTGTCGAACGCCAGCGAGGATTTACCTGATCCGGAAAGCCCGGTAATCACCGTAAGAGTATTGCGGGGGATATCCAGACTAATGTTTTTCAGGTTGTGCTGCCGCGCGCCGCGGATGGTGATTTTCTTCAGTGCCATTCGAAGAGGGGCCCCCCTACAGGAGGGAATTCGCAGGCTGGATACGAGTATCCCAGCTTACTATTTGACGATACAGGAGCGCATCGCAGCGGTCAAGCAGCGCAGTCGGGAGCTCAAATTAATCTGATTTCGACGGCGCTTGTCGCGCGCCCGTAGTACTTCGGAATTTTTACTGGCGATGGGGACTTTTTACCGAAGGAAAAAATTGCAGCTCGTTGAATCGCAGCGGCTTAGGTTTGGTTTTTCGCGTGCGATGTGGATGGGCGTCAGGGGGAGGAAAGCCGAGGATCCCTTTAGGGGATTGAGGGCTGGGCCGGCTTCCTTCCCCCGGCCACTTCCGCCGAAACTTATACCCCACCTACCCCTCTCGAATACTCGGCGGGGTGCATCTAACCGATTTCCTAACCTGGACTTTCACCACGGCGAAAAAATCTTGCCGGGACGCGTTCCGGTTCGCGCAGCTTTCGTGTAAATTATAGGAACTTACGCAGGCGCTGTAGCAACCGAGTTGGGGCGTGGTCCAATTGGTAGGACACCTCACTGTTAATGAGGACGGTGTTGGTTCGAGTCCAACCGCCCCAGCCAACTCTCTTCAGTCAGATTCAGCTTATGATTTTTGATGGAGCGCGGGGCTCTGGTCGCGGATGACCGGGTAGTTGGATTCGGTCCATGCGCGCCAGCCGCCGTCCATGGAAATCACGTTGCGATAGCCCATTTTCTGCAGGCTTTCCGCGGCCAGCGCGGAGCGAAATCCTCCGCCGCAGTACAGCACGATCGCCGCGTCTTTCTCGGGCACTGTTTTCTCGATGTCGCGCTCGATGTGGCCGCGGCACATATGAATCGCGCCGGGCAGATGTCCGCGCGCCCATTCGGAATCCTCGCGCGTATCGATCAGGACGAAGTTTTGGTGCGCGTCGATGCGCCGCTTGGTGGCGTGATGATCTTCTTCCTTGATGTTTTTCTTCGCGTCGTTTACCAACTTGAGGAATCCCGCGGAATGCTCCATGTTTCACCTCGCCGTTTCGCCGTGAGCGCTTCGGGAAACTCTAGCACACACTCGACACGCGCTCATTTCATGTCGCGCCAGTTGGGTCCGGTCTTCGTTTCAACCAAAAGCGGAACACGCAGCTTGTGCGCGCCTTCCATCACTTCTTTCACAGTTTTCGTGAGGCGCGCGAGTTCTGAATCGGGCGCTTCAAACAGCAGCTCGTCGTGCACCTGCAAAATCATGCGGGCTTTGAAATCGCGGGCGATTTTCTCGTCGAGTTCGATCATCGCGAGCTTGATTAGATCGGCCGCGGCACCTTGCATGGGAGTGTTCATGGCGGTGCGTTCGGCGAAATTGCGCAAATTCGGCTGCGGCGAATTGATTTCCGGAATGGGACGGATGCGGCCGAAGAGCGTTTTCGTGTGGCCAGTCTTGCGCGTCTCGGCGATTTGCGCGTCCAGAAACTTTTTGACGCCGCTGTAGCGCTCGAAATAGGCGGCGATGAATTTGGCGGCTTCTTTGGTGTCGATGTTCAGCTGCTGCGCGAGGCCAAATGCTGAAAGCCCATAAATCACGCCAAAATTGATTACTTTCGCCACGCGGCGATGCTCGGGAGTTTGCGCCATCGGACCAACGCCGAAAACTTCCTGCGCGGTGCGCGAGTGAATGTCCTCGCCGCGGCGGAACGCATCCACCAGCACCGGATCTTCGGAAAGATGCGCCAGAATTCGCAGCTCGATCTGAGAATAATCGGCGGAAAACAAGCAGTTCCCTGGCGACGCCACGAACGCAGCGCGGATTTCGCGGCCCAGCGCCGTGCGCACCGGGATATTTTGCAGGTTCGGATTTGACGAGCTCAACCGGCCCGTCGATGTGCCCGCCTGGTCAAATCGCGTGTGCAGCCGCCCAGTTGCCGGATGGATCAGCCTGGGCAGCGCGTCCGCATACGTGGATTTCACCTTAGCCAGCTCGCGATATTCCAGAATTTTCTTCGGCAGATCGTGAATCAGCGCCAGCTCGTCCAGCACTTCCGCCGCGGTCGAGCGCGCTTTCGCGCGAGTACGGCGCGGCGGCTGCAGGTTGAGCCGGTCGAAAAGCACTTCCGCAAGCTGCTGCGGTGAATTGATTTTGAATTCGAAACCAGCCAGCTCGTGGATTTCTTTTTCGAGCCGCGAAATGTCTTCCTGCGATTTCGTGGAAATTAGATCGAGCTCTTTTTTGTCCACCAGGACGCCGGCGGCTTCCATGCGCGCCAGCACCGGCGCGAGCGGCCGGTCGATTGTTTCGTACAGATCGAGCAGCCCCTGCTTTTCCACTTCTTCGCGCAGGATGGGCGCAAGCCGCAGCAGGAAATCCGCGTGTTCGCCCGGAGCGCCGGAAAGAGTGCGGTTCAGGTAGCGGAGCACAACTTCCGGAAACGCGTGATTCGCGGTGGTGGGCCGCAGCAGGTAGGAGTAGAGCATCGTGGCGTGCTGAACGCCGGCAACACCGTCAACTTTGCTTTCGGGATTCGGCGAAGCGAGCAGATCCACGAGCTTTGGATCGTGCACGACTTTCGGCCGCTTCGAATCGGCGAGCCATTCGCGCATTGCAGCTAGCGCTTCGTTTTTCTCGTAGTTTGCAGCGGTCCGCGCGGAATTTGCTTGCGACGAAAGTTCCACGCCCAAGACGCGCGCGCCGAAGCCTTCTTCGTCCGCGTCTTCACAATCGAGCGAGAGCCACAGAGCCGTTTCGTCGCCAGCGGGCAGAGCGTCCAAAAACTTGCGCAGCTCGGCTGGAGATTCGAGCGGCGCGTAATCGGTCGCGCTGGTATCCGCTACCGGCGCCAACTCCTTCAGCAGGGAAGTGAATCCCAGCTCGGCGTAAAGTTCGCGCAGCGCAGCCGTATCGGGCGGATCGATTTGCAGCGCGTGCAGATCGAGCGACACAGGCGCGTCCGTGGGAATGGTCGCCAGTTGCTTGCTCAGCCGCACATACTCAGCATTTTGTTCGAGCGCTTCGCGATACGCGGCGCGCTTTACTTCGGCGGCGTGAGCGATAGCTTCTTCGGCGCTTCCGTACTGTTGAATCAGCTGCCGAGCGCCTACTTCGCCGATGCCGGCCTTGCGGCGCTCGCCAGGCGCGGGCTTTTCGTGAGGATCGCGCGCGCCGGGGATGTTGTCGATCGGATCGCCCATCAGCGCCATCACGTCCGCCACTTTTTCGGGAGGCACGCCCATCAGCTCTTCAACTTTTTGCGCGTCGATCAGCAGATCATTTTTGGAGGGATTCAGAATTCGGACGCAGCCGCCCACCAGCTGCATCAGGTCTTTGTCGCTGGTGACGATGATAATGTCGAGGTCTTCGCACGCGGCTTGTCGCGCGAGCGAAGCGATCACGTCGTCCGCTTCGTAGCCGGGACATTCGAGAATCGGCAGCCGCATCGCTTCGCAATAGCGCCGGACGAACGGCACCTGCACGGAAAGGTCCTGCGGCATGGGCGGACGCTGCGCCTTGTACTGCGCAAAAAGCTTGTCGCGAAATGTGGGCGCGGAGACGTCGAACACCACGCCCAGATAGTCCGGGCGCAGTTCTTTGCTATTGAAGAGCCGCCGCATCATGGTGGCAAAAAGGTACGGAACTTTCGTGGGAAGGCCGGACGAGGTTTGCAGCCGCTCCATCGGCGCGAAAAAGGCGCGGAAGATGTAGCCCATGGCGTCGACCAGAAACAGGCGCTTGCGATTTTGCGCCGTTGCCGAGATTTTCGCAGAGTCTAGGGTGAGCGTTTCGGAAGCACGGCGTTCAGCGGTAGCCGATGGCGCGGGCTTTGCAGCACGTATTTTCGAGGCTTGTTTCATGCAATGGGGATGCTGAAATTTCAGTATAGCAAACGGCGTGAATCGTGACTCGTCACTCGTGACCCTGGTAACTTGTGCCTTGATCGACGACCGCGGGGGCAAAGGCGAATGTGACAAACGAGCGGATCTACAATCGCGCGGAATTTCCTTGAAGTTGGTGCCCAAGAGAGGACTCGAACCTCCACGACCTTGCGGCCACTAGCTCCTGAAGCTAGCGCGTCTGCCAATTCCGCCACTTGGGCAAAGTGACCACATATCTTACCACGCTTGCAGCCGCCATGGGTTCAATGGACAGCCGTTGACCCGGTGGGATTGGCCGATAGCGTAACCGGCCCGCAATACTGACTGGGAGTTACCAATAATCCGCCAGCGTCCTCTGCTCTCGCGGCTACCCACGCTACAAAGGATCGAGAGGAAGTTGCTTCTTAACCCCACTCCAGAGGCGGTCGGGGCCGGCCGCCAAATTCACCGGAAAAACGCGAAATCGCAACGTGCCAGCCACAACTCCCGCCGCTTATAGTACTTGCGAGACTCCCGGCTCACCGCAGTCGCTGGTGCGGCCGGTAAAATGTGAACGGCGCACCCTAGGGTAAATGTACTATTGACCCGTCGGTGCCAATAAGAATACGGTCATTCGTGGGGCGGTAGCGGCAATCGCAAGGAGGCATTTCCATGGCATCAGCGCGCGCGATGTTGGAGCGGCGTCGTTCTAGCCGAGTTCCGATGCGCATCCCCGTAAGAATTCATTGTTGTGACAGCAACCACGAAGTGCGGGACACTCCGGCCGAAGCGATTTCGGTCAGCCGCTACGGCGCTCTTTTGCGCGCGCCCTTTTTGGCCGAGCTCGGCTCACGCATCGAAGTGCGCCATGGCGTGTCCGACGAACTCCGCGAATTCCGCGTGATTTCCGTGCGTAGCCCGCGCGAAAAGGGCATGTTCGAACTCGGCATCGAAATTTATCATCCCACGCAGAACTTCTGGGGCGTCCAGTTTCCGGACGAGTTTTACCGGGCTTGATCGCCCTCCTCCGGCACGCCCGGAGGCATCCTCTCCTTCCACGTCCAGCGGTGGTATACTCCCGGCCACAAGGAGCAGGGCCCGCAGGACCTAACCCTCGCTCCCAACTGCGAACACGGCCTGCGGGCAGGAGAACGCAGCCATGGACACTCTACATTTACTGTTTGTATCCTGGGGTGTGGTAACCGCAGCGTTGATCTGCGTGCTGATTTATCGCAGCACGCTTTCCACCCGCGAGGGAGATCAGATCTTCCTCGATGCCAGCGAAAATACGATGGCCAACGAGCAGCGCGCCATCGTAGCGCGTCTGGAAAAGCTCAGCGTACCCATTACCGCACTGATAGTGATTTCCGGAGCGCTGCTGCTGGCGATCGCCGGTTTCTGGCTCTGGCAGGGCTTCAAGAGCTTCTGACCGGCGCCGCTTCCGGTTGCGAATACGGCTTGTGCCAGCGTACGCGGAAGCTTGTTCGTCAGCGCCAGCGGCTATGGGCGCGCCGGTTCGCTGGAAGTGGGCGGATGCGCAGGCTGGATCTGCCGGGTAGGCGAAGCTGGGCAAGCCTGGGAAATCTCCGAAGTGTGGTTGTGCACGATCAGCCAGTTGTCTCCCACCTTGTTGAAGATCAACGTGGTTTGTCCGCGGGCCTGAAATGGCTGCCCCTGGTAACTGGCGTCGAACTCCCATTGGTACGACGCCCAAGCTACGTCTCCGTGCGTAAACACGTAGGTGTTCTTGCGAAGCAGCTGGACTCCCTGATACGCGGACCACTCGCGCTTATACAGCGGGACGTAGTTGGCCCAGCCGACGACTGGCGGTTCCCACTCGCCGCTGACGAAAGTGGCGTCGTCGGAATAATATTTGTGCATGACTTCCACGTCGCCGAGCTGAAAAGCGCCAAGCATGTGCCCGATATCCAGGTTGATCTGATCGGAGACGGGCAGCGCCGGCATCGGCACGGGATTGGCTTGGCTGGAATTATCGGAGTCGTGGTTCTTTTTGTTTTTCTTCTGCTTGGCGAGCGCCGGCGATCCGAGCGCAAACGTCAATGCCACAGCAGCGGCCAAAATTCCGACGCTGTGGCGGGCCCAAACGAAATAAATCACACTCCTCCTCATGCGCGTTTTCCTCCTGAAGCGGATGCAGCATAGCACGGAGGGCAGAGCGCGGGACGCCGTCGAGCGCAGGAAGCTGTACTGGATGTGTGCAATCGTGCAGCAAGGGCGGCGAAGCGGATATCCGCGCCAAAGCGGGTACGCTTTAGCGTCGCAATGCAGTTTCGCTAGAGCGTGCCGAGAGCCTTACTATTTAGACGCTGCAAAACTTCACGCTATTGCAGATTTTGTGGGCGAGGCGTTTGGCTGATCAAATTCACAAACAGCCGGTACGCGCCTGGAATTCCCGCCGGCAATTCGCGGAAGAAATCCAGGCCCGTGTAGATGTAAAGGCCCTTGCCGTCGTGTGCATAGACCAGGCCGCCGGTAGCTTCGGGCTCGTTTGGATCCTGCAGGCCAAGCAGAGCTTTGTAGCGCGGGTCCCACGTGCTCCAGAAATAGACGCCCCGCTCCTGAATCCACCCGTTGAAATCCGCCAGCGTGATTTTGTTCGGCGTGTTCAGCAGCGGGCTATCGGGAACCAGAAATCGCACTGGCGAATCCGGATTGGTAACGCGCACGGCCTGCCGCGCCATCATCGCTTTAAACGGTGCAGGCTGGTAGCGATTCCAGGCGAAGTCGCGTTCATATTCCACCAGCAGCGTGCCGCCATTCTTCACATAGTCGAGCAGACGCGCGTTGGCGGCCATCGCATCGGGACGCAACTCGTAGGCGCGAATGCCGACGACGATCGCGTCGTACTTGCTCAAATCGCCGAAGGCTAGCTGCACCTCGTCGAGCATATCCACCTGCACGCCGATATTGCGCAGCGAGTCCGGCACCAAGTCGTTATCCCCGGCGATGTAGCCGACACGCAGATCGCGCGGCATGTTCAGATCGAGCACGTGCACCGTGGCGTTATCAGGCTTACTCCAATCCCGCGTGGGAAGGCTGGGCAGCGGTTCAACGGAAGTGCGGAATGTTTCGTCACCAAGCCGCGCGAAAGGATGGAGTGGATACGGGCCAATCGCGATGTTCGCCGGCGGCTGCACAACGTATTTAATGAGCTGACTGCCCGGCACGGAATAATCAAGTGGCGCGATGGGCTTCACGTTCCAGCCATCCGGGGCGCCCAGACCGACGGCCACTTTTGCTGGTGTGGTGCCGTGATAACGGACGCGCGCCAGCAACTCGAACGGCTGGGATGAGCTTTTAACCGGCAGCATCACTTCCGTCGGATCCACCGTGAGCGTGACCGCGGGAATCAGCTCCAGCGGAAATGTTTCCACGTCCGTCGTTTTCGCTTCGGCGTTTTCCACCGTCTGGCGGATTCCGAAGTTGTATCCGTCCACGGTCGCATGAACGTCGATGCGCACCAGAGGCGGCGGAAAGGGCAGAATGGCGTCGACGGGAGCCTTCGGCGGTGTGGCGCCGGCCGGAATCGAGACGTGGAAGAGATATTTCTTGCCGTCGGTGTTTCCGCCTTCGAACGTGGCCGTCCAACCATCCGGCAGCAGCAGGCTTGATTGATCCACGCTCCAGTGGAACGGCACTGCCGGTGAATCGAGGAAGCTGACATTAACGGTGAAGCTTTCGCCTGCCACCAGTTCATGACGATCGGCCTGGGCATCGATCGGAAGCGCTAGATCATCGATCAGCGCTGTGTTGATGCGATCCTGAACTCCGGCGAGTTCGCCCAGCAGGCCAGCGCTTTCACCTCCGCCAGCTTGTGAAACTTTATCGCGAAGCCCGGCGATATCCTTGGCGGCGGAAGCCAGTTTGTCCGCTGCTTCGACGCGGTTCAGATTCAACGCCGATTTCACCGCTTCACCGAGCAGCCGGTCGGCGGAAGTCAATTGCGGCGCGAGCGCGGCGCGGAATTGCGGGAAGCGCTCGGCCAGCGACGTGATCGGCTGCGCCAGCAGCTTCGCATCGAATCCGCCGCCCGCTTCCTCTCCGTGCTCGGTGATCAAATAGACGGGCGTGTGGAAGAACGGACTGTTGGATTGCATCGGCGTGCCTTGCGAGCGATGCTGCGCGCGGCCCTCGATCCCGATATCGACGTAACTCTGCCCCAATAGCGGCGAAACATCGTTGACCGGCAACTTCACCGCGCCTTCCGGCACACTGTGCGCCCCAGGTCCAAAGAAAAACGCGGCGGGGCGAAGCTCCAGCCCCACCTTCCATGGTTTCAGGCCCTCCGCAATCTGCTCGGGAAATTCGGTCGGATCGGCTGCGTCGGCGATGGCGATGGGCGTATATATGCCGCTGGCCTGATGTTGTCCGTGTCCCCAATGCACGCCGCCCCAGCCGTTGATCACCACGTTCGGGCGAAACGTGCGAATCACGCGAACCATATCTTCCAGAGGAATTACCGGACCCCAAATGTCCATGGTGCGTTTGGCGCTCTTCGAAAATCCGGTGTCCACCGCGCGCGTGAAATATTGATGCACGCCGTAATAAGAATCGGCTCTGAGAAGTTCGGTGGTGCGAATGATGCCCAGTTCGCCATCCTGCTCGGGCCCGATGGCGTTTTGTCCGCCTTGCCCGCGCGTGAGCGTTAGGATCGCGACGTCGGCATTCAGTCCGCGCGCGAGATACGTCATCAGGCTGGGAGTTTCATCATCGGGGTGCGCCGTGATGTAGAGTACGCGCGTGTCGACGCGTGACTGGTTGATTGCGTGGACGGTTTCCTGCAGCGATTGCGCCGCCATGGGAGCAGCGGCCGCAAGTGCGGCGGAAACTACGGCCGCCGAAATCGAAAGCCAGTGCCGCAATTTCGTCTTGATCAACTGCGGTTGGCGAATCCAGTGCAATCGGTTCACGGAGCAACCTCCTCTACTGCAAACGGCCATTGGCGGGCCCATCGAGCGCGCGTCAAATATACAAGAATACCCGCGATTGCGGCTGCCAGCGACGCGAATATCGCCACTCGGCCGGTGGAAATAAAAATTCCGATCCAACCGATGATAGCGATTCCCACCGGCAGCGGATAGAGCCACATGCGAAACGGAAAGCGACCGCCCGGCCAGCGCCCCTCCGCATATCGCTTGTGCAGCACGATCAGTCCGATTCCTTGCCCCGCGAACTGGACCAGGCAGCGCATCGCCAGAATGGCCTTGATCACCGAAATCAGGCTGAACGCCATGCTAAACACGATGGCCGTCAATCCCAGCGCCACCAGCGAAACATGCGGGAAATGTTTTTTCTTGTGCACCCGCGCGAACACCGAAAGAAAATTGCCGTCGAGTGCCGCCGCGTACGGCACGCGCGAATAGCCCAGCATTGCGGAGAAAACCGAGCCCAGCGCCGTGATCAAAATCAGCACCGTCGCCAGAGTGGCCCAATGGCTGCCGTAGGCGCGCTCGATAAACGTGCTGGCGATGAACTTCGATTTCGCCGCCTCCTGCCACGGAATCACGCTCAGGATGCTAACCTGCATCGCCAAATACAGGCCGGTGATTCCCAGAATCGAGATGAAAATCGCCGCCGGAATGTTGCGCTCCGGATTTTTCATCTCGCTGCCCAGATTGCAGACGTTGTAGTAGCCGAGGTAGCTGTAAATCGTCTGCACCGTGGCGTGGCCCAGCGCGGCAAAGAAGAAAAACGAAAGATTCCATCCGCCGCTGGAAAAATCAAAGACGCGATGCGCATTGAAATGCGCCATACCGCCCCAGATGATCCACAAAATCGTGCCGATCACGGCCACCGCGAACACCACGGAAATCTTCCCGATCTGCCCGATTCGCCGGTAGAGCAGCACGATCACCGCTACCAGAACGACGGCCGCGATGATATTGCTCGAATTCATGCGCAGCCCTGATGCAAATGCTCCGATGGTTCGCGAGAGCCAACTCGACCGGTTCACCAGGTACTGTGAATAGTCCGCGAACCCCAGCGCTCCCGAGGCCACACTTAGGGGCCCTTGAAATAGTGTCTGCCAGATGTAAAGAAACGCCAGCAAATGGCCCCATCGCTTCGGTCCGTACGCCTCACGCAGAAAAACGTAGCTGCCGCCTGCTTCCGGCATGGCCGCGCCAAGCTCCGCCCAGATGCAGCCGTCGCACGCAGCGAGAATCGCGCCGGCTACCCACGCAACCAGCGCTTGAGTCCCTCCATGCATGATTTGAATCACGAACGGGATCACCACGAACGGGCCGATGCCGACCATGAACGTCATGTTCAGCGAAGTGGCTTCGATCAGCCCGAGCCCGCGTACGAGTTTTGGCGGTTCGTTCACGTTGCGTGTCGCATGCTCAGCCCTACGGGACGGTTTCCGCGCGTTTACCCGAAATGTGCGCGGAAAGAAGGCAGAGCATAGCAAGAAACCGCCGCACTTCGCCCGAAAAGTGCTTCAACCTGCGATACCATACGCGATGACTCCGGAGGAAAGCACTCGCGCGCATGCTGCCGCACGGAATCGCCATTGGAATCGGCATCGCGGCTCTCACCGCCGCCATTCTCATCGTCGGATACTTCCGCACGCGCCGCCGCCGGTTGTTTCCGTTCTATGGTTGGATGGGAATCGCCGCGCTGATCTTTGCGGAAGTTCTGATGTTTCGCCGCTTTCAGCCGGTGGACACGTACTTCACGCCCATCGCCTGGAGCGCATACATTCTGATCGCCGACGCCGCCGTCCTGGCCATCACCAATCGCTCGCGCTTGAATGACGCGCCGTTGGTGCTGGGGCGCATCGCACTGCTCTCGATTCCGCTGTGGCTGATTTTCGAGCTATATAACTTTCGGTTGCAAAATTGGAAGTACGTCGGAGTGCCGCACCAGTGGGCTGCCGCGCTGCTCGGTTACAGCTGGTCGTTTGCCACGATTTTTCCCGCGATCTTCGAAACCGCTGATCTGGTGCAAGCGATCATGCCGCCAGTTCCCGGAAAACCGTGGCACGTATCGCGGCGTGCCGAAATTGTTCTGATGATCCTCGGCGCGGCGTGTCTGATCGTCCCGGTGGCGCTGCCGCAGCGCATCGGCTCCTATTTGTTTGGACTGGTATGGATCGGATTCGCGCTGCTGCTCGACCCGCTCAATCACTGGCTGGGGCTGCCGTCATTTATCGGAGATTTTTCGGAGGGCTTCCGCCGCCGCGCGTACGGATTCTTTCTCTCCGGATGGGTGTGCGGCTGGTTTTGGGAATTTTGGAACTATTGGGCCACGGCCAAATGGCATTACACCTTCCCACTGATGCAGCATGAAAAGATTTTCGAGATGCCCGCGGTCGGGTTCCTTGGCTTTCTGCCGTTCGCGCTCGAATGCTTCTGCATGTACGTGACCGCCGCGTGGCTGGCCGGCTGGGTGAAGAGGGTAAAATGACCGCCATACTCGGCCGCAAATTCGTGCCTTCCTTTCTTTCCATCGTTCTCGCCACGACGGCCATGGCCCTCACAAGTGGCGCCGCGCGAGCCGCAGAACCCGCGCTACCTCCGCAAGCCGCCCAGGCGCTGGACGAGATCTACGGCGGCAATCCCGATGCTGGAATCGTCACTGCGCGCTCGCTCGAAGAAGCCGAACCGCGGAATCCGTTGGGATACACGATCGAAGCTGAAGGCATGTGGTGGAAAATCTACTGCGAGTCCTGCGAAATCCAATGGGGCATGGTGGACGCTTGGAAAGGCGGCAAAGGGCGTGAAGCTGACGCTTACCTTGCGCTCGCGGCGAAAGTGATTAAGCTATCCAACGATCGCCTCTCCAAATCCGATACCGCCGCGATGCATCTCTACGCCGGAATCGGCTGGGCTCTTGAAGCGCGCCTCTACGGGCTGCGCGGCGATCATCGCAAGACCGCGCATGCAGGAGTGCAAGCCCGCGCGGAATGCCTTCGCGCCCTGCGCCTCGACCCCGGAATGGCTGATGCCGAAGTCGGCGTGGGGCTCTACAACTATTACGTGGACACGCTTTCTCCCATGCTGAAGGTTCTGCGCATTTTCATGGGCATTCCCGGTGGCAGCAAAAAAGACGGCTTTCGGCAGCTCCAAAATGGAATCGACCATGGAGTCCTGCTGCCGGTCGATGCGCGGTTTTATCTGGCGAAAGATCTGCGCACTTACGATCATCAGTACCAGCAGGCTCTTACGTTTGCCGAACCGCTCGCAGTCCGCTACCCGCACAATCCCATATTCCTGTCGCTGGTCGGCAACCTGAACGCTGAGCTTGGCCGCAAAGAGACCGCCGGAAAGTACTTTGAAGCTGCGCTTTCCGCGCCTCTGGGCAATGCCGCCTGCGACGAACGCGTGCGCAAAATTGCCAGCTCGTTTTTGCAAAAGACCGGAAAGTAACGCGGAATTACAGCTCAGGGAATCTAAGAGACTCGCTCCCCTGCGCCGCGAGTGGGAAGGCGATTTACGCGCGCGCGGCGGCTTCTTGCTCGAATGCGTGGTATGACGAGCGCACCAGAGGCCCCGCTTCCACGTGCTTGAATCCCATTGCTTCGCCGGACCGTTTGAACTCCGCGAATTCGTCGGGATGGACGTAACGCTCGATCGGCAAATGTTCGGCGGTGGGTTGAAGGTATTGCCCAAGCGTCAAAATGTGCGTGTCCTGCGCGACGATGTCCTGCATGGCTCCTAGAACTTCATCGTGCGTCTCGCCCAACCCCAGCATCATTCCGGTTTTGGTGGCCACATTCGGAGCAATCTCCCGCGCGCGCCGCAGCAATTCGAGCGAACGCTCGTAGACTGCTCCCTTGCGCACGCGACGGTATAGACGCGGCACCGTTTCCATATTGTGATTCAGCACGTCCGGCCGCGCCGCCATCAGCAGCTCCAGCGAAGGCCAGTGGCCGCGGAAATCGGGAATCAGCACTTCGATTCTGCATTTCGGCAAGCGCCGCCGAATCTCCTCGATGGTGCGCGCGAAAATTCGCGCGCCGCCATCCGGCTGGTCGTCGCGATTCACGGACGTGATCACCGCGTAGCGCAGTCCCATCCGCTCGGCCGCTTCGGCCACGCGGTCGGGCTCGTCTTGTTCCGGCGGTCCAATTGGCTTGCCGCTCGGGACGGCGCAGAATCCGCAGGCCCGCGTGCAGATGTTGCCGAGAATCATGAAGGTCGCCGTGCGATGATCCCAGCACTCGCCCATGTTTGGGCAGCGCGCGCTTTCGCACACCGTGTGCAAATCGAACGTGCGCATGATGCGCTTCAAATCCTGGTAGTTCGGCCCGCCGCCGAATTTCACGCGCAGCCACGCAGGACGCCCGTGCGCCGCCGCCGGTGCGGACGCAGGAGATTCATTCGACAAAATGTTAAACGGAGAAGCCATTCGCTCGATTCTTCCCTAGATTCTGATAGGAATTGCTGTGCTTGATTTTACGCGCCACTGAGCTCCTGCACAATGATCTCCGGCACAATCGGCGTGAGCGCAACGGTAAAGTAAAACGCCGCCCAGCCGATAGGAGTCTTAGATGTGCCCATGCGACGCGGCCCTCGGAAGCCGCGGATGGGAAGGCGGCACCGGCTTCTGAAAGCTACTTCCCTGCGGCCCACGCGCCACTCGCGCGAATGGCTGAAGGAGTTTTTCCATGGCATCTGTATCATTTTCGCTCACCGCCGTTGTTCAGGACGCATTTCAGGTGACTGACCCAGCGCCGCAGCAAGAGGCCAACAACGTCACGCCCGTCAATGCCAACCATGCGCAAGGCGCTCCTGCGCCAGCCGATACCGTGACGCTGACGAATCAGACAGCCGAGGGCCAACAAACCGGAGCCGACCCGAATCGGAGCCATTTTGACCGCGCGGCTTTCCTCGGTGCCGCTGCAGCGTATATCGGCACAAACGCGGCGCGTCCCAATCGCCAAGCGCCCGTACCGCCGCTGCCGCTTTTGCCGCCGCTGCGTCAGACTCAAACGGCGCCAGCCGCTCCTGCCACGACGGCTGCGAATACCCCGGCAACCACTGCAGCGAACACAGCAGCAAATACAGCAAACACGGCAAACGCCGCGGCGAAGACTGCCAACGCGGCAGCGGCTGGCGATCCCGCCGCCAGCTCCAGCGTGAATGCCAATGCTCCTCAACAAGAACTGCAAATGCTTGACCAGACTCTGCAGCAGCTTGGCATCAATCCGCGGTCCATCCCGCTCTTCAATCGCATGGCCATGCTGCTTTACGCCAGCGATCCGGCTGCGCTGCGTTTGCTAGTTCAGACTCTCCAAGGCGCCGCCACGCAACAGAGCGCTGCGCAGTCGGCAAACGCAGCCGGGAGCGCCAATCAAGCCGCGGTTCAGGCGCTTCTGCCAACCGCCACGCCTGCCAATCAGGGGCAAGGAACGAACCAGCCTCCCGCAACCGCCCCAGCCGCGGTTCAGACGCAGGCACAGTCGACGATCCCACCGCAGGGCCAAACTGCCCCAGCTACCGAGCAAATCGACGTGATCGCCGCGCAGATCAACTTCACCGAGGTGCAAGCGACCTTCGAGCCTGCACAGCCCTCGGTGGCCGAGCCGACGACCAGCGCGCCCGCCGGCCCCCAGCACCCAAGCCGCGCAGTCCAGCGCACTGACGGTACAGATAGAAGAACTACAGGTCGCATTCCAGGCAGTTGAGATTCAGCAGGGGCCGCTTCAGCTTAACGGCTCGTCGGGTCCAGCATCGACGGGGACCTCTCTGAACGTGATCGGCTAGGCCGATAGGGTACTTCTAGCCGTCTCGCACCCTAACCGTGTCTAAATTGAGCCACGCCCCGGCGCGCCGTTTTGTTGTACATTTACCACGCGCCACTGGGCGCAATCTTTTATCTATCCGTAACTCAATGTAAACAAAGAAGAAATTTAGACTCGCAGCGGAATCTGGAATGCACTATTATTGATTTCGATTTCCGTATGCCATCTCAATTAACAATTCAGCGCCCAGCTGAAGTAGAGGGCGTAGGTCTTCACACCGCCGTCCATAGCCGGGTACGCCTGCTGCCCGCGCCAGCAGATACCGGCATTGTCTTCCGCCGCGTCGATCTCGACAATTTTCAGATCGAAGCCCACATCTGCAACCTCGCTCGGGTCAGCTACGCCACTAGTCTGATGAAGCAGGGCGTGCTGATTTCCACCACGGAACATTTGCTCGCGGCGCTCTATAGCTGCGGAATCGACAACGTCTACGTGGAAATCGACGCGCTCGAGCTGCCTATCCTCGACGGCTCTTCCAAAGCGTTCATCGAGCTGCTTGAGCAGGCCGGCACTCGCCGCTTGCGCCGTCGCCGCCGCTACATCAAAGTGGTCAAGCCTCTCGAATTTTGCGATGGCGACCGCCGCATTGGCATCTATCCCGCCGACGAATTTCGCATCCGGTGCTTTGTCGACTACGGCCACCCGGCGATTGGACCGCAGGACATCGAAATGGCCGTCGATCGCCAGGCGTTCACCCGTGAGCTTGCTTGCGCGCGGACTTTTGGGTTTCTCAAGGACTTCGTTGGTCTCCAGCAAATGGGACTGATTCGCGGCGGTTCGCTGGCCAACGCTATCGTTCTGGACGATGCGTCGGTGCTGAATGGCCCGCTACGCTTCGCGGACGAGTTCGGCCGCCACAAGGCGCTCGACCTGATCGGCGACCTCGCGCTGCTCGGCCGTCCCTTACAGGCCAGCATCGTGGCTCATCGCGCCGGCCATGCGCTGCACACCCAGCTCGTCACCCGCCTGCTCGAAGACCGCTCGCTGTGGGTCGAAACCACCGATTTGCCCGCTGCGGACTCCACCACCGACCGCGCGCGCATCACCGAACCAATTTCCGTCTCACCCTAGTCCCGGGCGCTTCCTCATACATCCGCGGCTTTAGAAATCCCGGTCAAATCCCTAATTGCCAAAGCGCCACCCACGGGCGAAAATGACGCTTCGATGCCCGCCGCTGACACTTCCATCATCATTCTCGCCGCCGGCAAGGGAACGCGCATGCGCTCCAGCCTGGCAAAAGTGCTCCACCAGGCGGGCGGCCGCCCGCTTATCGAGCACGTCATTCGCGCCGCGCAGCCGCTCAAGCCCGCGCAACTGCTCGCAATCGTGGGCCATCAAGCCGAGCAAGTCGCGGCCCTCGTCGATAAACTCGGCGCGCAAACAATCCTGCAGCAGCCGCAGCGCGGCACGGGTCACGCCATGCAGGTGGCGCGACGTGCCATTCGCAAAAGCGCGAAGCTTGCCGTCGTTGTTCCGGGCGACGCGCCTCTGCTGCGCACGGAAACTCTTGCGGAGCTCATTGATACGCATCGCCGCGGGGAAGCCGTCGCTACCATTCTCACCGCCGAAATCGCTGATCCTGCCGGCTACGGACGCATCGTTCGCGATTCCGAAGGCCGCGTGCAAGCGATCGTCGAAGACAGCAAACTCGCCCCTGAGCAGCGCGCCATCAACGAAGTGAACTCCAGCATCTACTGCTTTACGCTGGCAAAGCTGTGGCCCTGCCTTGCCGCGCTGCGTCCCAACAATGCGCATCGCGAGCTCTATCTCACCGACGCGATCGCGATGCTCCGCGAGCGCAACGAACGCGTCCTCGCCTACATCGCGCCCGATGCCAACGAAGTGCTCGGCTGCAACACTCGCGCGCATCTCGCTGACATCGACCGCATTTTCCGCGCGCGCAAAACCGCCGCGCTGATGGACTCCGGCGTCACGATTTATTTGCCGGAAACGGTGATCGCCGATCCCGAAGTCACTGTGGGCGAGGACACGATCGTCGAGCCGGGCGTTCGTCTCCTTGGAAACACGCGTATTGGCAGCAATTGCCGCATCGGAGCGGGCTCAATTCTTTTTGACATGCACATCGACGATGGCGTGACGATTTTCCCCAACTGCAATCTGGCTTCGAGTCACGTGTATACGCGCGCGCAAGTGGGCCCGTTCTCTCGCATGCGGCCGGGCGCGGAAATTCGCGAGGGTGCGCACATCGGCAATTTCGTTGAGGTAAAAAATTCGGTGATTCGCGAAGGCGCCAAGGCCATGCACCTCACGTATCTTGGAGACGCAACGGTAGGCCGGGAGACAAACGTCGGCGCCGGAACGATCACTTGCAATTACGACGGCGTTGCCAAGCACCACACCGAAATTGGCAGGCGCGTATTCATCGGAAGCGATACGGCGCTCGTCGCGCCGGTGCGCGTGGGAGACGGCGCCTACGTCGCCGCCGGTTCTGTGATCACTGAAAATGTCCCGCCCGACGCGCTCGGCATCGCCCGCGGCCGCCAGTCGAATAAGCCCGGCTGGGCGCGCCAGCGCCGCCGGGAAATCGCCGCGGCGTCAAAGCCAAAATCCCGCGCGAAGCCGCGCCGCACCCGTGCCGGTAATGGGAAACGGCCGCGCGCAAAATCTCGCCGCTGATTCTCCATACGCCTTCACACCTGCGTCCCTCGGATGGTGGATGCGCCACGCGGTCGCGATCATGCAAGCCGAGTTGAGTTATCGATGCAGAGCTACGCCGCGGCCCAGCACAAAAATGTAAGGCAACAAAAGCACCGCGGTCGTGCCGATCCAGGCGTAACTCCGCGCGACGCCGTCGCCGCTACGCTGCGGTGCGGCTCCCTTTGGAACGTAGTATCGCAGCCAAAGCAGACCAGCGTTTCCGCCAGCCGACGCAGCCACCGCCGATTCCAGAACCACCTTGATTCCTAGTGGGTTCATCAATCCTGCCGCCACCGAAAGCACCAGCACCGAAAAATACAAATTCCAGGTGAGCCACTTCATGCGCGGTTTGTCCTCGCGCGGAATACCCATGTATCGGACCAGCGCGCCGCCCATGGCGCGCATCGAGAAGTAATAGGCGATCGCTCCGCCCACGGTCAGCAGAACCATCCACATCCAGTGCGGATGCAGGCCCGCCACCACCTGCGCCCAATCCCCGAAATTGCTCACGCCCGAGAAAAAGAAATAACCGCTGCCAGTAAACAAGTTGAACGTGCAGCCGGCGAAAAGAAAAAGTCTCGTTTGCGGAGAAGCCTTTCGCGCGCCGCGCAGCGCTAGCCAAAACATCAGCGCCTCCGCCAGATTCACCAG
>Ga0307373_10002123_pt1 | contig 36179 bp, 44 predicted proteins | sample OX2MG_FD_202534 | JGI IMG/M metagenome (GOLD analysis project Ga0307373, IMG submission 202534) | Soil microbial communities from Risofladan, Vaasa, Finland - OX-2 | ecosystem: Environmental > Terrestrial > Soil > Coastal area > Acid sulfate soil | place: Finland: Risofladan, Vaasa | collected...
GCGGCGGGCTCGCCACAGGATCCCGAATCGACGCAGCTGAGCGACGAGGTGATCGGTGCGATGGTGAGCACCGTCGTCGCTCGGTTCGAGCGTGCCGGATGATCTGGCAGGATGGAGATGTGGCGACCGCGACAGCTAGGAGCGACACCCGGTCGGTTGCCGAGCTGACCACGGTGCTCTTCGGCGAGGCGCTCAGCATGGATCAGGTGCTTGCACGTCTTCAGGATGTCGAGGTCCCAGTGTCCGAGACTCCGAAGGCCACGACGGGGCTGTGGGTCGGCTCAATCGGCTACGAGCTGCATAAGGATCACCCCGCCTTCGCACGGCATGTGCGGGCGGCAGGGGTCAAGCGACTGATCGACGTGCGCGAGCTTCCGATCTCTCGTCGCCGCGGCTACGCGAAGAGCGCTCTTGCTGAGGCTCTGACCGATGCCGGAGTCGAGTACATCCACATTAGGGCGCTTGGCAACCCGAAGCCCTTCCGAGACCTTTACAAGAGCGGGCGTGTGAAAGAGGGCCAACGCCGATATGAGGAACATCTGCTGGGGGATCAGCGCGGAGCACTCGAGGACCTCGTGCCGCTGCTGCGTGAGAAGCGCGCCGCGCTGATGTGCGTAGAGCACGACCCTGCGACCTGTCACCGCACTGTGATCATCCAGGCTCTGCGGCGCGAGCTCAACCTCACGCTAGACGTTGCCGAGATCGGCTAGCGTTAGCTGCTCGGGCCGCCGTAGCGGCCACCACACGCCGAGGACCAGAAAAGATCTGGGATGTTGATGCATGTTGCCCACGAAGAACGCGGTGTCGCGGCCGACGCCATAGAGCTTGCCGACCCACTGCGCCTTCATCCGCTCGCGCCAATCGTCGAAATCACGTATACGCCGGTAGAACCGCGCGATCTCCCAATCGATGATCGACTGTGTGTGGGTCCGGCATCCAGGCTCGTCGCATTCGTAGCGGTACCTAAACGTCCACGGAGCGTGTTCGAGCTCGCGCAGCTGGCTGACGCGCTCCTCTGACCCAAGCCCATCCAGCAGGCTCGTCTGCGCGATCCAGGCCCTGGCGATCTGGCGTTTGCCCTCATCGACATTTGCCTCTCGAACTCCAAATCGATCACCCGCCGAGGGCGAAAGACACCGAGCGATGTCCGGTCGCGACGCTGGCGGCGCGCGATCTCGCACATTGAGCCGGCCATCAACGGCTCAACCCACCGGCGCCGCTGTGCCCATGCGTTGCTCGAGGAGAGGGGATTGCCTCGCAACGTGATTGAGTCGAGGTCTGGGCGACGCGTCTCGGGCCGGCGGTCGCCGCGGTGCGTCGCCGCCCGCACGCGCACAGGCTGATACTTCCGGAACTGCTCGTCATCCTCGAGGGAGCGGAACGGAACGGGATAGAGCCTTATCCACCGCGGACCATGCGCCGTCATCTCGACGCCGGCCACACACGACACCTCCCCATAGGTGCGGCTGAGCGTCGGGTATGCCTTGACGAGTGGGATGAAATCGATCGTGTTCATAGAGGCAGGCGAGCCCAGCATCAGCGGCCGTCAATAATTGATTCACTTGGTCGCGGACCTGAACCGGCTGGCCGGAGGGTGCTCCCTCGGGGAGGTCAACCTTCTCCTGCAGATCGGCGACGTCGCCAACGAGGACCATGCCGGAATTGAAGGTCAGCTTGAACCTCTCAACCTTGACCAAAGACAGGTCCTTCGGAAAGGCGGAGTTGGGATCGATACCGGCCTTCTGTACTTGGGCGAGGAATGGGGCGCGGTCCACTGGGTCGAGGTTCTCGCTCGCAAAACTGCGGGGTCTGATCTCAGCTGTCTGAGATTGCATCGCGGCGACCAGAGCGACCTGGTAGCGACCACGCTTCTCGGGACTGACGACATCTTCGTTGAATGACGTGTTGGCCGCTTTGACGAAGTCAAACGTGGCCTTCGCGGCCTTGACTTTCGGCTGGCAGCCCAGAAACGTCGCGAGGAAGAAGTTAGCGACCGGCAACCCCTCCGCCCTGCCGCGTTGATCGTCCGACACTCGTCCGGTGACCGCCGCAGCACTCGCGCCCGCGGGGCACGTCAACAGGGCCGTCTTGAAGACCTTAGTCTTGTCGGTGAGAGTCAGATTGCGTAGCAGCTCGAGATCCACCACCCGCCGGCCATCCACCTCGTCGAGGACAAAGCGGACGCCGCGCTCGCGCTCGAGCTTGACGATTCCCACTGAAGGCACCCTGCCCAGCGTTCCCTTCACCACGACGACCAGTCCAGATGAGTTGCGTCCAGACTGCACCGCATCGAGATGCTTGGCAATGCTCTGCGAGGCTGCGACGAGCCGCGCTGGATCGTCGATGATCAGTGCGACCGCCTCTGGGACGTGCTGCTCCTCGCTGGGATCGACCACCGCGTCGAGTCCCCGAGTCTTCAGGCTAGCCACGATCTTGTCGCGAAAGTAGGCGCGCAGCTGCGCGTCGAGCGCGATCGCCTGGTCCGTCAGCAAGAGCGATTCGCCGCTGGTGGTTGGGACATAGTGCACGACAGCCTCGGTTACCTGCAAATCGTCGACGTTCATTTAGATCTCTCGACCCTCGTCGACGGGCGCTTGAACTGCCGCTCTCGCCGCGTCAAGGAACGAAGCTCGCGCTTGCTCGTAATGATCTAGCGCCGCGCTGAACGAGCTCCCATCCCCGATCGCCTCCTGCGCGTCCGTCAACCTCTGGCGAACATCGTCATACGTTCGCACGACCGCGTGGTGGTCCGGAAGACGCAGCCGCAGGCGCTGTCCGAGAGGAAAGATGCTCCGTGCCCACTCGTGGGCTGCGGGTGGAGCCGGCGCCAGAGCAGTACCTTCCTTGAGCAGGCGCAGATTCGTGGCGCCAGCGCCCAAAAGGACCGCTGCTTCGTCGAGCAGTCGGGCCAGGTCATCGCGCCGGGAAACGATCAGGTCGCGCTTGAACTGCTGCCGCGCGCTCTTACGTGAGAGGCGAATCGCAACTGCCGGCCCAAGAAGCCCCGACACGACGATGCCGACCACGCCGACGAGCAGCGTCGAATGATTCGAGAGCCAGTCGCCGCTCACGGGCGCCGACGTTGATGAAGCAGCAAGCAAGACCGCATTCACTACCGGCTAGCGTAGTCGTAGGACCGGGCGACCGCTAAGGCGCAGTAGTTAAGAGATACAACGTTCTAAGGCTTGGTAGAACGGCGTAAGGGCCAAGCGTCAAGGATCGTCCAATTTCCTCTAGATGTGATCGCGAGACTTCCCGCAGCCCGGAGTGATTCGGCACGGCGACGCCACCGAGTCAAACGCCGCTGGCCGCGCGTTTGAGCTGCTCCGTCGCCTTCGCGGGCAACCGCTACGGCGTGCGACGAGCGACCGGGAGTACCGATCAGCTCGGGTCTCGCCGCGCGGGAGCGCCGGACTCGAGCAGGTCGGCAACGAGCGCGACGAAGTCGCCGTAAAGACGCGGATTGATCTCGCTGGGTTGGTTCAACGCCTCGACTGCGAGTCCGATGCCGAGTGCGCGCAGGATGAGCGCGAGGTCTGCGGCCGGTAGCGGCAGCTGCGTGTCGCTGCCCGTTTCGCGCTCGGCGAGGCGTCGCTCGATCTCCAGCCGCAGTGCGGCCATGCGCTCTCCGAGCTGCCTGCTGAGCTTGGGGTTTCGGGCTGCGTGGATCATGAACTCCAGGTGCAGCAGGAAGGTCTCTCGGTCGTCGTTGAAGCGCGCCATCCACTGATCGGCTCCGGCGCGCGCTCGCTCCGCGAACGTCCCCTCGATCTCGGTCGCGTCCGCAACCTCCCGGATGCGTTTGGTCATGTAGTCCTCGAAGACGGCGAGGAACAGCTCCTCCTTGCCGGTGAAGTTGGAGTACACGGCGCCGTGTGAGTAGCCGGCCTCCGCCGCGATCTCCTCGACCGTCGCGGCTTGAAAGCCGCGACGCGCGAAGACGCCTGAGGCGGCCTGGATCAGCTCTGCGCGGGTGTCTGCTTGCTTCTCGGCTCGCGTGCGTCGCCTGGCGGGCATGTTTGGATGATGGCAGCAACTCAGATTGTGAGTATCATCTCACCCCCGTGTCTCTCGCTCGTTCCACCAGCTACGTCCGTGCTCCGTTCGCCCGGCGCTTCGCCGGGTTGGCTGGGCGGCGGGCTCTCTGGATCGCCGCGGTCGTGATGGTTGCGTTCGGTGTGGCGGAGCTCCCGGCGCTTGCGAGGATGAGCTCCCACGGCACGGGCGTCCTCGGCTTTGAGTTCGCTGGCACCACTCAGCGCGTGAGGGTGATCCTGACGCGGTGGGGCTCGGAAGGTCTCGCGGGCGCGCGCCAGCACGTCCTCATCGATCTGGGCTTCATCGTGGGTTACGGCGTACTGTTGCTCGGGGTGTGCGCCCGGCTCTCCGGCCGCTTTCAGGACGGAGGTCACGCGAGGGCAGCTGCCGCCGCGGCGCTGCTGGCGTGGGCCGTGCTGATCGCTGCCGCGGTGAACGCTCTGCAGAAGCTTGTCCTCTGGTTTGAGACCCATGGGCACGTCGGACAGCCGCTGCCCGCGTTGGCGGCGGCGTGTGGCGGGATGACGCTCGCGCTCACCGTGTCGGCGGCGCTGTTTGCGATCTTTGGGACGCTCGTACTCCGTCGCATGCCCTTCGCGCAAAGTGTGCGATGAGCGGGGATGAGGGCTTGCTCGCCGAGCAGGCCCACTACTACCGCGCGCGCGCTGGCGAGTACGAGGACTGGTGGTTTCGCCGCGGGCGCTACGACCACGGCCGCGACGCAAACGCAGCATGGTTCGCCGAGGCAGCGCAAGCTGAAGCCGACCTAGAGCGGTTCGGGCCCGCCGGACAGGTGCTCGAGCTTGCGTGTGGCACAGGGCTTTGGACCGGACGGCTTGCTGCGCACGCCACCTCTGTGACCGCGGTCGACGCGTCTCCCGAGGCGCTCGCGATCGCCCGTGGCGTATGCCAAGCCGGCTAAGAGCGCCGGCGGGACCGTGGAAGAAACGAAGGCCGAACCGACAGCCCTTGCGGTGTCCCTGGAAGGCAATGGACAGTCTGCTGCAAACATCACGGTCCCGGACCACACGCCCGTCAGCGCGAGCGTCACGCTGACCGGGAGCAACGCGTCCACTGCCCGGGGCACCGTCTCCTACGCGGTCTATTCCGACAGCGCCTGTACGAACGAGGTCACATGGGCCGGGCCGAGGCTGATCCGACACAGCACGCAATCGCCGCCCGTGAGACTGACACCCGGCACCTACTACTGGCAGGCGAGCTACAGCGGCGACGCCAAAGATCTGCCGTCTCTCAGTGGATGCGGCGCGGCGATCGAGACTGTCGAAGGCAGCGATCCACCCCCGACTTGCACGACCGTCGCCGGCGCGATGCTAGTCAAAACCGCACCAGGACATATCCTGGTGCGTAACGAACTCGCCACGGATCTCGCAGCGCCGCAGCGGCTCGTTGCGTCGTGGAGCAAAGGACACCATCTGCGGCTCACGAGGCTCTTGGGCGTCTCGTGCGTCGCCAGGGCCGCTGCAAGCCATTTCCGTGGGGTTGGAGAAGCCCGGGTTGACGGGGAGCCCGGGTACCTGGTGCGCTTCAGCATCAGAGTGTCGAAGAACGGCGAAGAGGCCGTGCGTATTCATATCCGTAACGAGACACACGAACCGGTCATGAACCTCACGGCGTTCCCGGCGCCTGGCAGCGAGACCATCGGCTGAGAGAACGGGGTGTTTCAAGCGCATGAGCCTGGGCTGGTACGCGACGACCCAGCCGGAACGCTTGCGGGGCGTTTAGGCAACGAGATCGAAGGCGCGCGCCAACTGCTGGAATTCGCAGAGCTGCTGGCCGACGAGTTTGGCTTCGAGCGCTGGTGGGAGGACTTCGCGCAGTGGCGGGCCTGTTGCGGAGAGATGCTTCGCAGGTGCTTCGCTCGGGAGGCTGCGGCGGAGTTCTACCGAGCAACGCTGGTGCTGGATCTTTCGGCACCCCACTGGCGGCGAGCGCTGCAAGCGGCCGTGACGGCGATCGAGAACATGATCGAGCTGTTGGTGATGCTGCGGGCCACGCTTCAAGGGCGAGGCGCACCGTCGCGTTGAGAATGCGGAAACCGATGCTCAGAAGGCTCAGAACGTTCGGACCGAGGACAGCCTCGTCAGTCAAATACGAAAGGGTGGAAAATGGCTGAAATGTACAAGCCGGGGGACACAGTGCCCAAGACCGGCGAAGTCCAGTGCACGCAGAAGAACGGCGTCAAGGACAAAGTGACGGCTGGCACTACGTTCGCCCCGTGTGACCATTGGGGGGAACACAACGGCAAAGAATGCACCTGGGATGAGCCATCCTGGGTTTGACGGAGACTTTGATGCCAGGTTTTTCCTGGCGGAGGGAGAAGTCACCGAGCATGCCAAGAGCGAGGAAGTATTCACAGGAGCTGCTGGACCGCGGGGCGCGTCTGGTGTTCGAGTCAGGGCGCCCGATCGCACACATCGCGAGAGATCTGGGCATCGAGTCTGAGACGCTGCGCAAACACGTGCGGCAGGTCGAAGCTGATGAGGGCCAGCGCAAAGACGTCTTGACCAGCCAGGAGCGGGAGGAGATTAAGGCGCTTCGCCGGGAGGTCTCCCAGCTGCGCCGAGCTAACGAGATCCTGAAGGCTGCCAGCGTGTTTTTCGCGGGCGAGCTCGATCCACACCGTCCGAAGTGAGCGCGTTCATCAAGGAGCACCGCGAGCGTTTCGGGGTCGAGCCGATCTGTGAGACCTTGGGCGTGTCGGCGTCCGCTTACTATCAGCGCGCCACCGGGCAACGCTCAGCCAGGGCCCGGGAGGATGAGCGGCTACTCGGCGTGATCGCAGAGCTACACGCGCGCAACTACTCCGCTTATGGCTCGCGGCGGATGTGGAAGGCGCTGCTGCGCTCCGGCGAGCAGGTCGGCCGCAGCCGTGTGGAGCGCCTGATGCGTGAGAACGGGCTGCAGGGCGCCAAGCGTCGCGGCAAGCCATGGCGCACAACCCGGGCAGATCCCTCGGCGATGCGCAGCCCTGATCTGGTGCAGCGCGAGTTCGAGGCCTCCCGGCCAGATGAGCTGTGGTTCGCTGACTTCACCTATCTGCGCTGCTGGGAGGGCCTGGTGTTTTTCAGCTTCGTGATCGACGCCTACAGCCGCAAGATCGTCGGCTGGCAGTTCGCGCCACACATGCGCACGACGCTCGTCCTCGATGCCTTGAGAATGGCACTGCACCAGCGAGCACCAGGCGCTGATGTCGAGCTGGTCCATCACAGCGACGCCGGCAGCCAATACACCTCGATCGACTACACCCAGACCCTCGAGGATCACAGGGTCCTCGGCTCGATCGGGTCGGTCGGTGATGCCTACGACAACGCCCGCGCCGAGAGCTTCGTCGACAGCTTCAAGACCGAGCTCATCGCCGACCGCGTCTGGACCAGCAGATCACAGCTCGAGCTCGCCGTCGTTGAGTACGTCGCCTGGTTCAACAACACCCGCCTACACCAAGCCCTCCACGACCGGCCGCCACGAGAGATCGAGGAACTCTACGCTGTGAAAGACGGGCCAATCACACCCACCAACTGAATGTTGGGAACCTACAAAAACGGTCTCCGTCAAACCCAGGATGGCTCAGGAATACGTATAGCCGCGCGGCGGAGCAGTGCCGTCGCTGCCGCCACAGTTCTCGTTGTAGCCCTGCTCGGCGCCACGGCTGCCGACGCGCACACCCAACACCACCACCGGCACGCGCACCCAAAACACCATCGCGCTCATGCGTTTGCAGGATCTCGGAGGACCGCGCTACTGCGTGCTGTCCCGCCGGCACTTCGTCCTACGCCAGCACCGCAAGTCCCTGGCGCACCGCCTGCACCGGCGAGCGACGACGAAGTGGTGGTCGTTCAGCCGGCCGTTGCGGATCCAGCGGGCGAACGGGCCGCGGTGGAAGCGTGGGAAGGGCACACAAATGGCGAACCTCCCACAACACCGCGAGAAGAAGAACAGTCGCTTGAACCGGAACCGTGACGGCTGCCCTGTAAGGAATCGGGAGTGGCCGGACATGTAGGCGTTGTGACCGCGAACGCGCGTTTAGAGGAGATCTACGCAGCGCATGCTGGGGCGGTGTATCGGTATGCGCTTCGCCGGATGCAGCGCGGTGAGGCGGAGGATGTCGCCGCGGAGGTGTTCTTGATCGCGTGGAGGCGGCTGGAGGACGTGCCGGCGGAGCCGCGCGGTTGGCTGCTCGGCGTGGCGCGTCGTGTCGCAGCGAACGCCCACCGGGGAGAGCACCGGCGCGCGGCGCTGCGCGAGCGGCTGGGGGTGGAGAGCGGGGCGAGTGAGGAGCCGGGGGGCGGTCCGTCGCGCTTGGCGCAGGCGTTGCTGGGCCTGTCTGAGGCTGATCGTGAAGCGCTGACGCTGATCGCTTGGGACGGCCTGAGTCATCGCGAGGCGGCGCGGGCAAGGAGTGAGACGACCCCCGCGGTGTCCGTGCGGCAGATCGCGAGCATGGCGCTTGAGCGTAGTTGCTGCCCGTGCTCGCGAGGTCTCACCCGAAGCGATGACACACCAACGAGCTCGATGAGCCGGTGCCGGTTAGGTCGCCCTGGCGGCCTAACCGACTTGGCTTCCTAACGAGGATCGAGAATTACGATCGGAATCTTGCGGCCCTTCGTGTTTCGCTGGAAGAAGTCGTATCCGGGATAGAACGCGACGAACTCGACCCACAGACGGTCGCGCTCGTCGTCGGTGGCGATGCGCGCGCGGACCTCACGCACCACGGAGCCGATCTGAATCGTGGTGTCCGGGTTCGCCATGAGGTTGTGGAACCACGCAGGGTGGGTCGGCTGGCCGGCCTTCGACGCCGCCACCGCGATTGCGCCGCCGTCCTCGTGGTACATCACTGGAGATGTCCGCCTGATCCCGGTCTTGGCGCCTGTGTGGTTGACCAGCGCGATCCGGGCGTTGGGCCAACCGGGAACATGACCGCCGATCTTGCCTCCCGACCGTCGGTAGAGAGCCACGTGGATCTTCGTTGAGCGTCGCCCGAGGTAGATGCCCCGCTTGTTGGCGAACTCGGAACTCCAGGCTGTGATCTGTCCGAGGGACGCCATGACGCTCGTAGCTTGCCACGCTGGCACGCCACGAGGCGCCGGCCGTCCGCCGATCATGATTGGCTGGTCGGGTGCTGCTGTACGACTCTGCAGTGTCAGGCAACTGTTACAAGGTCCGTCTGCTGCTTTCGCAGCTCGGCATCGACTACGAGCGTGCCGAGGTTGATGTCATCGACCGCTCCAACCGTCTCTCGATGCTCGGCGCTCTAAACCCAGCGCTGCGCCAGCCGACCATTGTCTTGGATGACGGTGAGCCCCTTGGTGAGTCGAACGCGATCCTCTGCTACTTCGCAGAGGGCACGCCGCTGCTGCCCGCCGCCAGGCTCGCCCGCGCACGGACTCTGCAGTGGCTGTTCTTCGAGCAGTACAGCCACGAGCCGTACATCGCGGTCCCTCGCTTCTGGCTGAAGTTCGCGAACGAGCGACCGCTCGAGGACGAGATTGAGGCGCGGCGACGCCTCGGCTATACCGCGCTCGAGGCGATGGAGCGCCACCTGCACGAGCGCCAGTACCTCGTCGAGGAGAACTACACGATCGCGGACATCGCGCTCTACGCCTACACGCACGTAGCGGACGAGGCGGGATTCGACCTGAGCTCGTTCACCGCCGTAAGAGAGTGGCTCGCGCGCGTGGCAGCGCAGCCAGGACACGTCCCGATCACAGCCTGACCGGCTCAAGCATGGCGATGGGATGCGCCAGTCCGCGAGCGCCGGTCTAACCGCGCAGCCGCCAGCAGAGCCCGCTTCCGCGCCGCGGTGTCTGTCACAAACCGCGAGGCTGGCCGTATACCCATGCGGATGATCGAGGGACGCGCCGACGAGGAGCTGCTGGCGGCGGGCGACGCGCAGGCGTTCGGTCTGCTCTACGCGCGGCGTCTTCCCCTCGTGCGCGCCTATCTGAGACGCCAGGTCGGTCCCCGGGAGGACGTTGTGCTCGACCTCGTGGCTGAGACGTTCGCGCGGGCGCTGGAGCGACGGGGGCAGTTCGACGCCGAGCGCGGAGCCGCGGTGTCGTGGCTTCTCGGGATCGCTCACAACCTTCTGGTGGACGCGGCCCGCCGCGGGAGGGTCGCCGACGAGTCGCGGCGTCGCCTCGGCATGGACCCGATCGAGCTGATCGACGAGGAGCTCGTTCGGGTTGACGAGCGGGATGGCTTCGGCGAAACGGCAGCGGAGCTGCGGCGATACGTCAGCGAGCTGCCGCCCGAGCAGCGCGAGGCGGTCGAGCGACGGGTGTTGGAAGAGCACTCCTACGCGGCGATGGCCGAGCAAATCGGCTGTTCGCAGCAGGTGGCGCGCAAGCGGGTCTCACGCGGGCTCGCCGCGCTCAGAGAGCGGATCGAGGAGAAGACATGACTGATCCATACATGGTTCTCGCCGAGCAGCTGATGGCGGCTGCAGGGCGGCTGGAGGCTGATGGTCGCTCGTCTGCGCGCCGGTGGGGCTCGCGCCGCATGCGGGCGGCGCTTATAGCCGCCGTCCTGCTGCTGGCGGGCAGCGCGATCGCGCTGGCTGCCACGGGACTGCTCCAGGGCAGCCCGGTCGGCGAGCCTCAGGGGACGCCGCGTCCGAACGCCGGCACGGGCGTTCCGACGGTCGGTGGGTCGCAGCTGCTCGCGCCCCGCGCTGCCGACCCCGAAGGCGGCCCGCCGTGGGGGTTGCAACTCGTGCACACCACGCGTGGGGAGACATGTCTTCAGGTCGGTCGCGTCCAGAACGGTGAGATCGGCCAGCTCGGGATCGACGGGGCGTTCAACGACGACGGGCGCTTCCATCCGCTGCTGCCGCGCGTCTTGCCGAACTACACCGACGGCTACGCGCAGATCAATTGCGTGCTCGACGGCCAGGTGCAGCTCGGCGCGTCATCGGGCATGGATCGCAGCGCCGAATCGGGCATCCTGCCACGGAAGATCAGGCCGACTCCGGCGGACCTGCGCTCGGTGCTCTTCGGCGTGCTCGGCCCACACGCGGTCAGCGTCACCTACCGCGAAGGCGGGCACACGGTCACCCGACCCGTGAGTCGCGGAACTGGCGCCTTCATCATCGTTCAGCCGGTCACCTCGGTGCCGCGCCTGCTGGGTCCGGGCGGATGGGTCACCGGCTGGGTCTCGCCCCACGCCGTCGGAGTGTTGCCCCCCCCGACAGGACCCTTGACGGCGATCACTTTTCGTTTCGGAGACAGTACGTGCTCGGTCGGCAGCGGGGGCCCTGTCGCCACGCGCTGCCCGGCGCCGGCGCCGGTCCCACGCGGCGCCTACACGCCCAGCAGGAGCTTGAACGAGCCGGTCCGTGTGTCGGCCGTCGTTCAGTCGCATGAGGCCTGTGAGGAAGCCTTCCTGCTCTACCCCTGCTACCGCGCTCTCGTCGAGTTCAAAGCGCCCTACGGGGTCTCGAGCGCGGCCGGCGAATATCAGGTGGACGCCCGCTCGGCCTGCCGTAATGCGAGCCCCAGCAGCTGGCCGATCGACACAAACATCCACGCCCGCCAGACCGTTCGCGCCCTCTCGCTCGGCCTGTTCAACTGCCTGCGCGCCCAGTTCGTCGTGCGCTACCTCGACAACGCCCAGGGAAGCCCGGCCGCTCCTCACACCCACGAATCCGTGATCGTCGGCACCGGCACGCTCGGCAACCCAGCGGAAGTGGCGCCGCTCGCGGACCGGATCGAACGGGAACAGCAGGCCAGGGCCGAACGCGTCGTCAACGGCAGGAGATCGCGAATTCTCCAATCGCCACACTTGGGCGAGCGGTGACCCCAGAGGGGCGCGATGTGCCACGCCGGTCGACCGGCACCGGGATCTCTAACGAAGGACACCACCATTGCCGCTCGTCCACACCGATTGGTCAGACAGCCCTTTGGGCAGAGAATCTCCACTCGAAACAAAGCTCTTCGGTCTGCGTTCACGGATGCCGGCCTCGGTGAACATGATGGGCCGGATGAGCCGTTCTATCGGACGGGTTCCTTCTCGATAAGGTGTTCACCCATCCGCCGTGCGTTGCAGCCCACGCTTCCGGCACACAGACGGTTGTCGCGACTCCTGTCGCATCGATTGCGACGTAGCAGATATCGCCGCTCGCTGAAGGAACTAGCCGTGCTGAGGTGACGTCGGGACCCTGCCACACCGGTCGTCCCGCCGAGCTCGCCAGTTTGCCCGTCGCCGCTCTCGCCTGAGTCGTGGAACGGCGGCGAACCCGAGATCAGCCGCAACCTGAGGGCGCCCAAGGGCGGCGAATAGGGGCGCTGGTTAGGCGGCACAAGTGGCGCACCGCCTCCGACGTTGTCGCTGGACCGCTGGCTTCAGAGCTAGCCGCGGGGCGGGTACTCGCTGTATAGCAGCCGTAGCCCACGCTCGGTGGCCGCAAACCCGGCCTGTGTCGGATCCGGCAAACGGCCGAGCTGCTGTCAGGCGGACCCGGCGGCTCCGGAGGTGATGTGCTCGACCACGGGCAGGAACTGATCGGTCGGCGAAAAGTCGACGTACTCGGAGTCCTCGAGCGCCTCGGGGGCGTGGCCGGCGGCCCAGTAGAAGGCTTCGCCGGCGGCGAAGTCCTGGTGCCCGTCCAGCGTGTGCATCCGCACCCGGCCCTTGATCATGTAGCCCCAATGCGGACATGGGCAGAGGTCGTCGGGCAGGCCCTTGGTGGCGGGCCGTAGGTCGGCGCCGGCTGGCAGACGCACGAACCCGACGGAGAGACCGTCCTCGTCGCGCAGCCGGACCTCGACGCGGTTGTCGTCGATGACGACGGGGACGCCCTCACGAGGGATGGATCGCATCGTGTGTGCTCCTTCGCATTGGTGAGTGACCCGGCGATGCGTCGCGCAGGGCCCGCTGGGCGTCATGGCCGGGACGAAAGGAAATGGCCGCGCCCGACCGATCGCATCATCCGTGCGCCTAGCGTGTCGGGTAAGTCAACGCGTACAAGGTTCTATGGGCTGGACTCTCACCGTGCGTCGGGAGCGGGCACTAGGACGCACGAGGTTTAGCTTCGAGCGGGAGGCCCTCGAGGGGAGACGGAGCTGCTCATCGACGTGTTGCGAGCTGCCCAGCCGGTCCTCCTAGGCCACCAGTAAGAAACAGGGCTTGCGCTCCGGCCCAGCTTCCTCGAGGCTTGCGCTATGAGCCCAGGCCGGCGAGCGAGCGCACTGTACATTCGTGAGACTCTCGATGAGGCGGTCCGCCGCCTCTCCGTGAATGCCAGCCCGGCCCAAGAGAGGGTTCGCGCGTCCGGCATGGTGATCCTTGACCGCCTCTCGCCAACTGACTTCGCCTCGGGCGAAGACCGCGAGCTTTTCAATCAGATCCAGGAAGCGCTCGCAGATAGGTCCTCGCCCGGCAACACCGATGGTTCCAGCGCCGTCACGGATCAGATGTGCGACGCCACAGCCGAAGAGATCGCGTCGGACATCCTCGATCTGCGCGACACGACGATGGGACGAGCCATCAGGAACGCCCGCATCACGACGCACGCGCAGGCGCGCGGCCGGTCGCGGGGGTAGGGGCGCAACGGTGCGCAAGTCGAAGAACGTTATAAGCAGTGACTTGGCGCTGGTGACGGCGCAGCATGATGTTGCTGAGTTGCCTCGGGTGCCTCCTCAAGTAGCGAGGGAGGCGCTTGAGGGGATCTGTGCGGTGCGCACCCATATTCCCTACTCGCGCGTGGCAGCCTGGCGAGGCTGCCAGGCCGGTCGCGCGCTTTCTCGTCAGCTTTACGTTGCTCCGATGCGAGATGCGGAGACTGCGGGTTCGGGCTCTCATGAGTGCATCGATCACGGGGGCACTCAACAGCGACAAGGCATCGTTGCCGTTCCGTTCTGGGCTTTCAAAGGTTTTGGCATCTGGAGATCCCCCACTCGCTGACCTCTCACGTAGGCCGAACCGTGCTGTCAACCGGCGCCGCAGCTCCACGAACTCTCTCTCGCGAGGTTCCCCACCCGGAGGTGTGCGGCGAAGTCGCAGATCGTCCCGTCCCGAGACGCGCAGGTGGTAGCTCTCGTCTCACCACCCGGATTGGTGTGATGAGTGGCTAAAGCTCGTCCTCGTCGAGCTCTTCGCCGTTGAGTTCGGCCATCTCGACTCTTGCTTGGTAGGACTCGGCGGCCGCTTCGGCCATCGCGAGATCGTCGTACTCGATGTCGGCCAAATCTGGAGCGGGTGTGTCGGCGGCCGCGTCGAGGTCCTCTGATAGTCCGATCAGGCTGATGAGGAAGCTCTGGGCACCCTTCATCAGCTCAGTGTGCTCGGTCCAGTAGCCGAACTCTAGGCTTTTTCGCGAGCCGTAGGTGAAGTTCGCCGATGACACCCACAGTCGCTTCGGGCTGAACCAGACGTAGTCGGTGACGCCGCCGACCGGATCTTCGTCGGTCCAGCAGATGTTGCCGAGGAGCGCAAGCTTGGCATGCGCGATAGGAGGACGGATCTTGGTGGTCTTGCGGTATCCGATCGTGCGGAATGTGGGAAGCTGGATTTCCGGATAACGGCGTCGTACGGGCCCATCACCTGCGGTCTACCGGCGACCTTCGGTGCCTTGTGGCCGAGTCCCGAAAGCACGCGCAGCGGCACGCCGCTCGACTTCTGATTCAGTTCGCGAAGCTTCTTCAGCGCCTCTGGGGCATGCTTCCGTCTCGGTGCCTTCGTAAGGGTGATGCACGCCCCGGGTAGCTTCGCGATCGCCTCCAGAAGTGCGTCGTCGGTGATCCAGGGCGAGCAGCCGAGCAGAACCGGAGCGCCGATGCGAGGCGTGCGGCGCTCCCAGCGGCGCTGGCGCTCGTATACGAAGTCATCGATCCCGTCGATCAGGCCTTGGAGTACGTTCTGTCCGAAGAACGCGTGGTTGCCCTCTTCGCCGGGGCCGAGCGGGCGATCGAAGCTGAAGTGGCCGGAGAATGGGTCTTCGGACATTGGCGCAATCAGCATGACTGACGGGTCCGGTAGAGACCAGCGCCGCGGCGTTTCAACCTTCCGGCCGCGACGCCCAACCTCCAGATCAGGCGTGGTTTTTGAACCTGCGTAGCGTCGAGCGCGCGCGCATGGCATGTTATTGCCGTGTCCCCGTCGAAGTCAGAGCCGTTTCGCGCCGATGCCGCGGTTGTCTGGCGGCTCGGCGCCGAGCTGTTCACGAGCACCGACCAAGCGCTCGTGGAGCTAATAAAGAACAGCTACGACGCGGGTGCTGAGAGCGTTCGCCTCGAGATCAAACGGCCGACAGCCGAGCCGCAAACTCCAACAGACGACCAGACCATTGAGCGCGGTGAGATGCCGAACGCGGAGCCGGCCGAGGACGAGCTGGAGGACGACGCGGGTCAGCTCGGGCGCCCGGTCGCACGAGACGGGTCGATCCTGATCATCGACGACGGGTCAGGCATGACGGCTGAGGACATCGTGCGGGGATGGCTGACGCTGTCGGCCTCGATAAAGGCTGAGCAGAAGCAGGAAGGGATTCCGCCCGACAAGCGGGTGCCCCTCGGCGACAAGGGTCTCGGCCGGCTCGGCGCCCAGCGCCTAGGCCGAAAGCTCCGGCTTCGCACGCGCCCCGAGCCGGAGCCAGGCGCCGGACGGCTCGAGCACGACGTCTCGATCGACTGGAGTGCGTTTCAACGCGGGCGGATGCTGTCGGACATAACGCCAAGCTGGATCACCCACGCCGATCTGGCCGATGCCGAGCCATGGCCGCTGGCGGCGTCAACGGGGACGGTGCTCGAGATCACCGAACCCTATGCAGACGACGCGGGCTGGACGGACGAGACAACACTGCAACGCTCCTTGAGCACGGTCATGAACCCTTACGCGAGCGTCCAGAACTTCAACGTGAGCGTCGAGGTCGACGGCGACGCCCTTGATCTGCGTCAGGTATCCGATGAGGTTCGAGCCGCCGCACTAACCAGCTGGAAAGTGACATACAAGGATCGTCAGCTGAAGATCAGTGGCGTGATGCGCCGCGAGTGGTTCCGGCCGAAAGAGGAGGAACGGCGCGAGCTGCTGCAGCGCCAGCTACGTACCGCCGAGGGCCGTGAGGAGATGATCGAACGCCTGCAAGGGCGCGGGCCCGTTGCCGACGTGTCGTTCGCAGAGAGCAAGGGTCGGGGCTTCACTGCGAAGCACGCCGTTCGGCCCGATGCGATCAGCAAGTTTCCCCAGGAGGAATGCGGTCCGTTCCATATGGAGCTCGACGTCGTTTCGCTTGAACTCGGTGTGGCCAGGGAGCTCAGCCTCTCGGTGTTCGATCGTCAAGCCGACTATCGAAAATGGGTCAAAGAGCGGGGCGGCGTGTCGATCTTCCGCGACGGGTTCGTTGTCGCGGCAGGTGATGATCTGCTGCAGCTGGGCAAGAGCTTCACAAGTGGTGGCAGCTACTACGGGTTGCGGCCTCAGAACGTTCTCGGATATATCGGGATCTCTGCCCGGGAGAATGCGCGTCTGCAGGAGACCACCAGCCGCGAGGATTTCCAGCGTAACCCGGCATTTCTTCGCTTTGAGGCGATCGTCCGCCTCGCGGTCAGTGAGATCGATCGCATTCTCGACGAGAGCGGGCGCGCCGGTGGCGAGTGGGCAAAAGAGCTGTCCGAACGTGCTGAAGGGCTGTTCGGCCTCACCGGTGATGAGCTCGTCGACCAGGCTGGCGCGGTCGCGGATCGTTCGAGGGCAGCAGCCGCTTCGATTCAGCGTGCCGAAGCGGTGCTCGCGACAGCCGGGGTGGTTGATGATGAAACCGACGACGAGAGAGCCGAACTGCTTGGGGAGCTCGCTACGGCTCGCTCGACGCTGGACGCTGCGATCGAGCTGACGCCGTTGGTCGCTCATCTGCGTGACCGCCTCGGGCAGGCGCAGCTGAACTACGAGGATCTTCTTGCCACTGCTGGACTCGGCTTGGCCGCAGAGGGTCTGGCGCACGACATCACGCAGGTCATGGAGCGGTTGCGGCTGAGGGCGCGCGCGGCTGGGAAGGTACGGACAGGTCTTCCGGAGGATGTGGAGCTGCTGCTGGATGAGGTTGATTGGGCGGCCGGTGCTCTTCGCTCCCAGCTTCGCCACCTCGATCCGATGCTGCGCTACAGCCGCCTGCGGCGAACCGAGGTCAACCTGGGCAAACTCGTGCGAGATACCGCGGCGTTTCACCGTGACCGTCTGCACCCCCAGGGGATCGTCGTGACAGCGTCGGTGAGCAAACCTTCGCAGGTGCGACTTAGCCCTGGTCGCCTAGGCCAGGTTCTCGACAACCTCGTGCACAACAGCGTCTACTGGCTCCTCGAGGACGGTCGCCCTGAGGGCGAGTCCCCGAGCATCCAGTTCACCGTCGAGGGCTCAGAGATCGTCGTCGCCGACAACGGTCCTGGAGTTCCGCCGGAGCTGGGAAGCCGCGCGTTTGAGCCATTCGTAACTCGCAAGCACGAGGGACGCGGGCTCGGGCTGTGGCTCGTGCGTCAGCTCCTTGACCTCGACCAGGCGAGCATCGAGCTCGAGCCCGACCCAGATACCGGTCGCCTGGACCGGTTCCGCATCCGCTACCCCAGCACGAGCGCAGCCGCTCGATGACCAAGCCAACTCCGGCGGCGCTCGGTAAAGCCCGCGCAGCCCTCGCGAGCCAGCTCGAGGCACTCGAGCTGAGCGACGTAGTGCTCGTCGACGACGAGTCCCTCGGCGTCCCTCAGGTACGCGCTAACAAACTGCCGATCCTCAGCGAGTCCGCCTATCGCGAGACGCTCGAGGATCCCGCGGCGGATCTCGTCGCGGAGGACTTCAATCGCTGGAAAATCGAGCGCTACAAGGAGCTCGTCGAGACCGACCCCGACCTGATCGCCCGCGAGCGTCGCGATCGAATCGCCGAGAAACCGGACGAGGTTGATTCCGCCATAGAGGTTCTCGCCTACATGTGCGGAGCCCAGTTTCGCGGAATGACCCCCGAGGCATGGGGTCTGCTCGATACGCCCGAGCGCGAAGCGTTCGCAAAGGGCAGCCTCGTGCTCTTCGATCGCGAGCTCGGGGAGGGCATCGAGTCCGGGGATGCCCTACTGAGGGGATTCCTCAGCGAGTTCCCCGAGGCGTACGCAGCGATCCTGACGAACAAGGTGAGCATCGGCGATGAGATCGCGGCGGCGCTCGCGACGACAGAGGCGCAACGCGCGGCAGGTAGCGCAACCGATCCGGCACGGTCGCTTATTGCCAGCAAGCAGCGGCTGATGAGCAGCACTCCGATCGACTTCGTCGAGGACCTGCGGATCACCCGCGCTGCCCCCCTCCTCATCAGTGCACGCGATCTGCTACTCGCGCTCGCCGAATCGGCACACGCCGCCGGAGTCGAGGAGCTGCGCGAGCGCATCGAGCTGCGCACGCTCGAGCACATCGTCGTGCGAGCGGCCCGCAGCGAGGGCAGCTGGGAGGCGGACGCGCTGCTACGGGTCCTCGCGATCGCTTACCGCAGCGAGGCGCAAGGCCTGCTGCTGAAAGATCCGACACTTACCCAACTTGCCGGTGTGTTTGAGCGCGTCCGAGCGATCTTCGCACGATCCGGCGGACCCGACGAGTCAGCCCAACTCAAGACAGCCGAGCTGATGCAACGCGAGCGCTACGACCCCGGGCCACTGGTCAACGTCGCAGGCCTGCCCCTCGCCTGCGGCGACCTGTTTCAGACCGGCCCAGAGGCAGAGGGCTCGGAGAAGCGCTTTTGGATGCTCCTGGATCAGCCATGCGATCTGCAGCTTCGCGACACCAAAAACTCACGCTCACGCATTGCCTCCACAGATCTCGTCGAGGTTGGCGGTGCAAAGACTCCCAAGGGGCGTGTGTACGTCCTTCCCTCTGGCAGCCGGCACTGCCAGGAGGGCGAGCAGCTCTATCTGATGCTGGGATCGCGCCTGAGCATGCCATTCGACATTCTCGAGCTCTGCGCGTTTGATAGCGCCGGCCGCTGCCGCATTGACACCGCGCAGGAGGCACCCCCTCGCGTGCCGCAGACCCCGGCGCTCGCGAAGCGCTGGACCGAGATGCTGAAGGTCCATCGGGAGACTCTGCGGATCGCGCTGATGAGCGAGGAGGAGCAGCTTCGGCGGCGCGTGATCGGGCATGATGGCGCGCTCGTTGAGGACAGTCGTCTTGAGTGGCCGATTGGCCGCATCGAGCGGCTCAACGAACCACACGCGCAGCCGGCCCTCAGGGCCGTCACCGATGACCGCTCCCGGCCCGCTTTCGACGCAGACCTCGCGAACGCCTAGGCAGTGCGCTGCATCACGAGGACAGTCTCCTCGCAGATGAGGGTTGACCGCTCGTTGCGCACCGGAAGGCGCCGATTGCGCCCCAGGCGCCGCGTCAGTTGCTCGAGCGGCCGGTAGCCGCGGGACTCAAGGAGCTCTTGGACGATCGCGGCCGTCGGTACCGGCACGCCGTAGGTGGTCTTGCTTCCTAGCGTGAGCACAGCGTGTGCATCCGGCGTGAGCTGTTTGGTGATCGCCTCGAACGCCTCGTCGAGGTCACAGAAGAATCCAGCGGTGCGCGCGCGCGCGTGGACGTGAGTCCGACCGAGGCGGGCGAGCACTCGCAACAGGCTCCTTGACCGCTCGACCGTTCGCGCGACCGCCTCGGTATCGACGCGAAGGCTTCCTCCTAGGCTGGCCGTGTCGAGGCTCTTGCTGGCGCTGGTAAGGCTTCGATCGAAATCCGGGTCGATGTCGCCCAGGTCGATCCAGCGCAACGGCAGAAACGCAACCTGGCCGTATGGCATCGTCGTGTGGTTATCGCCGTAGGGCGGCGAGGTGAGCAACAGGTCGGACTTCTCCCCGAGGCTTGAGAGGCGGCGGGCATCATCAAGCAAGAGGTGAGGCGGCGGTGCCGGTGCGCTGCGTGTTTCGTCGTTTCGCTCCCCGACGACGGCGGCTGTACGAAGGGCGAGGGAGGCAAACCGGGCGAAAACATCGATCTCACGTGCGAGCTCCTCGACCGGGCGAGTCTGCAGCTTCGGGGCGCCAGGACGGTGATTACCCGTGACGCGCGCCAGTTCGGCCAGCGCGACCCACAGCGCGCGCCGGACCGCGACCTCGGCGACGTTCCTGATCGCGGCTCCGAGCGCCGCCATACCCAGCGCGACATCGGGCCGATACCACTTCGTTGCCCACGCGCCACACGGTCTCGTCGTCGAAGAGAGCGAGCGCTTGGCTCGCGCGAGGACCTTCTCAGCATGATCCTCGATCGCATAGGCGTGAGCCTCACCCGCCTCGACGCGGCACAGCAGGATCGCCAGCGGATTGATGTCGACCCCCGTGAAGTGCAGTCCCCGACGGCGCGCCTCGAGCATCGTCGTACCGGAACCCACGAACGGGTCGATCACTCGCGGCGGACGACCCCGCCACGTGATCACAGCGTCCAACAACGCGCCCTGCATAGGGGAGACCATCATCGCTGGGTACTGGAACAGCGGCACGGATGCTCTCGCTCGGGTCGCCGTTTCCCCTGCCCAGTCGACCGGAAGGGCCGCTAACAGCGCGCCTTCGCCGTGCCGAGTCGCAGGGAGATTCGGCATGACCTGGGCGGTCTTCGACACCGGGTGGCTCACTTCCCCTAATAATATCGGTTGTAACCGATGAAATTTGGGAACGCGCAGGAGGCGATGCAGCGGGCGTGCGGCCCCCGGGCCTGGGCCGCCATGGAAATGCTGCGCGCCTCGCGAGCCCACTCCCAGGAGGAGCTCGCGACGCGGCTCGGGATAGGTCAGCCTTCGGTGAGCATGCTGCTGGCAGACCTTGAGCGGCTCGGCCTGGCGCGTCGTGTCAGCGAACGTCAGGGCCGCAGGGGCCGGCCAAGAGACCGCTGGGAGGCGGTGGACGCAAGCGTCGACACGCTGCTCGATCTTGGCGAGCGGATGATCGCGCGGGGGGAGAAATAGACGTGCGCACCGCGGTCAGTCGCTGGGTCGGCTGTGCTTTTGTGGGGGCGCGCGCCGATGTGCGTCAGTCGGGCCAGCTCGCCGATTCTGTGAGTGCCATCTGCTCAGGATGGACGGCGGGAAAGAGTTCTTCTTCAAAGATCGGTCCGATGACCAGCCCGAGCCCAAACGGCGGGCGATTCAGTAGCCCGAGAAGGGCGCGAAGCGCGGCACGCGCATCGGCGCGCAGCAGGTCATCGGTATTTTCGCCGGTCTCCATGGCCCGCCGATCGAGGTTCTGGGGATCATTGACACCGCGGTGATGCGCGTGAGGGTTGCGGGCGCGACGAAGCCGATCAAAGAGCTCGTACTCCCATGCGACGAGCATCCCTTTTGCCGCCGCCTGCGTCAGCAACGCAGCGTAGGAGTTCGGGGCGACGCTTCCCTGCATCTCGACCGCGGCCGCCAGAAGCTTCTCGACGCAAATCTGGGACGCCAGGATCGCGCATAGGTCAAGGCTGTACACGTAGCTCCACCGCGCCTCCCATAGCGCGTTCATGCACTCGATGCCTCCGAACAGCATGCGCCCCTCAGCCGGCTCCCCTAGCGCCATCAGCTCCGCGAGTCGCTCCGCACGTCCCCGTCGAGCGATCGCGTCTCGCTGGTTCAGACCCGCTTCGATCTCACTCATCCACGCTGATCCCATACTTCAGATGGTGCCACAGTGGACCGTCGCGGAACGGCACGCCAACCCTGGCCGGCGGGCTCGTCGCGCCCCGACGAGGCGGAGGCTCTAGTGACCGCGCGGGAGGAGGGCTGCCATCAACGTCCGGAGGCTGCAGCAGTGTCTCGTTCGTGCGCAGTCCTGACGGCGGCGCCGATCTTCGATCTCGCGTTCGTCTCGCGGTGTCGGGGACCTGGGGAGCCATCCGGGGCCTGCCGGTGAGCAGGTGATTCCGGTATCGCATGTGGAATCGCCACTATGTCGAGGACGAGCACACGACACGAGGTGCAGGTGCTCGCACCTCTCACAGCCCGGCGCCTCCGTCGACGGTCCCTTTGCATCACGTCCTTAACTGATGAATTCCGGGAGGTGTTTGCTGATGCGACCACGTATGGCTTTGCGGCTTGACTTCGGTCGGGGGACCGCGCTATCGTCAGAGCGCGCTCCCGAAGCGTCCCGTTTGCGTTATGGCCCATGTCCATGTCGCATTAGCCGGGGAAGCGGCTCAGCCGTCGGCGTTGACGCTAGGACCCCCTTTCACGGCGGGCATGGGACGCCTCGATGAAAGGAGAAGCCGGTGTCAGCCCAGCCCAACCGCAAGCAGCAGCGTCTCGCCCGCGAGGTCGCAAAACGGAATGGCGTCTCTTATCAGGCCGCGCTCGCGCAGGTCAGGACAGCCGGCCAGGAGCCGGACAAGACCGCAGCCGCCGACCCGCATCACAAGATGCTGGAAGGTCTGTATGAGGCGTTCGCGCCAACCGGGAAGTGGCCGCTATTCCAGTACATAAGCCAACTGTGGGATGACTCGCAGTGGGGGGAGGCGCGCGACGTGTACCTCGACCTTGCTGAACAGGGCTTGGTGCGTCCCGCGATGGCTCGCACCCATCGGTTCCAACTGCGTGAAAACACTCCCGTGGGCGTCAGTCTCCAAGGCTTGACCCGGCTACCAGCGGCGGCCGCGGACCTCGACTCCTTTGTATCCGTCGTTCGATATGTCGGCCAGCGCGCGGCCGATTATAAGCCAGACTCTGCGACTGAACTCGGGCGTTTGTCGATCACGGGCGAGCAGGTTTGCGATCACCTAGGCATCAAGCCGGACGACCCCGCTTCAACACGTGTGGGCACACTGGTAAGCGACGAAGCCTGGCAGCTATTCTCATCTTTTGGCAGTACAGAGGCAGGCACGTGGTTGATGGAGGTCAACCTCGAACGGGCACGACGCTACCGAGCTGTCAATACGCTTGACGAGTTTCTGGCTATCAGCTACCCGGCGGCCGCACCTTTGCCGGCGGTGCCAACAGCAGCGACCCCCGAGCTAATCGACGCGGGCTCGCCCGACCCGGGACAACCAAGAGCGTTCATCAGCTATTCGCACCAAGACGAGGCGTTTGTGCTCGCCTTGGTGCAAATGCTGGACGAACACGGCGTAGGCGTGTGGATCGACCGGGTCGATCTGTTGATCGGCGACTCGCTAATCCGCAGAATCGGCGATGCGATACACGACGAAGATTTCGTCATCGCCGTGATTTCTCAACACTCGGTGAAATCGTCGTGGTGTGAGAAGGAGCTGTCACTGGCCGTGACGCACGGCATTCAGTCCAAGCAAGTGAAGGTTCTGCCCGTCCGGCTTGACGAGGTTGCGCTACCGAGCTTCCTGGCGGACACTTTGTGGGTCGATGCAGACCGCTCCGATTGCACGGCTGTCGCGGCTCAACTCGCTGCCGCAGTTGAGCGGCACCTCGAACGACGACGGCGCGCAGACGCCACCGACACGTATAGCTCGTCGGCCGGGGCGGTCGAGCGGCATCGGCAGGTCGTGGAGCACGAACCGATCCGGTGGGACCAGATCAACCAGCGTCCGCGCCCCGGCGAGGAGCCGATTCCGCTAGAACCGTGGCTGGAGGACCGAATCGCCGCACACGCGGCACTGGCGCGCCAACGTGGCACGCGCGGGGATACGTGGTTCCTCGGCGCCATGCACCATTGGGAGGTACGGAACACGCACGAGCTGCTGACGAAGGTCGCGCCCGAGCTCGTCGATGGCTACCGCGGCAACCCTCCTGGGCACCTCCCCGGGCAGGAGGAGGCCTACTATGACCGACAGCTTGCGAGGCTCACCGAAACGCTACGCCAGCTAAGGTCTCCGGCCGCCACCACTTCCGGGGCCGCCGTCGAAGTCGTCACGCCAGAGTCCATCGCAGATGAACTGAACAGCTTTGTTCGGACCGCGGGGCAGCTACTACACGGGGACGTGACGCACGATCAGGTGGACGATTGGGCCGGGAAAGCCGGGATCACCGTCCGGGTCAGAGGACCCGAGGGCGAAGAGGACGTATTTCTGTCCGTCGGACGCGGCCTCGATCCGCGGGCACGTCTCGAAGCGAAACTCGCCCGTATCCAGAACCACGTCCTTCCCAAGGTCAACGCAGGAGAATGGACGCGATGAACGCAGGCTTGGAAAGACGATCTGACGAGACATCCGGCTACAAGGTTCCCCGAGCCGGAGCGCGTATGACCTACGGTATCGGCACCGCGGTCGTGCCGGGAGGACGACCTCTGACGAGGACCGACGACGATCGCAATCCCGCGCTTGCGGCCGGCGCCCCATAGCGGCGTTTGGCAACACTTTCTGTCGTAGATGGTCCGATGCACCACCCAGTCACAGGACGGGGCGCTGAGCGTGAGTGGTGGCCCGCGTCGCGCGATCGTGAGTGCTGCCGTTCCGGGCAGGAAGGCGTAGCCGCCGGCGATGCGCGCAAGGACTTAGAGGATCGACTGCCCAGTGTCCGCCCTCGTCCGGGATCGGCAGGGTCTGCGCGCTGCACAACGACCCCGAACTCTGGGCTTACGTCTCGCGCGGGCTCTGCGATGGCGTCGAGATGGTCCTCGGAGACCAGGTAGGCGAACTGGCGGAGCACGACGCGCTCGGGCACGGCCCGAAGACCGCGGCCTGCGCGGCGCGCTCAAGATGCCGTGGCTCGTTTGGGATGTTCCGGCACGGAACCAGCACCCGTTTTGGCGGGACGTGCGTTCGATTCGACCAAATTGGCGATGAGCGCGACGAAGTCGCCGTAGAGGTGTGGGTTGATCTGGCGTGGCTGGTTGAGCGCCTCGACAGCGAGTCCGATGCCGAGGGCACGAAGGACGAGTGCGAGGTCGGAGGCGGGCATGGGCAGTGGCGTGTCGCTGCCCGTTTCGCGCTCGGCGAGGCGCCGCTCGATCTCCAGCCGAAGCGCGGCCATGCGCTCTCCGAGCTGCTTGCTGAGCTTGGGGTCGCGGGCCGCGTGGATCATGAACTCCAGGTGCAGCAGGAATGTCTCGCGGTCCTCGGCGAAGCGCTCCATCCACTGGTCAGCGCCGGCGCGGGCGCGCTCGGCGAAGGTCCCGTCGATCTCGGTCGCGTGCGTGACCTCCTCGATGCGTTTGGTGATGTAGTCCTCGAAGACCGCTAGGAACAGCTCCTCCTTGCCCGCGAAGTTGGAGTACACGGCGCCGTGGGAGTAGCCGGCCTGCTCTGCGATCTCCTCGATCCTCGCGGCCTGGAATCCGCGTCGCGCGAACACGCCTGCGGCTGCCTGGATGAGCTGTGCGCGGGTCTCGGCCTGCTTGTCGGCTCGCGTGAGGCGCTGGGGGCTGGACATACCCGGATGATGACACCAACTCAGATTATGACTATCATCCCGTCCCATGTGGCCCTCTCGTCGCCTGCGCCGTCTCCGCGCTCCGCTCGCTACTCGCTTCGAAGGTACGACCGGGAGGCGGGTGCTCTGGATTGCTGTTGGCGTGATGCTTGGGTTCGGCGCGGCTGAGCTTCCGGCCCTGGCGCGCATGAGTTCTCACGGCACAGGAGTCCTCGGCTTCGAGTTCGCGGCGAGCCCCGCCCGTCTGCGGGAGATCATGGGTCGCTGGGGATCAGCCGGGCGTGCGGGCGCTCGCCAGCATGTGCTTCTCGATCTGGGGTTCATCTGCGGTTATGGCGTTCTGCTGCTCGGCATGTGCGGGCGGCTCTCCGAAGGCTTCAGGCGCCGCGGGAGGGCGAGAGCTGCCGGCGTCGCAGCGCTGCTTGCGTGGGGCGCGCTGATCGCCGCCGCAACCAATGCGCTGCAGAAGGCCTTCCTCTGGCTCGAGATCCACGGGCACATCGAGCAGCCGCTGCCATCGATCGCGGCGGCCTGCGCGGGGATCACCTTCACGCTTGCGCTCTCAGCCGTCGCGTTTGCAAGCTTTGGCGCGCTCTGGCTGTATCGCCAGCCGGCCGCGCACGCGGTCGGAGAGCCACTGTGATGAGCGACGTCGATCGCTTGCTGGCCGAACAGGTTGAGTACTACCGGGCGCGTGCCGGCGAGTACGAGGATTGGTGGTTTCGTCGCGGACGCTACGACCACGGCGCCGAAGCGAACGCAATGTGGTTCGCCGAGGCAGCTCACGTCCAGGCTGACCTTGACGGATTCAGTCCCGCGGGCCGGGTGCTGGAGCTTGCATGTGGAACCGGTCTGTGGACCGGACGGCTCGCGGCCCACGCCAGCCACGTCACTGCGATAGACGCCTCCGCCGAGGTCCTCGAGATCGCTCGCGCCAGAATCCCGGCCGCCAACGTCGACTTCGTCGAGGCCGACCTGTTCGCATGGGAGCCAGCACGGACCTACGACGTGTGTTTCTTCTCTTTCTGGCTCTCCCACGTCCCCGATGAGCTCACGCAGTCCTTCTGGGAGAAGATCAAACGTTCGCTCGCACCCGACGGGAGGGTCTACGTAGTCGACAGCGCTCGTAGCGACCGCGCGTCAGCCCGAGATCACGCGCTCCAGGACCGGGAGGACGAGACGATGCTGAGACGTCTCGCTGATGGCCGCGAGTACCACATCGTCAAGCACTGGTTCCAGGCCGACGAACTACAGCGCCGACTTGCGGAGCTTGGCTGGAACGCTCACATCCAGACGACGTGTGAGTTCTTCGTCTACGGCCACGCGACACCCGCTGCGCAGGAACTTTGACGAGCGGTAATGCGCATGCTGAAGGCATTTTCGTGGTGTCCGCGCCAGGGAACGGGCCACGCGCGAGCGTCCCGTCTCAACTCAGGGGTACGTTGACAGGCAAGGGAGTCCAACACTCGATCAACGGAGATACTCATGCCCTATCCAACTATCAATCGCGTCGTGCTCGTCGGGCGGCTAACGTGCGACCCCGAGCTGCGCGCGCTGCCATCGGGCGAGACCGTATGTGGCCTGCGGGTTGCCTGCAACTCCAGCCGGCGCCTTCCCGAAGGTGGCTACGAGGAGCGGCCCAACTACTTCGACGTAGACGTCCCGGGCACGCTCGCCGAGAGCCTGGCGACGCATTTGCACAAGGGACGGCGCGTAGGGATCGACGGGCGCTTGGACTGGCGCGAATGGAAGAACTCCTTCCAAGAGCAGCGCGAAGCGGTGTCTGTCGTGGCCGACACAGTCCAGTTTCTGGACAGCGCGCTGGGCCATCGTGATTCCCAGCCGCAGCTCGAGCTGGTCGGCGCGGGCGAGGACGAAGACGAGGCGACCCTGGTCTTCTGAGGAGTATCGCGGGCAGCTGTTCGATTTGGGGGGGGTCTGCCGACGGGTTCTATCGACTCGCAATATGGGCACGGACGCCAACTCGTTCACGCACCCGCACGCTGAGCTCTTGGAGCGCGTTACCCGGCGGATGCACGTGCTTTCTGACCCAACCCGGCTGAGGCTGTTGTTCGTTTTGGAGCAGCATGAGGCGTGCGTGCAGGAGCTGGCGGACGAGTTGGGAATCTGCCACCGGAACGTCTCACACGGGCTGAACCTGCTCTACCGGGAGGGCCTGCTCTCGCGACGGAGGGAAGGGACGCTCGTCGTCTACTCGCTGGCTGATTACTCCGCATGCCGGCTGGTGGCGCAGGCGACAGAGGGCGTCACGGCACAGATCGAAGAGCTGGGCGAGCTGATCAGCAGCTAGCTGCGCCGAGCGGTTGCTTTTTTTGGCTGGCCGTTTTGGGGTGTTCAACGGTATCGGCATGTAGAGACGCACATGAGTAGATCGGTAGTGCTCAGCTCATGCCAGCCGTAGCTTCAGGTACTCCGCACGTCATGTCCAGTCACCGAAGGAGGACACTCGATGTCTGAGTACCAGAAAAACGCCGGACCGCGCAAGCACGACGTCCATGCGGGCGCTGCTGCTTCACAAGTGGATCGGGGCAAGGTCGCGGCGCTCGTTGCGTTGTACCTCGCGGCGATCATAACGGCGAATCTCGTCACCGCTCGCTACGGCCCAACCGCGGCTGTCTACAACGCCTTCTTTCTGATTGGCCTAGATCTCATCACGCGGGACCGGCTGGCCGATTTTTGGGGCACGGCACGTTGGGCAAGGATGAGTCTGCTGATTCTCACCGGCTCAGCGGTGAGCTATCTGATCACCCCTGATGCGAGGAGCATCGCGCAGGCATCAGCCATCTCCTTCGCCTGCGCGGAGGCTGTTGAGGCGCTCCTCTACCACCTGCTGCGACACCGTGAGTGGATGCAGCGCGCCAACGCCGCGGCGTGGCTTGGCGCCGCAATCGACAGCCTAATTTTCCCGACGCTGGCTTTTGGCGGGCTCATGTGGGGCACGAGCATGGGGCAATTCACCGCGAAGACGGCCGGCGCGCTGATGTGGTCAGCAGTGATCGTGCGGGTGCGCCCCGCTCCTCGCGTTCGTCTGGAGGCGTCGGCGTGATCCACTACCACGGCACGCCGATCACGCCGCGTGCGAAGCTTCTCGAGCTCGCGGGAAGGTGCTTCTGCGTCAGCTTCGCGAACCCCCAAGACGTCACGGTCTGTCACGAGATCGGGCAGGCCGTGATGCTGGACAACGGCGCGTTCTCGTGCTGGCGTAGAGGCCGGCCGGCCGACTGGCCAGGGTACTACGCGTGGTGTGAGCGCTGGCTCGAGTACCGCACGACTTGGGCGGTGATCCCCGACGTAATCGATGGCGGGGAGAGGAAGAACGACGCCCTGATCGAAGCGTGGCCGTTCGGTGACCGGGGCGCCCCGGTATGGCACATGCAGGAGCCGGTAGGCCGTCTAGTGCGTCTTGCGCAGGACTGGCCGCGGGTGTGCGTTGGTAGCTCGGGCAGATACCGGAGCGTCGCGAGCGAGAACTGGCACGCGCGAATGGGTGAAGCAATGGAGGCGCTCTGTGGGGACGGCCCCTCCCCCGTGTGGCTGCACATGCTTCGGGGCCTTTGCCTAGCGGGCAGTGAGTATCCGTTTGCGTCGGCTGACAGCACGAACGTTGCTCGCAACCACGGCGCATGTAAAAGCCGTGGCAGAGCGGCCCGAAGCCCGCTGCTCATGGTCGACGCGATCGATCGGCGCCAGTGCACGGCACGCTGGCACACCCGCATAGGCCGCGGATCGCGGAACGCGAAATGACGGTGCTTCTGGGAGAGATCTGGCGGAGCCGGGCAGACGCCCTGCGGTTCGCGCTGGGGTTCGTGCTGCGGTGCGCGCTGTGGTTCGTGCGGGCCTCGTCGCGGACTGGGTGTTTCGCGGGTGGCCATGCCGGATTGGGCGCCTCTGCGTTTCCTGACATCTCTCTATCCCGTTGCGGCTGCCTGTGAAGCGCCGCCCTCGAGACGATGCCGAGCTGTTCGTGCTCCTGGTCGCGGGACTTGCGGTGCTGGCTGCAGTGCTGCGTCACCGTGACCTGCCTGCCGAGCTGGCGCGAAATGCAGCGCGGCCTGTGGCGTACGCGATCTCCGGCGTGGTCCTGGTCCTGCTAGCGGGCCTCACGTGTCGTGTCGTCGTGACTCGTCGTGCTCTGGCTCGGCGGGTGCGACTGGTCGTGCTCGCCCCCGACTCATTCGCGCCGACGCTCGATGCCCTGCTCCGCTTCGCGGCTCAGCTGTCTCGTGTGCGGCGATTCAGGGGCAGCTGGTTCGACACGGGCGCGTCCGCGGTGCGCGTGCTGCTCGATGACAGCCGTGAGGGGGCGATGCGCTACTCGCTCGTCGTCGGCGAGCGCTCGCTGCCAGCGATCCGCTCGGCGCTCAGCAACTACTCCCAGGTCCAGGTGCGGCGCGTGGAGCCTTTGGCGAGGGCGCGGAAGCCGGCGCATGTGATGCGTGCCGAGCTGCGCCTGGCGCGGCTAACCAGCGAGCCGCTTGCGCATCTCGCGCTCGAGCCCGATCCGCTGCAGAGCTTCGCGTCAGCGCTCGCCGGACTGGACCCTTCGCGCGAGCACGCCGAGGTCGTGGTCGACCTTCTGCCGTGCACCGCCTCAGCGCGGCGGCGGCTGAGGAGTGGGCTGCTGCGCCAGGCTCGCCGGGCGCACACCGCGGGTGGCGCTCGCACGCTGGGCGGGGGCGTGTTAGAAACCTTCGCCGGCGAGCGCCAGACGGGGCGCCAACCGGCCGCGGAGGTTGTAGGGCAGCGCGCGGACCGCGAGCAGATAGCGGCCAAGGTCTTGCAGAACGAGCCGCTCTTTCAGCTGCAAGTGCTCGTGCGCTGTCAGGCGAGCGCGGAGGGCATGGCCGCCGAACGGATGCAGGCGATACTCGGATGCTTTGACGGCTTCGCCGCCGCCAACTCGTTCCGCGTCGCCGGGGTGCGTGTGCTCGGGCTCGCATTCCTGGGGGCGGATCTGCCAGGCCTGCGGAGGTGGTTTGACCGGCGGATGGACAGCGGCCTGTTTCGGCCGCTGCGTCGTGGGGTCGTGAGCGCACGCGAGGTCGCCGGGTTCCTGAAGCCGCCGACCGTGCACTGCGCGGCACCAGACGTGCTGCGGCTCGGCGCCGCAGTCCACCCCTCTCCGCGCAACCTGCCGGTGTACAGCGGGCAAAGGGAGCTAGTGCCGCTGGGGCGCGTCGCCGGTGAGGGCGGGTCGCAGTTGGTGGGACTAAATCTCTCGGACACGTTCTTTACGTACATCGCCGGGCGGAGCAGGTGGGGCAAGACCGAGCTTGCGATCACCCAGTTCTTGAGCCTCGTCCGCTCGGGGCACGGCGGCATGTTTCTAGACCCGCACGAGGACGGGATCCGTCGGATCAAGAGCTGCCTCACCGAGCCCGACATGGCGGAGCGGATCCTCGAGCTCGACCTGGTAGGCGCCCGCTCACGCGAGGGGCAGCCTGGCTGGAACCTGCTCGTCGCGAGAGGATTGTCGGACGATGCGCGGGAGCGGCGAGTGGAGGCGATCGTCGACTCGTTCGCCTCTGCGCTTCAGTGGGGTGAGCGGAACAACCGCGCGCTGACGCTGACGACGCAGGCGTCCGGCGCACTGATTGAGCTCTCGACCGTGCTGCCGGCCGGGCTCGCACCGACGGTCTTCCAGATACCGACACTGCTCGGCAACCCGGAGTGGCTGCAGGCAGTCCTGCCGTTCCTCTCGGCGCCGAGGCGGCAGTTCTTCTGCGAGCGCTTCCCGAGGATGAGCCAAGAGGCAATCACACCGGTGACGAACTTGATCGACCGGCTGCGTTCATCGACGCAGCTCGCTGCGCTGCTTGGCTCGCAACTGAGCACCTACGACATTGGCAAGGCGATGGACGACGGCCGGATCGTGCTCGCCTGCCCTGGCGCGGGAGGCGCGCGCGACCGGCTGATCGCGAACCTGCTCGTGTTCGACCTGCTGCACGCCGCGAAGGGACGCGCACACATGCCGCCGGCCAAGCGGCGCGAGTTCTACGTGTTCCTCGATGAGGTCCAGACCTACGACGGCGCCTCCTCGGGCAACCTCGCGGCGCTGCTGGAGCAGACGGCGAAGTACGGGATCCGCGCGACGCTGCTGAACCAGAATCCCGAGCGGCTGACACAGGCAACGCTGAACGCGCTGAGCACGAACCGCTCGCACCTGATCGCAACCGCGCTCAACGCGCGTGCCGCGGGGCTGATCGCGCGGGAGTGGAACTCGGAGCCGCCAGCGAGCGCGATCGCCTCACTGCCGCGCTTTCACTTCATCGCGCAAGCGACGCACCGGGGCGTTCTCACGCGGCCGTTTCTGTTCGAGAACGTTGCGGTCACCGACCTGTTCGCGGAGGCCTACAAACCCGAGCGGGTCCCGGACATTCAGCCGGCGATCGATGATGCGTCGCGGAGGGTCAGCGCGCAGAAGACGATCGATGCTCTGGACACGCTGGACGAGCGGATCCGGGATCACCTCGCCGCCGTGACTGCCCCAGCGCAGGCCGCCCCACTCACAGCGCCCGAACGCTTGGTGATGCCCCGGCTGCCGGACGCCGAGAACCCGGAATGAGTCCGGGCGCCGCCGTCTCCTCGTCTCTCGCCGTGCCCGGCGTCGCGGTCGACGTTCTGCAGAGTCTGCACCAGCACCGCCTGCTCACCGCCCGGCAAGTATGTGCGCTGCACACTCCGAACGCCTCGCTGCGGTGGGCGCAGCGGATCCTGACCGAACTTCAAAAGCGATCTCTGATCGAGCGGGCAGCCGGCCCGGGGGGCGTGGCCCTGTGGTATCTCGCAGCCCAGGGCGCCGACACGATCGAGGCCGGCGGGACGCTCGCCGAGCCGCGGCGGAGAGTGACCACGGCCGCGCAGGCGGCAGGGCCATTGCGCGCGCACACCCTGGCGGTCAACGACACCGGTATCGCGTTTGTGGAAGCTGCTCGCCAGCGCGCCGGTGATGACTGCGGTCCGCTGTCCTGGCGGCACGAGATCGCACACCCATACACCGCCGGCCGTGGCCGCAACGGGGCGCACCTCGTCATCGCGGATGCGCTGCTCTCCTACCTGCAAGCTTCGGATGAGTCGCTGCTGCTGCACCAGCGATTCGTCGAGCTGGACCGCGGGACGATCCCGGTGGATCTGCTGGCAGCCAAGCTGTCCCGGTATGCCGAGATGCAGGCCTATAGCGGAGGCGAGACGGCAGGCAAGGGGCCGTTGTGGCGGGCGTACTACCGCGCCTTTCCGCCGGTGCTCGTGGTGCTCGCCGGCCAGACGGCCGCCGCGGCGCGCAGGCGCATCGCCAGGACGATTGCGCTGTATGTGTCGGACCCCGGGCGAGGACGGTACAGGACGGTGCCGATCTGGTTTACGACGCTGCCAGCGCTCGTTGCGCAGGGGCCATTTGCGCCGATTTTCATTTCGGCCGAGGAGCCGGGGCTGATGGTGGACTGGGTTGGCCAGGGCGGCGGGTGAGCGGTGGGAAGTACCGAGACAGCCTGGTGGGAGTGGTCTGCTTCGGCTTCACGCGCTCGGGCTGCTCGCTCATGCCTCAGCCTACGAGAGCCGCCGTCCAGTCCGTCCGGTGCGCAACCGAGCATGGTGGCTGCGCCCGTGGCGGAACTGGTAGACGCGCCGGTCTTTCAAGCCGGTGGCGAGCATGCCAGAAGGGTCCGAGCCTGGAAAGTGAGGTCCCCGCGGGCCGCCGTGTGGGTTCGAGTCCCACCGGGCGCACATCATTCCTAGCCTATGTCGTCCGGTCGTGCTCCGTGGTGTAGTTTCTGAGTTGCTTAACTCGGAAACTACTGTAGAGAAGGCCCCGGATGGTGTCGGTGTTGCAAGCGCTCGCCCATGAGACGCGCAGCCAAATCGTGCGCGAGCTTCGCCGGAAACCGGGCCCAAAACATTCCGAGCTGATGAGGCGGCTCGGGCTTGCCAGGAACAAGGCCGGCCAGCTATCGAACCGGATCGGAGAGCTAGAAGCCGCTGGCCTCGTCACGCGCACGGACGACCGGTACTACGTGGTCGATAGCGGCGCGGTGGGTCGTCTGCTGGCCGCTGCGGCGGATGTAAACGTGGCGGCCCAGCGCGTTCTCGCTGAGCGCGCCCGGACTGGCGTCGCGGACGCCGAACGACTCGCGCGGGAACTCACGGGCGAGACGAACGCGCCGTAGCGCCGGATCGCGGCGAGACCCGGATAGTCGTCGCGCCAGAAGTTCTGGCCGACGGCCCCTCGCAGTGCGAGTTCCAGGCTTCTCATGGGTAAGTCGGATCGTCTTTGTCCCATCCGGTAGATCGCGGGGGTGCGGGGGGTGTCGATCCACACCCCCCGGGGCGCCGATGACAGCGCACCCGGACGAACGGGGCGAGTTCGATCGCCGGTGAGATCACGCCGAGCTATCGCGGGAGAGCGGGGTCGGCACGGGTGTCGTCTAGCGCCCTGAGCGCCTCCCGGCGGGTGCTGACCCCCAACTGCCTGTAGATGTTCCGCAGGTGTGTCTTGACGGTACTCACGCTGAGACCGAGCGCGTCGGCGATCTCGGCGTTGGTGTAGCCGTTGACTAGCTGGGCGAGGATTCTCTGCTGGCCGGTTGTGAGCTCATTCCACACAGCAGAATCCGGAGGTGGTTCGCCAACGGCATGGTCTACGTCCGTGGTCAATGTAGTGTCGCTGCTGTAGAAGGTTGAGGGGGTCTGACGGGCCGGTCCGCCGAGGTTCCACCCGACTCGCGGATCGCTTAGCGCCCATCCGCGGGGTCCGGTGCGGCGCACGAGACCGTTGAGATGCAGTCGCGTCATCGCATGGGAGATCTCGCCGGCGTCGATCTCAGGGGTCGCTTCGTAGGGGCCGAAGCCTTGTGCCACCGCGAGCAGGAGATGTGCTCCGAATCTGTGTACTGACCGTGCGTGTTGCATGTAGCGCCGCGTGAGGTCGACGTGGCGCTCCGCGACGCGCGCGATCGCTGCGTCGATCGGCTCGCGCTCTCTCAAAGGTCGCTGCAGGAGCTCGGTGAGAAGCTCAATGGTGGCGCGTGGATGCCCGGAGGTGCGAGCATGGACCGCCTCGGATGTGGTCGCGTCGGCGTCGGTAGCCTGGCTGAACTCGCGTGGGGTGGGAGCGTCCAGGTTGAGCCAGCGACCGTCCAGGTGATAGGCGGCCTTCGCGCCGGAGGCGAGGTCTTGGGCAGGTGGTCTTGCACAGACAACAACGTGAAGGTTGCGCTGGTACTGACCACGGGAGCGCAGCCGCCACAGAAGCTGTTCGGCATCGGGAGAGCCCAGGCCGGCGGCCTTGGGCGCCTCGAGGTGATCGATGACCACGAGGAGCCGCTGGCGCTCGGCCAGCTCCAGCGTTGCGCGCGCAGGCCCCTCGAGACTCTCCGGCTTGCCAACACCGCGCGGCGGGTGGCTCGCCTCGGCTAGGCGAGCGACGTCGCTGCCAAGTTGGCTTGGTAGGCGAAGCAACGCGTTGCGTGTGCTAGCGGGCCACATGTCGGGACTCAATGCGTCGACGTGAGAGAGCGCTACGGTGCCCGCGACGGCGCGCGTGAGCTCCCGTGCCCAGCGCCAAGCCAGACGGTTCGGTGACGACGCGCCGTCGAGGTCGAGTGCCACGATTGTCCAGCCATCGTCGCCGAGACGCTCCAGCGCTGTGTGCAGGAGCACCGTCTTGCCAACATCCGCCTCGCCTACCACGCCGGTGAACGCCTGCTCATCGGCGGTCTGGGCGATGCGCTCAACCGCGGAGCTGCGTGCGTTGGTGAGCCGCTCGAGCGGCGTCATGTCACGCTCCAGGACGGGTGGCGCTCGGCGCTGGCAATGGCGCGCCTGATCGTCTCTGCTGAGATGCGCTCATCCTCGAGCCAGTCAAGCGCATGGGCGCAGATGAGCATCGTTCGCAGCGGATGCCCGTCGCTGTAATAAAGGATCTGGTGTAGCTGCTCCGAGTCGACCGGAATCCCGGCGGTGTCGAAACGCTCGCGAAGCCCGGCGCTCCAATCGTCGCGGCTGATCTCCGGTAGCGGAAAGCGCATGCCGAGGCCGTGCAGCGGCCTCTGCGGATCCTCATACAGAGCGAGCAGTGTGTGTGTCTCGCTGCCGCTGAAGACAAAGTTGACGGTGCTGCGGGCGCGCTTGATGGTGTTCGCGATCTCTTGCTGGACCTCGAGCGCGTCGTCCCACCGCACCAGGTCCTGCGCCTCATCGAGGACGATGATCGTGCGTTGTCCCGTCGCGTGACCGTGAGCATCCAGGACAAGTAGGGCCCCGCGTAGCGTCGCCTCTGACGGGCTGAGGAGCGTCCCGAGCGCCCCAAGGGCGGCGGCGTCGTCCTCCTCGCCTAGCACTTTGCCCGCCGCCCGCAGCTTGTTCAGCGCGGCGGGCGCCAGCTGGCTGAGTTTGTTCTTCGCGGCCATCGTTTTGACCGCGGCTCCCGCCCCCTGCTTGTTTGCCTGGGTGAGCAGCGTGCTGGCGAGCTCGCTGGAGTTCGCGATCCCATCGCGAAGGTCGACCGACAGCGCGAGCCGGTCGTTGCCGTCGCGCAAGATCCTGTCGGTCATCGCGAGCAGCAAGCTGGACTTGCCAAGACGCCGGGCCTCGGCGAAGATCAGAGTGCTACCGCCGGTCGCAGCAGCGGTGAGGTCGTCGATCACGGCCGAGCGACCGATTTGCAGCTCCTCTGGAATCGCGCCTCCAGTCGGGAATAGCGCAACCGCCTCAGCCCTCGATACCGGCATAACAACCAGTATGATACAGGCTTTTCAACCGGTAGTCAGGACTAGTGATACGGCCCGCGGCTACGGCCATCCTCCGACGAGGTTCTCTGGCGCTGTGCGAGCTGGCGGCGCCTTGGGGCGCT
>Ga0307373_10002124_pt1 | contig 36174 bp, 31 predicted proteins | sample OX2MG_FD_202534 | JGI IMG/M metagenome (GOLD analysis project Ga0307373, IMG submission 202534) | Soil microbial communities from Risofladan, Vaasa, Finland - OX-2 | ecosystem: Environmental > Terrestrial > Soil > Coastal area > Acid sulfate soil | place: Finland: Risofladan, Vaasa | collected...
TCACGCCCCGAACGGTCTGGAAATAGAGAGGCAGGAAGATCAACGACCCGAACATCACCGATCCGGTCACGAAACCGAGCACGTTCGCGACTGTGAAGACACGGTCCTTGAACAGCTGGAGCGGGATGATCGGTTCGGGCGCCTTGGACTCCCACCAGCCGAAGGCGGCTATCAGCAGGATGCCGACTATCCCGAAGGCCATCGACGAGGTGGTCAACTTGGCCTTGCTGCCTGCATCCTGAACGCCGACGAGGAACAGCGACACGCCGCCCACGATCAGTAGCGCACCGAGGATGTCCACCTTCGAGCTCCGTGTCACAGGGTCGAGGTGCAGGAACCGGTTGACGACAAGCAGCGCGACGGCCCCGATCGGCAGGTTCACGTAGAAGACCCAACGCCATGACGCCTGGTCGACCAGGAAGCCCCCGATGAGGGGGCCAATGACGCTTGAAACGCCGAACACTGCTCCGAAGTAGCCCTGGTACCGTCCGCGATCGCGCGGCGCGATCACGTCGCCGATGATCGCCATAGCGAGCGTCATCAGCCCGCCGGCGCCGACGCCCTGAACGCCGCGGAAGATGATCAGCTCGTACATGTTCTGCGACAGGCCGGAGAGCGCGCTGCCGATCAAGAAGATGACTATCGCCACCTGGAAGATCCTCTTGCGCCCGAACTGATCGCTGATCTTGCCGTACAGGGGAGTGCTTGCAGTGGAGGTGAGAAGGTAGGAGGTGACGACCCAGCTGTAGAGGTCGAGACGGTGGAAGTCGCGGCTGATAGTGGTCAGCGCGGTCGACACGATCGTCTGGTCGAGGCTGGCCAGAAGGAGACCGAGCATGAGCCCGGACATGATCAAGAGAATCTGGCGGTGCGAGTAGCCCGGCGCAGCCTCGGGCCGTGCTTGGGTGACCGTCAACGCCGGCCCCTCGCGGTTCCCCCGCGGCGCGGTGGCGCGGCGAGCCCGCCGGCTAGCTGCGCGAATGCCTCCTCTATCAGAGCGGCCAGCGACGCCTCACCGTGCTTGGCGCTCCAGCGGAAATAGGCGACCCTGCAGGCGCTGCAGGCCGCGGCCACGACGACGCCCGGGTAGAGGTCGGCTTCCGGGTCGAGCCCGGTGCGCTCGGCGACCGCAGAGACCAGAGCCCGCTCGATCTGCTCGAAGCTCGCCGCGACGCTGGACATCAGGTGGGGGTCGCTGCGGATCAGGTCGAAGCGCCGGAGACGCTCTTCGTCATCGACCGTGCGGCGTGCCGCGTCCTCTTCGAGCACCGCCTGCAGAGCGGTGAGCGGGTGCTCGCCGGCGGGACGCGCCAGGAGGGCCAGCCGTATCGCCTCCGGGCGATCAGGGTCGTGGTCGACGATCGCCTCCTCCTTCGAGGCGAAGTAGGACCAGAAGGTTCGCGGCGCCACGCCCGCTCGCTCGCTGATCGCGTCCACCGTCGCCCCGGAGAGGCCGTGCTTCTCGACGAGGTCGATCGCGGCGAGGTGGATCGCTCTCTTCGTGGCTTGCTTCTTGCGTTCCCGGTGCGAGGGCGCCAGCTCCATCGTGGACACCCGGACAAGGTACCGCAAAAAACTGCACGCTGTGCAAAAACGCACAGCGTGCAGTTTAAGGCGGGGTGGCGGTATGGCGGGATGGAGACGGGAGGGCAGGCCCTGGGGAGCCGCCCCCTACCAGTACCCTTGAGCGTCATGTGCGGGATCGTCGCCGTCCTCGCCCGGTCGTCGAGCCGTCCCGCGCCGGACCCCGAGGTGGTTCTGTCAGTGCTGGAGCAGGCTGCGGGCGCGCTGGCATCGGTCGATATCTCCGGCGGCGACATCACGGCGGTCGAGGAGGTCACGCGGAGTCTGCGGGAGGTCGACTCCTCGCTGCGTTCGACGCCCGGCCTGAGGAGCCTGCTGTCGTCTCCGGGCCTCATCGACGCTGTCGACGGTCTCGCGGAGCGGATCGGGATGCGCACACGGGAGCTCGAAGCCGCCCTCGACGGCGCGTCGGTGAACTTCGAGCCGAGCGATCAGGAGCGGGTCAACTCGGCCCTGATCGGCCTGAAGGATGCCTGGTGGTCAATAAGCAACGACCGGCTCGGCGCCGCCCGAGCCGTCGCCGACCTGATCGCCGAGCTCGACGGACCGCCGCAGAACCTTGACGGCTGGTGGGCGATCCAGGTCGCGCTCGCGTCGATCGACAGGCTCGAAGTCAGGGGTCGTGACTCCGCCGGGGTGCAGGTGCTGGTGGCCGGCCACGGTCTGGACCTCGAGGACCCAGGCGTGCGCCTCGCCGTCGAGTCCAGGTCGGCGGACTCGCTTTTCACGTCCGGCTCGTTGAGAGTGGTGCAGGACAGCCTCGCCTTCGTGTACAAGGCTGCGGCAGAGATCGGTGAGCTCGGGGACAACGTCAGGGCCATACGCGCAGCCATACGCGGCGACAGGCTGGTTGCGGCCGCGATCAGCGCGCCCGGGGCACGGGTGACGGTACTCGGGCACACCCGCTGGGCGAGCGTCGGCATCATCTCGCAGCCCAACGCCCACCCGGTCAACTCCGAGGAGCTCGACCGGCCGGGTAACCCGTACGTGGCGGCTGTGCTCAACGGCGACGTGGACAATCACGCGGACCTCAGGGTGACCGACTCGGTGTGCGTCGCGCCCGAGGTGACGACCGACGCGAAAGTGATCCCGGTCCTATTCGCCAGGGCGATATCCGCCGGCGCGGGCATTGACGCCGGCTTCCGCTCGACGGTGGGACGATTCGACGGGTCGGTGGCGATCGCAGCATCGGTGGCCTCGGAGCCGGACTCGCTGCACCTGGCGCTCTGCGGGTCGGGGCAGTCGCTCTACGTCGGGCTGGCCGAGGACGCCTACGTGATCGCGAGCGAACCCTACGGGCTGGTCGAGGAGACGGATCGCTACGTCCGCATGGACGGGGAGTCATCTCGCGGGCAGGTGGTCGTCCTCGGCCGTTCCGAGGCGGGCCGCATCGGGGGTATGAGGCGCTACCGATACGACGGCCGGGAGCTGCCGGTATCGGAGGCCGACGTGACCGTCGCCGAGATCACCACCCGGGACGTCGACCGTGGCGGATTCCAGCACTTCTTGTTGAAAGAGCTGACGGAGGCCCCGGCTTCGTTCCGCAAGACCCTCCGGGGACGGATCGCGACCGGCCCGGACGGGAAGCTGTGCGTCCGGCTAGGCCCGGTGACGATGCCGCCAGAGTTGGCGGACGCCTTGGCAGACGGGCGAATCGACAGGATCGTCGTCGTCGGGCAGGGAACCGCCGCGGTCGCCGGTCAGGCCGTCGCTGCCGCGATCTCGCGGTGCCTCCCGGGGATGCCGGTCTCGGCCCAACCGGCGACGGAGCTGTCCGGTTTCGGGCTTCAGGACGACATGAGCCGAACGGTCGTCATAGCGATCAGCCAGTCGGGGACCACGACAGACACCAACCGCACGGTCGACCTGGCGCGGACGCGCGGCGCACACGTCGTGTGCGTGGTGAATCGGCGCAACAGCGATCTCGTCTCCAAGTCGCACGGCGTGTTGTACACGTCAGATGGGCGTGACGTGGAGATGAGCGTTGCATCGACCAAGGCCTTCTACGCGCAGGTCGCGGCGGGCTGGTTGCTCGCAGGCGCATTCGCACAGGCGGCCGGCGTTGCCGGCGACGGTCTTGCCCCGGTCCTGGAGAGCCTCAGGGACCTGCCGTCGGCGATGGAGAAGGTGCTGGCGAGGCGCGAGGACATCGGTCGCATAGCGGCGTCGGTGGCGCCTCCGCGCCGTTACTGGGCCGTGGTGGGGAGCGGGCCCGACAGGATCGCAGCAGCCGAGGTCCGTATCAAGCTCTCGGAGCTCTGCTACCGGTCCATCTCCAGCGACGCCACCGAGGACAAGAAACACATCGACCTCTCGTGCGAGCCGATGATCCTGGTATGCGCGCCAGGGCTGCGCGGCTCCAATGCGGACGACGTCGCGAAGGAGGTTGCGATCTACCAGGCGCACAAGGCCGCTCCTGTGGTGGTGGTCGCCGACGGCGAAGCCAAACGCTTCGAGGCTTTCGCGCGCGACCTGATCACGGTGCCGAAGGTGGACCCGAACCTGTCATTCGTGCTGGCGGCGATGGCGGGCCATATCTTCGGGTACGAGGCGGCCCTTTCGATCGACGGCCAGGCACGCCCGCTGCGCGCCGCGCGCGCCGCGATCGAGCATGCCATCGAGAAGATGCCGGCCGGACATGAAGACCGGCTTCTCGATCGGCTCGCCGCGGAGTTGGAGCAGGCCGTGCAGCCGTTCATGCGGGGTCTTCGTGACGGCAGCTACAACGGCAACCTCGAGGCCTCCACCGCCGTGCGTCTCGTGTCGCTGCTTCGTTATGCGACAGGGCTGCTGCCGCTCGAGGGTTACGAGCACGAGACAGGGAAGATCGGCACACCCGAAGCGTTGGTGTCGGACCTGCTCGACGCGCTGAACGCCGGCGTGGACGAGCTCACCCGTCCGGTCGACGCAATCAAACACCAGGCCAAGACCGTCACCGTCGGCATCTCGCGAAGCGAGGACGCCCTGTTCGGTGTCCCCCTGGTGAAGGCAACGCTGTCCGCCGGCGCCGCACCCGACACCCTCGGCTACCGCGCCCTGCGCACGCTCGGGGCTCTCGACGAGGCTGTCGAAGAGGTGCTCGGCTACACCCGGTACCGGGTGGAGTGGAGGGCGCCGGTCGCCCCAACCGCGTCGGTGATCGACCAGGGCGGCATAGCAACGAGCCTGCCCTCGCGCACGGCGACGGATCCCCGGTTGCGAGGCACCAAGCACCGCGCCGCTGAGGAGCGGGAGGTCACCGTCGCGCGGGGCGCCAGCGACGGCAGGACCGTCATCCTCATCCCGGAGGTAAAGGGCGCCCAGGTGACCGGCATGACCCTGCTGCATGTCCGGTTCGCCGACGTGCTCCCGGCCGATGCGGCAAAGCGGGTCCTTTCCGGATACCGCACCCGCTACTCCGCGCTCGCTGACGCCGTCACCGAGACAGAGCCGGCGTTCGACGACGAGCGTCTCGGACACGAGCCGATCGTCGATCTGCTCACCGAACCTGTGTACGCGCTGGCGGCGAGATGGAGAGGCTCGGGAGTCGCTTGAAGGCGCGAACCTCTCTGAGTGGAGCGCTCGTGGGAATTGGCATCGACTCGGTAGATCTCCCGCGCTTCGCTGCCGTCTTGAAGCGCCGGCCGTCGATTGCCGGCCGCGTGTTCACCCCTGGGGAGCAGGCGTTCGCGAACCGCCTCGCGAACCCCGTGCCGTCTCTCGCGGCCCGCTTCGCGGCCAAGGAAGCCGCCATGAAGGCGCTCGGGGTGGGCCTCGGGTCGATCGACTGGACCGACGTGGAAGTGGTCCGCAACGCCGGCGAGGCACCGTTCCTGTCGGTAACCGGCCGAGCAGCCGTGCTGGCCGAGGCCATGGGAGTGTCGGGGTGGCAGGTCTCGTTGACCCACACGGACACGGTCGCGTCCGCCGTAGTGGCAGCGCTGACGTGATACCGGTCCTCACGCCGACCGAGATGTCCGGCGTCGACCGATCGGCGCCCGAACCGGTCGGGGTGCTCGTAGAAAGAGCCGGCTTTGCGGTGGCCCGCGCCGCCCGCACTCTCATGGCCGGCACCTACGGGCGGCGGGTGGTCGTCGTCGCGGGACCCGGAAACAACGGAGCCGACGGACGGGTCGCAGCCCGCGTCCTGTCCCGGTGGGGCGCGTCCGTGGAGGTTCTCGACGCCGTCGGCGCCGCCCGGATGAAGATCCTGCCCGGATGCGATCTGGTCGTCGACGCCGCGTTCGGAACCGGTCTGAGCCGCGCCTACTCGCCACCTGATCCGGGGGGAGCGCGCGTCATGGCAGTTGACATTCCGTCGGGCCTGTCCGGCCTCACCGGGAAGGCTGTGGGCGACGGCGGGGCCGTCGCCGCCGACGCGACGGTCACCTTCGCGGCTTACAAGCCGGGCCTGCTCCTCGGGCGGGGACCGGAGCTGGCCGGCGAGGTCCAGATCGCCGGCCTCGGGCTCGGTGCCCTCGCAGCCTCGTCGGCGAACGCCTGGCTGGTCACCGACGATGACATCGCCGCTTCGCTGTTGCCGCGCCCTCGCGAAACGCACAAGTGGAAATCCGCTGTGCAGGTGATCGCGGGATCGCCGGGGATGCCGGGCGCCGCCGTGCTGGTCGCGACGTCGGCGATGCGCGCCGGCGCCGGTTACGCGCTGGTCGGAGTTCCCGCAGGACCCCCGGGCGGTGGGCTGCCCCCTGGCGAGTACGTCGCCAGCGGCCTGCCGGCGCAGGGTTGGGCATCCGAAGCCGCGAAGTCGAGCGAGCGCGTGCAGGCACTGGTCGTCGGGCCCGGTCTCGGGGGCGCTCGCGTCGAGGTAGCACAGCTGCTCCGAGCCACCTCCGTGCCTGCGGTGGTGGACGCCGACGGCCTCACGGGTGTCGGCAGCCTGGACGAGGTCCGGGAAGTGACCGCATCCCGGGCCGCGGCAATCGTGCTGACGCCCCACGAGGGGGAGTACAGCCGGCTGCGCGGGCGGGCGGTGCCGGACGACCGTCTCGAAGACGTCCGAGATGCGGCGCGCTCCAGCGGGGCGGTGGTGCTGCTCAAGGGATCCACGACCGTCGTTGCGTCGCCGGACGGCCGGGTTCTGATCGCGGCCGCCGGGTCGTCACGGCTCGCAACCGCGGGAACCGGCGACGTCCTGTCGGGTGTCATCGGAGCTTTCATCGCGAGAGGGCTTCCGGCATTCGAGGCGGCTGCCTACGCGGCGCACTGTCACGGGAGGGCGGCTTCGCTCGGGTCGCCAGAGGGGCTGGTCGCGTCCGACCTGCCGCGGCTGGTGTCGTTCTGGCTGTCGGGGGTCGTGAGGCAATGACCTCGACGATGGAGACCGAAGTCGCCGCTGGGCGCCTTCGGCCCACCTGGGCCGAGATCGACCTCGGGGCCATCCGCCAGAACGCTTCTCTTCTGTCGCGCGTTGCCGCCCCCGCGCAGCTTTGCGCTGTCGTCAAGGCCGGAGGGTACGGGCACGGGGCCGCTGACGCCGCGAGGGCTGCTCTCGACGGCGGCGCCAGCTGGCTCGCCGTGGCGTTGGTCGAGGAGGGGATGGAGCTACGCGCGGCGGGGATCGACGCACCGATCCTGCTGCTGTCCGAACCGGTAGCCGTTGCGATGCCCGAGGTCGTCGCGTCACGGTTGACCCCTACCGTCTACACGCGTGAAGGTCTCAACGCGCTGACCGCGGCCGCCGCATCACGTCGCGGTACCGGTGCGGGCGCGTCGCCGGAGGGTCTTCCGGTCCACGTGAAGGTCGACACCGGAATGCACCGCGTCGGTGCGGCGCCGGCGGAGGCTGTGGAGCTGGCGGCGTCGGTGGCGTCCACGCGGGGGCTCAGGCTCGAGGGGTTCTGGACCCACCTTGCCGTGTCGGACGAGCTCGAGAACCCCTACACCGGGGCGCAACTCGACCGGTTCGACGGCGCCTGTGGCCGGTTGCATCAACGCGGGGTCGAACCCCCGCTTCTCCACGCGGCGAACTCGGCGGCCGCGCTGTGGCACCCGCGCAGCCGGTACGGGATGGTCCGATGCGGTATCTCGCTGTACGGGTTGGCGCCGGCTGGTGAGCTCGCCGGCCGCGAACCGGCCACCGGCTTGAGGCCGGCGATGGCCCTCAAGGCGCGGGTGTCGTACGTCAAGGAGGTCGCCGCCGGCGAGCGGCTCTCCTACGGTCTGCGCTACCGCCTCGACCGCGACTCGGTCATCGCTACCGTCCCGGTCGGTTACGCGGACGGCGTGACCCGGATGCTGTCGGCGAAGGGAGGGCAGGTTCTCGTCGGCGGTCGGCGATGCCCCGTCGCGGGGACGGTGACGATGGACCAGATCCTCGTTGACTGCGGGCCGGGCGCGACCGTCCGGCGTGGCGACGAGGTGGTGCTGCTCGGTTCGCAGGGTGACCAGGCGATCACCGCGTGGGAGTGGGCGGAGAGGGTGGGGACGATCGCGTACGAGGTCGTGTGCGGGGTGAGCGGCAGGGTCCCCAGGTTGTATCTCGGCGGATGAGCGAGTCCGGTGTTGCCGGCGCCGGCGGCGGGATCACCGACGTCGCCGGGGTTCGGGTGGGGCACTGGAGCGATCCGGTTGCGGTCACGGGATGCACGGTCGTGTTGCTCCCGGCGGCGACGGTGGCATCTGGAGAGGTGAGGGGTGGGGCGCCGGGAACCCGCGAGTGGGCTCTGCTCGACCCCAGGCGGACGGTCCCAGGCGTGAACGCCGTGGTCCTCACCGGCGGGTCGGCTTTCGGGCTGGCGGCTTGCGACGGCGTCATGCGGTGGTGCGAGGAGCGGGGTATCGGGTTTCCCGCGCCCGCGGGACCTGTGCCGATCGTGGTCGGGATGGTGATCTACGACCTCGCCGTCGGCGATCCGTCGGTCCGCCCGGGGGCCGCCGACGGCTACGCAGCGTGCGTCGCGGCGCAGACCGGCGGTCCCGGCGCCGCCCTTAGAGGAAGAATCGGGGCGGGAACGGGAGCGACGATCGCCAAGTGGCGGGGCAGCGAAGCTGCCCGCCCCGGCGGGATCGGTTCGGCCGTCACGCGCGACGGTGACCTCGTGGTCGCGGCGCTGATGGTCGTCAACGGACTAGGGGAGCCACGCCGTGCCAGGAGCGAAGGACCGAGGGTGCCCAGCGGAGGGGCCGGAATCGGCCACCGCGAAGCCACAACGATCGGCGTCGTCGTCACGAACGCGGCGATCGACAAGCCTGCCTGCAGGTTGGTAGCCGAATCGGCACACGACGGGTTGGCTCGCGCCCTCGAGCCGGCTCACACCGCCGCTGACGGCGACGCGATCGTCGCGGCAGCGACCGGGTCGGTCCCGGCTCGCGTCGAAGCGGTGCGAGCCATGGCGGCTTGGGTCGTCGAGGAGGCGATCCTCGACGCCTGTCCTCCTTAGTAAGGATCCCTCAGCACGACGGTCCCGGCCATCTTGTCGTGCAGGGTCTGGTTCTCCCGGTCCCACAGGGGCCAGAGGACGTCGAGGACCCACGGGATGAAGAAGAGGATCACCAGCACGAACTCCGCCGCCCAGCGCCCGAGCGCCTTGCCCCCGCTGATGGGACCGCCGGTGCGCGAGTCGACCACACGTGTGCGCACGGCCATGTTGCCGACCGTCTGGCCGCGCCGGCTGAGCATCAAGGTGATGTACGCCGCGTCGAGGATGAGCGAAAGGAGCGGGCCGCCCACAGAACCGCCAGCGATCCGCAGGATGTAGTTGGGGATGATGAGGACGAGCCCGTCGATGATCGTGGCGCCGACTCGCAGCCACCAGCCGGCGAGTGTTCCGCCGGGCGTCCCGCCGTAAACGCCGGGTGGCTCGTAGCCGGCGCCCGGGGTGCCGTACGCGCCGGGGGGCTGCTGCCAGGCCGGCGGAGGAGGTGGGTAGCCGCCGCTCGGAGGGGGCTGCTGCCAGGAAGGTGGCGGGGGAGGGTAACCGCCGCCGGGCGGCGGAGGCGGTTCCTCTCCTGAACCGGATCCGGCCCAAGGGTCTTGGGGCGGGGGGGTAGTGCTCACGTCGCGCTGCCTCCTTGCCGGGAACGAAGATCCCGCTCCCGTCCTCGCGCGCGACGGTAGTCAACCGTCGTCACGGGGGCGGGGATCAATGACCCGCCGGTACCATGGCCCTCCGTGCCCGGCCTCGCTGATCTGGAGTTGATCGCCTCGTCGTGTACCAAATGCCCGCTCGCCGGCGGCCGTACCACGGTCGTCTTCGGCGAAGGCGATCCCCGTGCGTCGCTGATGGTCGTGGGCGAAGGCCCCGGCCGCGACGAGGATCTTCAGGGCAGGCCCTTCGTCGGCAGGTCCGGCCAGCTGCTCGACCGTCTCCTGGCCGAGGAGATGGGGCTGGACCGCAAGCAGGTCTACATCGCCAACGTCGTCAAGTGCCGGCCGCCCGGAAACCGTGATCCGGAGCCTGCGGAGATCGACGCGTGCAGGCCGTTCCTCGAGCAGCAGGTCGACCTCATCGACCCGAAGCTCGTACTGACGCTCGGCAACTTCGCGACGAGGGTGCTGCTGGGCACCAAGGAAGGGATCACCAAACTGCGCGGCCGCTCGTACCCCTACCGCAGGGGGATGCTCGTGCCCACATTCCATCCGGCAGCGGCCCTGAGAGGAGGTGGTGAGGTCCTCTCGCAGATGCGAGCGGACTTCGTGCGTGCCCACCAGTTCCTCGTGCCCGCATGATCACCGTCGTCACGTGTGGCCCTGCCGGCACGCAGGCGGTCGCAGGCGCGGTCGCAGAACTGGCGCGACCCGGCGACGTCATCCTCCTCGACGGCGACCTCGGCGCGGGCAAGACCACGTTCACGCAGGGGTTCGCGCGCCGGTTGGGTGTATCGGAGACGGTGACCAGTCCCACCTTCACCCTGGTGCGGAGCTACCCGACGAACGCAGGGTTCGACCTCTACCACGCGGACCTGTACCGGCTCGAGCATCTGTCCGAGGTGATCGATCTCGCTCTGCCGGAGGTTCTCGAGGATGGCGGCGTAGCGGTCGTCGAATGGGGAGAAAGAGGCAGCCCCGCGCTGGACCCCGCGCACCTGAGCATTCAGATCTCCCACGACGAAGGAGGGGAAGAGGCGAGGCGGCTGAGCATCGTCAACCACGGCGGGGCCTGGGATGACCGATGGAACCAACTCGAGGAAGCCCTCAAGTGCTGACACTTGCGATAGCGACAGCCACCGAACAAGTCGGCGTCGCGATCGGCCGCGCCGGCGGACCAGTCTCTTCTCTGCACCTGCAACAGGGGCGGAGGCACGGGGAGGTGCTGGCGCCGGCGATCCAGTCGTTGATGAGGTTGTCGCATACGACACTGCGTGAGGTGGAGCTGATCGCAGTCGACACCGGGCCGGGTCTGTTCACCGGGCTGCGCGTCGGTGTGGCGACTGCGAAGGCTCTGGCGAGCGCGCTCGGCGTTCCGGTTGCCGCTTGCTCCTCGCTGGAGCTCCTCGCCGCGCCTCACGCGGCTGCCGGCCTGGCAGTCGTGTCGGTGGTCGACGCGCGGCGCGGCGAGGTGTTCTGGCAGTCCTTCCATCCCGAACCTGTCGGCGATGCTCAGGTCACGCCGCCAGAGGTGCTGGTTGCAGCGTTAGAAGACGCCGGTGGGCCGGTGATTGTCGCGGGGGATGGGGCGCGCCGTTACGCGCCTCTGCTCGAACAGGTTGAGGGCGTGGCAATCGCCGGGCCCGAGCACGACCACCCCTCGGCCGCAGTCCTGGTGGAGCTAGCAGCCACCCGGCCCGGTCTTTCTCCTGAGAAGATCACACCCGAGTACATGCGCGGCGCCGACGTTCGCATCGGATGGGAGCAGCGCGATGCCTGATCCCGTTGAGCCGGTGCCGCTCTCGGTCCACCTGGTTCCGCTGCGGCGGCGGCACCTGCGGTCCGTGTTGAAGATCGAGGGTCAGGTCTACCCGAGACCGTGGACTCTGACGTTGTTCATGAGCGAACTCAACCTGCGGACGTCGCGCTTTTACATCGCCGCGCGTGTTGGCTCGTCCGTGGTGGGTTACGCCGGGCTGATGTACGCCGCCGATGAGGCGCACATCACCAACATCGCCGTCGACCCCGCGTGGCAACGACATCACATCGGCAGCCGCCTCCTCCTCAACCTCGCCCGCAGCGCGCCGCGCTTCGGAGCCAGGCACCTCACGCTCGAGGTGCGCGTGTCGAACGCTGCGGCGCAGGCTCTCTACGGTCGTTTCGGCTTCCGCACCGAGGGGCTGCGCAAGAACTACTACGCCGAATCCAACGAGGACGCGCTCATCATGTGGGCACACGACGTCGACTCGCCCGAGTACGTGGAGCGCCTCGACGAGATCGAGGCCGGCATCGCCGGCGAGACGGTCGACGACACAGAGGGGCTGCTGCGGCGATGATGATCCTGGCGATCGAGACGTCGTGCGACGAGACCGCGGCCGCGGTCGTCGAGGATGGTCGGGTCGTGCGCAGTTCGGTCGTATCGAGCCAGGTCGATCTGCACGCCCGCTTCGGCGGCGTGGTGCCCGAGGTCGCGGGCCGCGCGCACGTCGACCTGCTGACGCCGGTAGTCGACGAGGCACTCGCGCAGGCCGGCGTGAGCGGCGCGGACCTCGATGCGGTGGGAGCGACGATCGGGCCGGGGTTGATCGGGTCGTTGCTGGTGGGCGTGAGCGCGGCGAAGGCCTACTCGATGGCATGGGAGGTGCCGTTCGTCGGGGTCAATCACCTCGAGGGCCACCTCCACGCCGCGTTCCTCGAGGACCCTTCGATGGCACTGCCGGCGGTGGTGCTGCTCGTGTCCGGCGGCCACACCATGCTCGTGCACATGATCGGCGGAGGCCGGTACCGGTTGCTCGGCCAGACGATCGACGACGCGGCGGGGGAGGCGTTCGACAAGGTGGCGCGCTTCCTCGGGCTGGGCTACCCGGGAGGGCCGGCGATCGACCGGCTGTCGGCGTCGGGCGATCCGTCGGCGGTGGCCTTCCCGCGGGGCCTGCGGGGCGAGGGGTTCGACTTCTCGTTCAGCGGGTTGAAGACCTCGGTCGTGCGCTACGTGCGTGCGCACCCGGAGGTGGGGACGGCGGATGTGGCGGCGTCGTTTCAGGAGGCGGTGGTCGACGTGCTGGTGGAGAAGACCCGCCGGGCGGCGGCCTCGGTGGACGCCCGGTCTATATGCATAGGCGGTGGCGTGGCGGCGAACTCGGCGCTGCGGGAGCGGGTCGTCGCGGCTGCCGCCGAGGACGGGCGGGCGGCGTTCATTCCCAGCCGGGCGATGTGCACGGACAACGCCGCCATGGTCGGGGCGACGGCCTGGTACCGGCTCGGGCTGGACGGGCCCACCCCCCTCGATGCCCCGGCGGACCCCAACCTCCGCCTGACCTTCGAGGACTGACGGCCGGGTTTGACGACTCTGTTTGAACTAGAGCCGGGCGGCCGGTATCCTTAGCACTCGTCACCTGAGAGTGCTAACAGCCAACGGAGGCACAAAGAAATGAGTCTGCAGCCGCTCGACGATCGCATTGTCGTCCGCCCGAGCGAGGCGGAGGAGAAGACCGCCTCGGGGCTGGTCATACCCGACACCGCCAAGGAGAAGCCCCAGCAGGGTGAGGTTCTCGCGGTCGGTCCCGGCCGCCGGGCCGAGAACACCGGCGAGCTGATCCCCCTCGACATCGCCGTGGGCGACAAGGTCGTCTACTCCAAGTACGGCGGGACGGAGATCACCGTGGACGGGGAGGACCTCCTCATCCTCACCAGCCGCGACGTACTGGCAAAGGTGAAGTAGGCAGTGCCCAAGCAGCTCAAATTCGACGAGAGCGCACGTCGCGGCCTTGAGGCCGGGGTCAACAAGCTGGCCGACACGGTCAAGGTCACCCTGGGTCCCAAGGGCCGCAACGTGGTGATCGAGAAGAAGTTCGGCGCCCCGACCATCACCAACGACGGCGTGACCATCGCCCGCGAGGTGGAGCTCGAGGACGCCTTCGAGAACATGGGTGCCCAGCTGGTCAAGGAAGTCGCGACGAAGACCAACGACGTCGCCGGTGACGGAACGACCACCGCCACCGTCCTGGCCCAGGCGCTTGTACGAGAGGGCCTTCGCAACGTGGCGGCCGGCGCCAGCCCGACCGCTCTCAAGCGGGGCATGGAGAAGGCTGTCGCTGCGGTGGTCGAGGCCATCAAGGGCCAGGCGAAGGAGATAGACGACAAGAGCGAGATCGCCCAGGTCGCCTCCATCTCCGCCGCCGACGCCTCCATCGGAGAAGTGCTCGCCGACGCCATCGACAAGGTCGGCAAGGACGGCGTGGTCACCGTCGAGGAGTCCAACACCTTCGGATTGGAGCTCGACTTCACCGAAGGTATGCAGTTCGACAAGGGCTACCTGTCGCCGTACTTCGTCACCGATCCCGAGCGCCAGGAAGCCGTTCTCGACGAGCCGTACATCCTGATCGCCAACTCGAAGATCAGCGCCGTGCACGACCTGGTGCCGGTTCTCGAGCGGGTCATGCAGGGCGGCAAGCCGTTGCTGATCATCGCGGAGGATGTCGAGGGTGAGGCCCTCGCCACCCTGGTGGTCAACAAGATCCGCGGCACCTTCACCTCGGTCGCGGTCAAGGCCCCCGGCTTCGGCGACCGCCGCAAGGCGATGCTCGGCGACATGGCGACCCTCACCGGAGGCCAGGTCATCTCCGAGGAGGTCGGCCTCAAGCTCGAGAACACGACCCTCGACCTGCTCGGCCGGGCCCGCAAGGTCGTGGTCGACAAGGACAACACGACCATCGTGGAGGGCGCCGGCACCGAGGCCGACGTCAAGGGCCGGATCGCTCAGATCAAGCGCGAGATCGACGAGACCGACTCCGACTGGGACCGCGAGAAGCTGCAGGAGCGGCTGGCCAAGCTCTCCGGTGGTGTTGCAGTGGTCAAGGTCGGTGCGGCGACCGAGGTCGAGCTCAAGGAGAAGAAGCACCGCATCGAGGACGCGCTGTCCGCGACGCGGGCGGCCATCGAGGAGGGGATCGTTCCCGGTGGCGGCACCGCCCTGCTCCGCAGCCGCGGCGCCGTCGACAACGTGGTGTCCAGCCTGACCGGCGACGAGGCGACCGGCGCGACGATCGTGCGCAAGGCGCTCGAGGAGCCGCTCAAGTGGATCGCCTTCAACGCCGGCCTCGAGGGCTCGGTGATCATCCAGCAGGCAGAGCACGAGACCGGGAACACGGGTCTCAACGCGCTGACCGGCGAATTCGTCGACCTGGTGAAGGCCGGCGTCATCGATCCCGCCAAGGTGACCCGCTCAGCGCTGCAGAACGCGGCTTCGATCGCCGGCCTGCTGCTGACGACCGAGGCGCTGGTCGCCGACAAGCCCGAGAAGGCGAACCCGGCCGCCGCCGCAGCGGCAGCCGCCGCCGGCGGGATGGGCGGCATGGGAGGGATGGGCTTCTAAAGCCCGCCAATCAGACGTACGGCAGAGGGCCCGGTCCGCATCGAGGATGCCGGATCGGGCTCTCGTCGCGCGGAAACGGGTGGCGGGCATGGGAGGGCCCGACGCCTCAGGCGGCGGGAGGGACCGCATGCCCGACAGGACCCGCCGCAGCGTCCCGTACATTGAAGGCCATGGAGAAGCCGCCGCCCGACCCCGCCAAGCTCCTCAACGCCTGGATGGAGTGGGAGCGCGGCGATAACCCGCCCGGCCGGGTGATGTCCAACCTTAAGACGGCTGGCATGCGGGAACTGCTCGAGGAACTCGCGGCCAAGGCGGCGCCGGCGGCCGAGCCAGCCGGCGATAGCGAACCACCGCCGGCGGAGGCCTGGACGCCCGTTGTCTGAGGCGCCGGCACCCGAGTCGCCGCCGTCGCCCGAGATGCGCGGCGGGCTGCAGATCATCCCGCGACCGGCCCGGACCAGACCCGGCCGCGGCTCCCCGTGGGGTCGCGCAGGTGCGAGCCGGCCCGGCAGGATCGCCGTCGCCGATGTCCGCCGCGCGCTGGGCGAAGCTCCGGCCCCGCCTCCGCTGCCCTCGACGCTGCCGGGCATCACCCTGCCGGTCATCCCCGGGGAGTTGCGCCGGCCGGCAGCCGTCCTGTGCGCCCTGTACGACGACGAGGACGGCCAGTGCGAGGTTGTGCTGACCCGGAGGTCGTCGAAGTTGAGGTCGCATGCGCATCAGGTGTCGTTTCCCGGGGGGAGGATCGACCCGGGCGAGGAGCCGGTGCAGGCCGCTCTGAGGGAGGCGCACGAGGAGGTCGGGATCGACCCGGCGACCGTCGAGGTGTTCGGCGAGCTGTCGAAGCTGCAAACCGTGTCGAACCCGGTGCCCATCACCCCCTTCGTCGGGCAGCTCCCGGGCAGGCCTCAACTCCGCCCCAACCCGGCTGAGGTCGAAAGGGCGTTCTCGGTCCGGCTCGTCGAGCTCACCTTGCCGGAGGTCTACCGCGAGGAGCTCTGGATGTTCCCGGACGGGGTGGAGCGCCCGATGAGCTTCTTCGAGCTCGTCGGCGACACCGTCTGGGGCGCCACCGCACGGATGCTCACCGAGCTGCTCGACCTGATAATGGGATAAGTAACCCGGAACCGCTACCGTCGGCACAAGCCCAACCGGTACCGTTTATATGAGATGTTTTGCCCCCGCTGTGGAACGGTAGCGGCAGGACAGCCGCCCACACAGTGCGCTCGGTGCGGCGGCGGTCTCGCACGCCCCGAGAACACCGACCACCCCGAACCGCCGGTGCCCAGGGCGCCCACCCTTCGGGGCGAGATGGCGCAGAGGGCAGCCGGAGTCACCCCGCAGGTCCTCGCCCGGCCCAAGCCCCGGCCGGCGTGGACCCCGCCGCACCCCCCGCCGCCGGCGCCCCCGTCGAGCGGCGGCAACCCGGCGCCCGTGCCGCCGGAGAACTGGCCGCCGCCGCCGGCGCAGTGGGAACCCGCGGGACCGGGTCGCTGGGCGCCTCCTCCTCCTCCGGGACCCGCGACCAGCCAGCCCTCACCCGCACCGAGCTCGTCGAGGAACTGGACCGGGACCGCCGCGCTGCGCAGCCGCATCTCGAACACGTTGCCGTGGCAGCAGCGCACATCCACCCAGGAGCCGCCCCCCACCTATTTCTGGCAGTCGCTCGCCTGCCTGTTCCTCTTTCTGCCCACTGCCGCGGTGGCGGTCGGGTACTCGTTCCTGGTGTCCCGCCGCGAGCAGGCCGGGGACCGGACAGGGGCCGCGAAGGCCAGCAGGCTGGCGAGAACCTGGTGCCTCGCGTCGCTGGCGTCTTTCACCGTGCTGATACTCGCTGCCGCCGCGGGGATGCCGGTCTGAGCCGCCGCCCCGGCCACTAGGCTGGTGCGCAACACAGGGACGCGCACGAGGGAGATGAGGTGGCCGAGGTAGAGATCGGACGGGGCAAGTCAGGGCGGCGGGCGTACGGGTTCGACGACATCGCCATCGTGCCGAGCCGGCGGACCCGGGATCCCGAGGACGTCGACATCAGCTGGGAGATAGACGCCTACCGCTTCGAGTTGCCGCTGATGGCATCGGCGATGGACGGCGTGGTGAGCCCGGCGACGGCTATCGAGATCGGCCGCCTGGGCGGTGTCGGCGTGCTGAACCTCGAAGGGCTTTGGACCCGCTACGAGGACCCCGAGACGCTGTTCGAGGAGATCGCCCAGCTCGACACGGAGAAGGCGACGGCCCGGATGCAGCAGATCTACACCGAGCCGATCAAGCCCGAGCTCGTCACACAGAGGATCAGGGAGATAAAAGACGCCGGCGTCGTGTCCTGTGCGTCGCTTACACCGCAGAGGACCGAGCAGTTCGCGAAGGCGTTGGTCGACGCCGAGCTGGACCTGTTTGTAATCCAGGGAACGGTCGTCTCGGCCGAGCACGTGTCGAAGACCGTGGAGCCGCTGAACCTCAAGCGTTTCATCCGCGAGTTCGACATCCCCGTGATCGTCGGCGGTTGCGCGTCGTATCAGGCGGCCCTGCACCTGATGCGCACCGGCGCAGTCGGCGTCCTGGTCGGTGTAGGCCCCGGCCACGCGTGCACGACCCGCGGAGTCCTCGGCATCGGTGTCCCGCAGGCGACTGCTATCGCCGATGCGCGTGCGGCTCGCGCGCAGCACCTGGACGAGACGGGTGTCTACGTTCAGGTGATCGCGGACGGAGGGATGGGCACCGGCGGTGACATCGCCAAGGCGATCGTTTGCGGCGCGGACGCCGTGATGATCGGTTCCCCCCTCGCCGCCGCTCTCGAGGCGCCGGGCAAGGGCTACCACTGGGGAATGGCGACGTTCCACCCGACGCTGCCCCGCGGCGCCCGGGTCAAGACCACGGTGCGCGGGACGTTGCAGGAGATCCTCGTCGGGCCCGCCCACGAAAACGACGGCCGCCTCAACCTCTTCGGCGCCCTCCGCACCTCCATGGCGACGTGCGGTTACGAGTCGGTCAAGGAGTTCCAGAAGGCCGAGGTGATGGTGGCGCCGGCGCTTCAGACCGAAGGCAAGAACCTGCAGCGCTCGCAGGGCGTCGGGATGGGCCACTAGCGCTTTGAGCTTCACTGGTTCGGGGCTTTCGTTGTCCGCCGACGGGCCCGTTCTCGTCGTCGACTTCGGGGCGCAGTACGCGCAGCTGATCGCGCGGCGCGTGCGCGAGGCTCACGTGTACAGCGAGATAGTCCCGCACACGATCACCGCCGCCGAGATCGTTGCACGCCGCCCTGCAGGTGTGATCCTGTCGGGCGGGCCCAAGTCGGTCAACGTCGACGGCGCGCCCTTGTTGGATCCGGGCGTGTACGACGCCGGCGTCCCGGTATTGGGCATCTGCTACGGCGCACAACTGATCGCACGCCAGTTGGGGGGTGTCGTCGAGCGGACGGGCCGCGGCGAGTACGGGCGCACCGCGTTGAACGTCGCGTCGGACGGTCCGGCCCCCTCGGTTCTGTTCGCCGGCGTGCCGCCGGCGTTCGACGTGTGGATGAGCCACTTCGACGGGATCACGGCTGCGCCGGCGGGATTCCGCCCGACCGCCTCGACCGCCGACGTTCCTGTAGCCGCGCTGGAGGATCCTTCGCGTGGCATCTACGGCGTGCAGTTCCACCCCGAGGTGGTGCACACCCACGGCGGCCAGGAGATCCTCAAGGCGTTCCTCTACGACGTGTGCGGCTGCCGGCCGTCGTGGACGATGACATCGGTCATCGAGTCGTCCGTCGAGGCCGTAAGGGCGCAGGTCGGTGCGGAGCACGTCATATGCGGGCTGTCGGGCGGCGTCGACTCGGCAGTCGCCGCGGCGCTCGTGCACAAGGCGGTCGGTTCGCAGCTGACTTGCGTATTCGTCGACACGGGGTTGTTGCGAGCGGGCGAGGCTTCGCAAGTGGAGGCAACGTTCCGCGAGCAGTTCAACGTGGACCTGGTGCACGTGAAGGCGGGGGATCGTTTTCTGGCCGCGCTGGACGACGTGATCGACCCGGAGCGCAAGCGGAAGATCATCGGCGAGACATTCATCCGGGTCTTCGAGGAGGCGGCCGCGGACCTCGGCGACGCACGCTTTTTGGTCCAGGGAACCCTGTACCCGGACATCATCGAGTCGGGCACCAAGGACGCGGCGAAGATCAAGTCGCACCACAACGTCGGCGGGTTGCCCGACGACATGCAGTTCGAGCTGGTGGAGCCGCTGCGCAACCTGTTCAAGGACGAGGTGCGCGCCGTCGGCGAGGAGCTCGGGTTGCCCGAGGAGATCGTGTGGCGCCAGCCGTTCCCGGGACCCGGGTTGGCGGTGCGCATCGTCGGTGGGGTGACCGCCGAGCGGGTGGCGATACTCCAGGCGGCCGACGCGATCGTCACAGAGGAGATCCGCCGGGCCGGTCTGTACCGGGAGCTCTGGCAGAGCTTCGCCGTGCTGCCGGTGGTGCGCACCGTCGGGGTGATGGGCGACGAGCGCACCTACGCGTACCCCATCGTCATCCGGGCGGTCACCTCGGACGACGCCATGACCGCCGACTGGGCGCGGCTTCCATACGACGTGCTGGAACGGCTGTCGAGCCGGATCATCAACGAGGTTCCCGGCGTCAACCGCGTCGCCTTCGACATCACGTCCAAGCCACCCGGCACCATTGAATGGGAGTAGGCGGCCGGCGCGGTTGCCCGGCAGCCGGCCTGAAAGCCCGGGGTCATTGCACCCGCAACTGGGTAACTTAGGTATCCCCAGAGAACATTTAGGCTACCCACGAGGTCCGCAGGCCGGCGCCCGGCAGGCAGCTGGCGCCACCCGCTCGGGCCGGCGCCACCGGGCCGGCGACTAGCTGCGCCGGCCGCTCATGTTGGCGTTCGGCGCAGCCCGCTCGACCAGGTCCGGGATGACCGTCCCGAGCTCCGCCGGGTCCCAGCGCTCGCCCTTGTCGATCGCCGGACCGGCGGCCCAGCCCTCCGCGACGCTGATGTGCCCGCCGTGGACGTTGAACACCCGGCCAGTGATGCCGCGCGACTCGGGGCTGCCCAGCCAGACCACGAGCGGTGAGATGTTCGCCGGCGAGCCCGAGTCGAACTGGTCCGGCTGGCGCTCCTTCATGGCGGCGCCCATTCCCAGGTTCTCGGTCATGCGGGTGAGGGCGACGGGAGCGATCGCGTTCACGGTCACGCCGTAGCGCTCGAGCTCCATGGCAGCGATGATGCTGAACGACGCGATCCCCGCCTTGGCAGCCCCGTAGTTGGTCTGGCCCACGTTGCCGTAGATGCCCGAGGGGGAGGAGGTGTTGATGATGCGGGCGTCGTTGTCCTGGCCTGCCTTCGAGCGCTCCCGCCAGTACTCCGCGGCGACCTTGCTGGTTGCGAAGGTGCCGCGCAGGTGGACCTTGATGACCGCGTCCCACTCGTCGACGGTCATATTGACGAGCATCCGGTCGCGAAGGATGCCGGCGTTGTTGACGACGACGTCGAGGCCGCCGAACGTGTCGACGGCCGTCTTGATCAGCCGGGTGGCGCCTTCGAAGTCCGAGATGTCGTCCCCGTTGGCGACGGCCTCGCCCCCCATGGAGCGGATGGTTTCGACTACCTCGCCGGCGGGGCCTTCGGAGCTGCCGGTGCCGTCGACCTCGGCACCGAGGTCGTTGACGACAACCTTGGCGCCCTGGTGGGCGAACTCGAGCGCGTGCTCACGGCCGATTCCCCGGCCGGCGCCCGTGATTACGACAACCCGGTCCTGGCAGATCCCGATCATTTATTCCTCCGTGTATGCGTGCCGGGTAAGCCTGCCGTACCGGGTCCAGTCCACGCCAACGGCGGCCGGGTCACATGTAACCAGTACCGTGGATCGGGCAATGGTGATCGAGGAACCAACCACCGCCGGCGGGGCGGGGCCCTTCGACGGAGCCCCCTCCGCGCTGCTCGCCGGCCTGAATCCGGCGCAGGAGGCCGCGGTAACCCACCCGGAAGGGCCGCTGCTGATCGTCGCCGGCGCCGGCTCCGGCAAGACACGGGTGCTCACCCAGCGGGTCGCCTGGCTGATCGCTGAGAAGGGCGTCTCTCCTTACGAGATCCTGGCGATCACCTTCACGAACAAGGCGGCCGGCGAGATGCGTGAGCGGGTGCAGGCGCTCGTCGGCCCCGTGGCTCAGCGCATGTGGGTGTCCACGTTCCACTCGGCGTGCGTCCGGATACTGCGTCGCGACGCAGCCAGGCTCGGGTACAAGAGCAACTTCACCATCTACGACCAGGCCGACTCGGTTCGCCTCGTCGGATATGTGGTACGCGACCTCGGGCTCGACTCGAAGAAATTCGCACCCAGAGCGATCCACGCCTACATCTCGAATGCCAAGAACGAGCTCGTCGACTTCGAGACGTTCTCGGGCCAGGCCCGCACCCTCATGGAACGCAAGGTCGCGGAGGTCTACCGCGAGTACCAGCAGCGCCTTCTTGCGGCGAACGCCATGGACTTCGACGACCTGCTCCTCGTGACGGTCAGTCTTTTCCAGGCGTGCCCAGATGTGCTGGAGCACTACCGTCACCGCTTCCGCCACGTCCTGGTCGACGAGTACCAGGACACCAACCGGGCGCAAAACGAGCTCGTTCTCCTCCTCGCCGGCGAGCACCGCCAGGTCACCGTCGTCGGAGACTCGGACCAGTCCGTCTACGGCTGGCGCGGTGCGGACATCCGCAACATCCTGCAGTTCGAGGAGGCCTTCCCCGACGCGACCGTCGTCGTGCTCGAACAGAACTACCGCTCGACGCAGACGATCCTGGACGCGGCCAACGCGGTCATCGCCAACAACGCCATCCGCAAGCCGAAAGCTTTGTGGACCGAGCAGGTTGGCGGCGAGTTGGTGGTGCACTACCACGCGGAGGACGAGCACGACGAGGGGTCGTGGCTGGCTTCAGAGGTGACGCGGCTGCACCGCGCCGAGGGCGCCGGGGGTTACGCGTGGGGTGACATTGCCGTCTTCTACCGGGCGAACGCGCAGAGCCGCGCGGTCGAGGAGGAACTCGTACGGCGCGACATCCCGTACAAGGTCGTCGGAGGTACGCGCTTCTATGACCGCAAGGAGGTCAAGGATCTGCTCGCCTACCTGCGGGCGGTCGCCAACCCGGATGACGAGGTGTCGTTGAAGCGGATCGTCAACACTCCGAGGCGTGGTGTCGGCGACACCAGCGTCGACAGGATGGACAGGTGGGCGAAGGGGCACGGCGTCTCGTTTGCCGAGGCGCTCCCCCACGCCGAGGAGGCCGGAGTCAGCGGCAAGGCGCTCGGCGGGGTCCGCACGCTGCAGGAGCTGCTGGAAGAGCTGAGAGACGAAGCGCGTGGCGAGCCGAAGGCGACGCCCGCTCGGCTGCTCGAGGCGGTACTCGACCGCACCGGCTACCTCGCCGAGGTGATGGCGGAGAACACGGTCGAGGCGGCGGGGCGAGTCGAGAACATCGAGGAGCTGATCGGTGCCGCGGGGGAAGCCGACGACCTCGACGAGTTCCTCGAGCAGGTGAGCCTCGTCGCCGACGCGGACGAAGTGGACGGCGACGGGTCGAAGGTCACGCTGATGACGCTGCACACGGCGAAGGGACTCGAGTACCCGGTCGTGTTCCTGATCGGCATGGAAGAGGGGGTTTTCCCGCACCTGCGGTCGCTGGGCGAGCCCGACGAACTCGAGGAGGAGCGCCGGCTCGCGTACGTGGGCATCACCCGTGCACGCGAGAGGCTGTACCTGTCGAACGCTTGGTGCAGGACGCTCTGGGGGCAGACGCAGTACAACCCTCCCAGCAGGTTCATAAAAGAGATTCCCGAGGTGCTGCTACATGCAGCGGAAGGGGGCAGGCGATCCGCGGTCAGAGCGGGCGCCGGCGGGCTGCGGACCCGGGACCAGATAGTCGAGGCGGCGATGCGGCGCGCCAAGGCGGGCCCGGTGCACGGCAGCGGCGCGGATCAGCTCGGGCTGCGCGCCGGCGAGACGGTGGTCCACGCCAAGTGGGGCGAGGGTGTGGTGATCTCGGTCCGTGGTGAAGGCGACAAGGCGGAGGCGAAGGTGCGGTTCCCGTCGGTGGGGGAGAAGCACCTGGCGCTGTCGTTGGCCCCGCTCAAGAGGGCCTGAAGGGGTTCTGCGAACCTCTTCAGGGTCCGGCCGTGCTGCAGAGCACCCCACAGGGGACGGCGAATGCCGGCGCCGGAGCCACCGGCACGTTGATGTGCGAAGGGGTCGCGCCGCCTCGCTGCACCTGGTAGACGCCGCCGACGAGACCGGTTGTCTGCACCGCCGTAGGTCCGAGGTGCGGGGAGTCGCCTGTCGTGAGGGTGACACGCAGTGCCCAGCCGGCCGGGATCTCGGCGAACGTCGGGAACACGGCGATGTCGTAGCGGGTGACCTGGCCCGGCGTCACCGGCTCGCTAGACGCCTGGGTGAAGGGGTGGACGGGCATCAGCAGGTTGCCGTTGCCATCGGTCCACGTCTTGCCGGGGTCCAGCTTGCGGAAGGATCCCAGCAGCGCCCCGGAGGTCAACGGCACGGACTGGCCGGTTGGCGATACCTCCTCGATCGTGGCGACGAACTCCGTGTCCTTGGTGGTGGACGTGGCGTAGACGGTCGCGTCGATCGGCCCGCCGATCACCTCATCGTGCGTGAACGGCGCGGTCGTGTAGGTCAGCGCACCGGGGCCTGCTTCGAGGGTGGCGTCGTTGGTGTCGCACGGGTTGGTGGTGTGGAGTGCTTGGGCCGCGAGCGCGAGGAAACCTCCGCTCCACTGGTCGGATTGCACGCTGCACGGGCTCGTTGCGGAGGTCCACACGACCGGGTCTGCGCCGGCGGTGTTCGGCGCGGTGGAGCTGAGAACGCCGTCGTTCGTCGAAGTCTGCGCCGTGCCGGTGCGGCCAGGTCCGAAGTAGTAGGTGGAGGTGGACGCCTCCTGCAGAGGCCAGTCGGCGGTGTCGATCCACTTGCCGGAGTGGAGCTGCTCGAGATGGAGCGGCGTGGTCGTGGTGGCGAGCGGCGTCTGCTCGCCGCGCAACCAGGTGTCGAACCATTCCAGTTCGATCGCAGCAAGGTTGACTCCGGTGCCCGTTGTGACGTGCTGCCACGGTCCCATCATCAGCTGGTACCTCGGCGTGGCGGGCTGGCCGGCGAGCATCGCAGCATCTGCGGGCCGGCCGCTGGCGAGGTTCTGGAGAGCTGCGTAGTTCTGGAGCTCACCCTGCTGGAATAGGTCGTTCCAGCCGCCGACGAGGAAGGCGGGGATGTTGTCGCCCACGACATCCTGCAGGTAGGTCGCCGGACTGCGCGCCTGCCAGTAGCTGCCGTCGTAGGACTCGTCGCCCCCCGTCTCGACGTTGGCGAGAGTCGCGGCGTCGTAGCTGGCGAGCGCCTGGTTGTGTGCCACTTCGAGCGGGGCGAGATTCTGCAGCCCGCCGGCTATCGGTGCGGGCGAGGCCGACTGGCCGGACTCTGAGAGCGGTTCGAGGGCAGGATTGGCTGCGTTGAGTCCGGCGACGAGGGCGAGGTAGAACGCGCTGAACTCGATGTCGGGGATCCCGCCCTGGGTGACAGTGTCGGAGTAGATGTCGTGGCCGGAGATGATCGGGAACATGGCCTTGACCGGCGAGTTCTGAGGCAGGGCGCTCACGGTGAGGAACTGGTCGATGCCCATGTAGGACTCACCGAACAGCCCGACGTCGCCGCCGGAGTCCGGCAGGTGCGCTGCCCAGTTGACGAGGGTCGCGCCGTCAGTTGCCTGGACCGGGTCGAACAAGCCGAATGTTCCGCCCGAATCGCCCGTGCCGCGCACGTCGGCGATGACCACGATGTATCCCCGATCGACCAGGTAGGGGATGTCGGTGTTGGCGATGGACGCCCCGACCGACGAAGAGTTGCCGGGCGCGAACGACTCCTTGCCGTACGGCGTCTGCTGGAGGAGAACGGGAAACGAACCGGATGCCGCTTTACCGGTCGAGGGGTTTGTGGGGTAGTAGACGTCGGCACGGAGGACGGTGCCGTCGTGGGCCTTCACGGGCTGGTCGGTCTGGACTGCGTAGCCGAAGGTCGCCGCTTCCGGAACCCAGGCGCCGGAGTTCGACTCGGTCGCCCGGGCCACCGGTCCCGTGAGGGCGACTGTGATGAGCGCTGCAGCGCCCGCAGCCAGCCTTCGGAGATTTCTCTTGTGTCCGGCCACGACCTATTTGTTCGCCGCTGGGATGTCGGCGACCTGCGAGAGCGTCAGCAGTTGGCCGGCGGGGGGCCGCTGGCTCCCGGTAGCTCGTAGACCGAGCTGTTGGTCCCGGGGACCGTGGTGGCGGTGGTCGTCGACCCACCGGTAGATCCGGCCGTCGAGCCGGCCGATGAGGACGACTGGCCGCCGGTCCCGGAGGCAGCGGTGTAAGACGACCCGGTGATGACCTCGAGGTTGTAAGGGGTGGGGGTCAGGCTCGAGTCCTCGACCAGAGTGGCGCCTCCCGGCATCTTCGCTCCTACCTGCTGAGCGGCGGTCAGCGAGTCCGGCGCGTAGTGGATCTCGGTGGTGGAGTGGTTGTAGCCGGGCGACGCCGAGTCCACCTTGGTGTAGTAGCCGAGCCCCGAGAGCCACTGACTCATCTGCCCCGCCTGGCCGCCTACCCCGGTGCCGTTGGCGACCTCGATGTTCACCGAGGACGGGGCGACTGTGACCGACGGCATGTTGATCTTGGGGGTCTTGGACGCCGGTGCAGATGACGAGGGCTTGCCGGCCGGTGGCGGGGTGGTGCCGAACGCGTTGAAAGCCGCGATCGCTTCCTTCGCCTGCGGCTGCTGCAATCCGAGCACGTCCGCGCCGCCGGCCGTCACGTAGCTGTACGTCGGCAACGTGATGTTCGGTATCGCCGACGTGTTCATCGTGCGGAAGTCCTTGGCGAGGTCGAGCATCAGGCTGGTGCTGAACTTGCTGTCCACCGTGAGGTTCTTGGTGACACCGCCGATCACGTTGTTGAGCGCGATCGGGTTGGTGAACTCGCTCTCCGCCTTTTTGATCATCTTCTTGATGAAAGCTTGCTGGCGCTGGATTCGAGCGAGGTCACTGAGGCCCTCGGAGTGCCAGTAGCCGTCCAGCTTGTACTGGTAGTGGCGTGACCGGACGAACGCGAGTGCCTGGTCGCCGACGAGCGTGTAGCAACCGGGGGTCGGGATGTTGAGCAGCGAGTACGGGTCACGGGCGGGCGTCGGGAAGTAGAACTTGACGCCGCCAACGGCGTTGCTGATATCGCGGAAGGTGTCGAAGTTGATCTCGGCGTAGTGGTCGACCGGGATGCCGAGATCCTGGGTGATCGTCTGGACCAGCAGCGAGGCCCCTGTGTCGAACGCGGAGTTGATCCGGTTGGAACCGTGGCCGGGGATCGGCCCCCAGAGGTCGCGCGGTATCGACAGCATCATCAGCTGACGCGTTGACGGCACGACCCTGACGAGGATGATCGTGTCCGAACGTTGGCCCCCTACCTGCGAGGCGCCTCCGAACTGGGTGTTGTCACCGCCGGCCGCGATCGCGGCGCGGCTGTCGCTTCCCACTATCAGGAGCGTGAACGGCTTCCCGTTGCTGGTGTCGGTGCCCGTCAGCGTCGGGATGGTCTTGGTCTTGATCTGGCCGAAGCGCCACTGCACGTACCCGTAGGCGCCCGCCACCCCGACGACCGTCAGAGCGACGAGGACGTTGGCCAAGACAAGGACACGCCGCGGCCACCGCCTGGGCCTGATCAGCTCGCCGCCTGCGGCGAGGCGCGGCGGCAGAGACGGCGGTCGCCTGGCTTGGGGCGCGTGCCGCCCACGTCGTGGGCGCTCTCGCTGGCCCCAACTTTCATCGACGGGCGGCCGACGGTAGACGGTGCGGGGGGATTTGTCGTCGGAGGATCCGATGCCACGATTTTACCTGTGATGATGTCAGCGTTGGCTTCAGGGCGGCCCCACCAGGCGGGACTCGGGTTGGCCCGCTCAGGCGGTGACCTGCGATCATCGGTGTCGATGCAACGGCCCTACCGGGTGGTGGTCGCCAAGCCCGGACTCGACGGTCACGACCGAGGTGCACGCGTGATCGCCCGCGCCTTGCGCGAGGCCGGGTTCGAGGTCATCTACACGGGCCTGCACCAGACTCCGGAGCAGATCGCCGAGACCGTGATCCAAGAGGACGCCGACGCGGTCGGCCTGTCGATCCTGTCGGGGGCCCACATGACGCTGTTCCCCCGGATCATCGCCGAGTTGTCCGGCCGGGGAGCGGGCGATGTGCTCGTCTTCGCCGGCGGGATCATCCCGGCCACCGACATACAGCGGCTCGCCGAGGCGGGGGTGGCGCGGATATTCACGCCCGGTGCTCCCTTGGGCGACATCACAGGCTGGCTCGAGCAGGCCCTCGACGAGCGGGAGAAGAGCGTCACCTAGTCCGCGGCGCCCGGCCCCCCCTTTCCCCCCAATACCGAAATCAAACAGGAGCAAGAGTGGATCTCTTCGAGTACCAGGGCAAGCAGTACTTCGCCCGGTTCGGCATACCCGTCTCAGCCGGTGGCGTTGCCGACACGGTCGAGGAGGCCGTCGCCGCGGCGAACAAGGCCGGCTATCCGGTCGTCGTCAAGGCGCAGGTGCAGGTGGGTGGGCGCGGCAAGGCCGGCGGCGTGAAGCTCGCCAACGACAAAGCCGAGGTCCGCACCCACGCCTCCAACATCCTCGGCCTGGACATCAAGGGCCACGTCGTCCGGAGGCTGTGGGTCGAGCACGCTTCGGACATCGCCAAGGAGTACTACGCCAGCTTCACTCTCGACCGCGGTGCGAAGAAGTACCTGGCGATGGTCTCGGCGAAGGGAGGCGTCGAGGTCGAGACGGTCGCAGAGGAGGACCCGACCGCGATAGCGCGCCTGTACATCGATCCGGCATCGGGTTTCAGCGAGGGTGCGGCCGCGAAGCTCGTCGAGGAAGCCGGACTTGATCCCGAGGCACGCGAAGGCGCGGCGAAGATCCTGGTCGACCTCTACCGCTGCTACGTCGAAGGCGACGCGGATCTCGTCGAGATCAACCCGCTCATCCTCACTCCTGAGGGGAAGGTGCACGCGCTCGACGCGAAGGTGACCCTCGACGACAACGCGTCGTTCCGCCATCCCGAGTGGGACGAGTTCCGCGACATCGACGAGTTCGACGAGCGTGAGCGGCTCGCCCGCAGCAAGGGTCTGCAGTACGTAGGGCTAGACGGCTACGTCGGCATCATCGCGAACGGGGCCGGTCTTGCGATGAGCACCTGCGACGTCGTCAACCAGGTCGGCGGATCCCCGGCGAACTTCCTCGACATCGGCGGCGGTGCCAACGCCGAGGTGATGGCCAACGCCCTGGAGGTGATCAGCTCGGACGCAAAGGTCCGGTCGATATTCGTAAACATCTTTGGAGGCATAACCCGGGGGGAGGAGGTCGCCACCGGAATCGTGCAGGCTCTGGGACGAGTAGAGATCAAAGCGCCGATGGTGATCCGCCTCGACGGGACCAACGCGGAGGAGGGCCGGCAGATACTGCAGTCCGTGCTCTCGGACACGGTGCTTTCGTCGCCGACGATGTTGGATGCGGCCCGCAAGGCCGTCGAGCTCGCGGGAGCTGTGCAATGAGTGTTTTTGTTGACGAGAAGACCAAGGTCGTGGTGCAGGGCCTCACGGGCGGGCAGGGCCGCTTTCACGGGTTGCGCAACAAGGCGTACGGGACGCAGGTAGTCGCCGGCGTCACCCCCGGAAAGGGTGGTCAGGACGTCGAGGGAATACCGGTCTTCGACACCGTGGCCGAAGCCGTTGCGGCCACGGGGGCGAACGCCTCGTTCGTATCGGTGCCGCCCAAGGGGGCGGCGGCAGCGATCCTCGAGGCTGCTGAAGCTGGCATCCCGTTCGTCGTGTGCATCACCGAGGGCATCCCGGCCCACGACGAGGCGCGCGTGTTCAACACGCTGGTCGAGTCGTATCCCGCTACGAGGCTCCTCGGGCCCAACTGCCCTGGGATCATCAGCCCCGGCAAGTGCAACATAGGGATCACCGCCGGCGAGATCGCGCTGCCCGGCGGCCCCGTGGGGATCGTCTCACGCTCGGGAACGTTGACCTACCAGGCGTTGTACGAACTGAAGCAGCTCGGCATCGGTGTAACTACTTGCGTCGGCATCGGCGGCGACCCGGTTCCCGGTACCAACTTCGTCGACTGCCTCGCAGCGTTCGAGTCCGATCCGGAGACGAAGGCGATCGCCATGTTCGGGGAGATCGGCGGCTCCGAAGAGGAGAAGGCAGCGGACTTCATCGCCAAGGAGGTCACGAAGCCCGTGGTGGCTTACATCGCCGGCGTCACTGCTCCTCCCGGCAAGAAGATGGGCCACGCCGGCGCCATCATCTCCGGGTCGAAAGGGACGGCTCAGGCGAAGATGGAAGCCCTCGCCGCTGCCGGCGTGCACGTCGTCCACAATCCGACCGAGGCCGGCGAGAAGATGGCGGAGATCGTCAAAGGTCTCTGATCTCTAGGAAGCTCTAAGCGGGGACTTCTCCGCGAGCAGCATCTTGAGATACTCACGGTCCGCTTTGCCGAGGCCACCCTGCGCCAGGCGCTCCCGGACCTCTTCGAACGTCATGGTCTTGCCGGCCTCGTACAAGGCCGGCGTGATGACGCGGTCGGTGATGCTCTCGTCCATTCGTTCCTTCTGGGCGTTCTTCTCGCCGACCTTCTTGGTGACCTTGGTCTGCTCGGAGAGAGTGTTGAGCTCCTTCAGGTACAGCGACGCCTTGTCCTTGGGCTGGGTGGCGACTATGAAGCGGCGCAACTTCTCGATGCTCGGGGTCAGGTCGGCGCCGAACTGACTGACAAGGAAGCCGCGGCCCCGGTCACCGCGCTCTTTGTAATTGACGAGGTTCTTGATCTCCCGTAACCGGCGCAGCTTCTCGGTCTTCTCGCTTGCCATCTGCCCGAGCTTGGCGAGCTTCAACGGTGCGGTGACGGCCTTCTTGACATAACCCCCGAACTTCTCGAAACCGCCCTTGATCTTGTCCCCGGTCGTCTGGTTGGCCTCCGCCTGCGCATTGGATTCCTGCTGGCGGGCGTACGTATCGAGATCCTGGTATGTCTCGTCCTTCTCGCCCCCCCCGAGCGATGCCAGGGCGTCGCCAACGGATTGGACCCCGTTGGCGAGCTTCATACGAGCCGTCTGCTGCTCGTCGTCCTGGCCGAGCTTGTCGAGCATCCGCTCGTGGATCTCCGCCATCGACAGCCGCTGTGCCTCCCCCAAGGGGATGCCGTAGGCCGCCAGCACATTCAGCACTCCCTTCTCGGGTTCGGTGAGCTTCTCGCCTCCGGCCAGTCTCTCGAGAGCCCTCTTCGCTGCGAGGATCACCGTGTCGACGGAGTAGCCGATGTCGGTCTTGATCAGCTTCTTGCCTGATCCTTCGACCTGGAGCGCGCCCTCCTTGCGGGCATCCTGGGTCTTCGATCGGTAGACATCCAATGCGACGAAGTTCGCGACCTTGTTGGCGATCGTGAGTGCTGATGCACCGCTGCGTATGGCGGCGGGGATGCCCATGCCGCCGGCGGTGGCGATCTCGGCGATGCTCGCCCCGATGCGGATTCCGTTCGCGGTCGCCCCCACGACTTCTGTGCTGATCTGGATCTTGTTCTCGACAGTGGTGCGTGTCAGCGCGAGCGCCAAGGGCTGGTTGCCTGCTTCCGAAGCGTCCTTTTCCGCGGCGGCCGTGTTGGCCAGGCGCTCCGTCGGCGGGTCGACCGCGATGACGTTGCCGACGTAGCCGGCGATCCCGGCAGCGATGGCGACGCCCGGGATGGCATTGGCGAAACCCGGGTCGTGCGAAAGCGTCTCGTTGAACTTGGTGATGACCTTCAGTGTGTTGCGAGCAGCGGTCACGGCTTGCTTGACGAGGCCGACCGACTGCAGAGCGATCTTGACGTTCGCGTCCTTGTCCAGCTTGTCGTTGTCACGGTCGTTGACGAGGCGAGCGATCTTGACCGCCTTGGAAAAGATGCCGCCGACGGCTTTCAGACCGCCACCGATGCTTCCCATGATCCCCTTGAACAGTGACTTCTGACCAGTGTTGAGCGTGTTCTTGTCCGCCTTGTTGCCGATCAGCGTGCCGGCCTTGGTTCCGATGCTCCCGACGGTGCCGACCACGCCGACCGCGGTCCCCGCGTCCCTCAGGTGGGAGTCGAACTTGTTCTCCATGTTCTTGCGGACCGACTTCTTGGCCTCCTCGCGCAGGCGCCACTTCTCGGCGTCGCTGACCCGGTCCACGCCGAGGGTTGCCTTCACCTCCTCCAGCTTCTTCTGGTAGGACTCGTCGATAGCGATCTTGGCGTCCATGGCCATCTCGAACAGCTTGCGCTGCAGGGCGCCGGGGCCTTTGAGGTCGGTGAGCTTCTGTTCCGCCTTGCGGATCCCCTCCTCGTTGTTCGACTCCTTGGCGGTTTCCAGCTCGGCGTTCGCAGCCTCGACCTCGCCCGAGATCAGACGCTCGGCGCGCCGCTGCATCTGGCGCTTGAAGGCGACGTCTTTCTCCAATTCGTCGACGATGTCCTTGGGGGACAGTTCCATCGGGTCGCCGACACCCGGCTTGAAGCCGAGCTCCTCCGAGCGCTTGGTCAGCGCCTCCGAGATCCTCGACTGCTTCTCGCCGCCCTCTGTGTTCCTGGTCTGGTCGATCTCCCTCTTCACCACGTCGAACTCGCTGAAGAGGGGGAGATACCGCTGGATGTCGGGTGGCGCCTGCGAGAAAGCGGTCTTGGCGGCCACTTCGGGAGACATCCCCTTGGAGATGAGCTTGTCCCTGAGGTCCAGCCAGCCTTGAACCTGGTCTTTGACCCTGCCCATCTCTGTGGTGCCCTCTTCCGAGGTCATGTGCTTGGCCTTGGTCTTCTCCCAGGTCTGCTTGGGAGGCTTGGGCTTCTTCTTGAAGAGGTCGCCGATCCCGCGCTGGAGTGCCAACGCGCCCGTCGTCGACGGGGCGTGGCCCGAGGAGATGAGCCCGGACACCGCCCGGTTGCCGGCGGTGCGCTGGAGTTGGAGTATGGGTTCGGCGTGAGAAACCTGAGGTCCGGGGTCTTTGGCCGACGCTCGGGTCGACTGAGTCGTCGTTGTCGGCGCTCCGACGGAGACCCTCGCGCGCTCTCGGCTCACCGCTTTATCCCCCCGCGGGCTCCTCCGCGTTCCTGTCCCTCGAGCCAGCTAAGCGAAGGCACCGCATACCCCCTGACGATGTCACCGACGAATGTAACTCCGTCGGGCTTTCCCGAACGGGCATTTCTACAGAGCGCGGGGGTTCAGCGGGCTCTGCGCTCCGCCGCGGCGACGGTGTTGCGCAGGAGCATCGCCACGGTGGTGACCCCGACGCCGCCAAGCCTCGGGGTGATCCATCCCGCAACCTCGGCGCACGATTCTTCCACGTCGGACAGGACGCGGCGCCCCTCCCAGCTCATGCCTCCCCCGATCACGCATGCTCCCGGACGGATCACGCCGGGGGTGATCATCGACGGGACACCGGCAGCGCCCACGACGATGTCGGCTCTTCGGGTGTACTCGGCCCAGTCCGGCACGCCCGTATGGACGGTGGTCACGGCGGCGTTGGCGCCGGGTTCCTTGAGCGACAGGAGCATCGACAGCGGCCGGCCGAGTGTCGGTCCTCGGCCGACGATCACCACGTTTCGCCCGGCGACGGGGACGTCGTAGTGGGAGAGCATCGCCGTGATGCCCAAGGGGGTGCAGGGCCGCGGGGCTTCGGTGTCGCCCAGTGCGAGCAGACCCAGGTTCGTCGGGTGGAGTCCGTCGGCATCCTTCCTTGGGTCGATCGCGGCGACCGCTTCGTTGAAGTCGAACCCGGGTGGGACGGGATGCTGGATCAGGTATCCGTCGACGCCCGGGTCCGAGTTCAGCTGCCGGACGGCCGCGAGCAGTTCGGACTGGGAAGCCTCTGCTGAGATGCGGACGTCCACGGACGTGATCCCGACGGCCTCGCACGCTTGGTGCTTCTTGGCCACGTAACCGGCGCTCGCCGGGTCGTCCCCGACCAGCACCGTGGCCAGGCCCACCGAACGACCCTCCGCGGCCAGCTTCTCCACCCTGTTCCGCACGTCCGCGATGATGGCGTCCGCGACGGGGGCACCGGACATGACTATGGCGCTCAATGCTGGAACTGCCTCTCCCCTGTGAAGACCATGACCAGGCCGTGCTCGTCCGCGGCGGCGACGACCTCCTCGTCACGCATCGAGCCACCAGGCTGGATCACAGCGGCGACGCCCGCCGCGGCGCACGCGTCGAGCCCGTCGCGGAATGGGAAGAAGGCATCGCTGGCGGCGGCACCTCCCTTTGCCCGTCCGGCGGCCCTGGCTGTGGCGATCTCACCCGGGGTGACCCGGTTCTGCTGGCCGCCGCCTATTCCGACAGCCATACCACCGGCGGCGAGGACGATCGCGTTGGACTTGACCCAGGCGCACACGCGCCATGCGAGCTCCATGTCACGCCAGTTGTCGTCCGTCGGTTGTGCCCGGGTGACGACCCTCCAGCTCTCTCGGGTCGCGGCGAACACATAGGGATCCTGCACCAGCCAGCCGCCGCTGATCTGGCGGACGTGCCATTGAACGTCGCCGGGCGGAGGAGCTGAAAGGACGCGCATGTTCTTGCGCTTCGCGGCGAACAGCTCCAGAGCGGCCTCTTCGTACGAGGGAGCGATGAGGACGTCGGCCTTGGCGTTGCCGACCATCTCGGCGGCGACCGCTTCGGTGACGGGCGACGTCAGCGCGACGATGCCACCGAACGCCGACATCGGGTCGCATTCGAAGGCCCGGTCGTAGGCGGTGAGCGGGTCCCCGGCGACGGCGGCCCCGCACGGATTGGCGTGCTTGACCACCACGGCGGCGGCCGTGTCGAGGTCGGCGAGCTGGTGGGCCAGGCGCCAAGCCGCGTCGGCGTCGTAGAGGTTCAAGTAGGAGAGGGCCATCCCTCCGTGCTGGACGACCTCGTCCCACCAGCTCGGGCGGCCCGTCTCGCGGTAGCGGGCCCCCCGCTGATGCGGGTTTTCTCCGTAGCGCAAAGGCTGCGCCTTCTCGAGCGATATGTGAACGGTCGACGGAAGGTCGTCGCCCGCTTCGTTCTCCGCGAACCAGTTGGCGATCGCCGCGTCGTAGGCGGCGGTGTGGGCGAACGCGGCAGCGGCCAGCCGCCGCCGGAGGCTTTCCGACACCGCACCGTCACGCCGCAGGTCGTCCAAGACTTCCTCGTAATAGGCGGGGTCGACGACAGAAGCGACGTGCGCCCAGTTCTTCGCCGCGGCCCTCACCATCGTCGGGCCCCCGACGTCGATGAGCTCGATCGAGGGTTTCGACCGGAAGGGGTACAGGTTGCACACGACCATACCGATCGGCTCTATGCCCTGTCCCTCGAGATCAGCGACGTGCTCCGGCTTGGAGAGGTCGGCGAGGATCCCGCCGTGCAGCCGCGGGTGGAGCGTCTTGACCCTCCCACCGAGCATCTCTGGTGCGTCGGTCACCGACTCGACGGTCGAGTGAGCGATCCCGGCGGCCTCCAGCGCCGCGGCCGTGCCGCCGCTTGCGATCAGCTGGTGGCCCAGAGCCACCAGGTCGCGGGCGAAGTCTGCGAGACCGGTCTTGTCGTACACGGACAGCAGGACCCTCATCGGGTGGCTCCATTGCTCGATTCGGTAGGCAGGTTCTGGAGGAAAAGACGGATCGTCTCGGGGTAGAGCCGTCGTTCGACGGACTTGATCCGCTCGTGGAGAGAATCCTCCGTATCGCCGGGCTCGACCCGAACCGCTTCTTGGGCGAGGATCGGGCCGGCATCGACCTCCTCTGTGGCGACGTGCACCGTGGTGCCGGTGACCTTCACGCCCGCCTCCAGCGCGTCTCGCACCGCGCGCCAACCCTTGAACGCCGGCAGGAGGGCGGGGTGCGTGTTGAGGATGCGCCCCGGATAGACGTCGAAGATGGGTCCGGCGAGGACCGTGCCGAAACCCGCCATCGCAACCACGTCGATCTGGTGTCTTTTCAGCGCGTCGACTATCCGGGCTGTGTATGCCTCCCTGTCGAAGTCGGGCCCGAAGCTTTCCCGGGCCACCACCTCGACTTCCACCCCGGCGTCGATCGCCAGGCGCTCAGCGGCGCAGTCGCGGTCCAGCACCACGAGGTCGACCGGCACGCCGGCCGCGAGGATCGCCGCCAGGATCGTGCCTGCCCCCGACGCCAGGACCCCGAGGCGGGGCGATCCGTCAATCACAAGATGACGCTAGCCGAAAGGCCGTAACCTTCTCGTATGGCACGCATCGCCGACCTGCTCGCCGCGGGCCGGACATATTCGTTCGAGTTCTTCCCCCCGAAGAACGACGCCGAGCACGCCCGGCTCGTGCAGACGCTGGCGGACCTCCAGCCGCTGCGGCCGTCGTTCGTCTCGGTCACCTACCGCGGTGGGCGGTCGTCGCGCCAGCGGACCCACGACCTGGTGGTCGGCATGCTCCGGACCACGACGCTCAACCCGATGGCGCATCTGATCTGCGTGGCGCACACCCGTCTCGAGCTTGCCGAGATTCTCGTCGAGTTCCGCAAGGCCGGGGTGGAGAACCTCATGGCGCTGGGCGGGGATCCACCGACCGATCCCGACGCGCCCGAGGGCGAACTCGCCCACGCAATCGAACTCGTCGAACTCGCTCGTGCGATCGGGGGTTTCTCCATCGGTGTTGCGGCACACCCGGCCGGCCACCCGCGCTCGCCGGATCTGCAGTTCGACCGCGACCGGCTCGCGGAGAAGATGAGAATTGCGGACTTCGCGGCGACGCAGTTCTTCTTCAGAATCGAGGAGTACCTCGGTCTGGTGGAGGACCTCGCAGCGCGCGGCATCGACAAACCGGTCCTTCCAGGCATCATGCCGGTCACGAGCCTCGAGGCGATTCCTCGCCGCGCCCAGATGGGCGCAGCCGTTCCTGACGACATGATCGCCCACCTCGAGGCCGCGGGCGACGCGCAATCGGTACGTGCGGTTGGCATTGAGATGGCCACGCGCCTGTGCCAGGACCTTCTGGACGCGGGCGCGCCCGGGCTGCACTTCTACACGCTCAACAGTTCACGGGCGACGCGAGAGATCTACTCCAACCTCGGTCTCGGAGCGGCTGCCTGCCTCTAAAGGCCAACTTGATGCACGAACGTGCAAGCTTT
>Ga0307373_10002125_pt1 | contig 36169 bp, 32 predicted proteins | sample OX2MG_FD_202534 | JGI IMG/M metagenome (GOLD analysis project Ga0307373, IMG submission 202534) | Soil microbial communities from Risofladan, Vaasa, Finland - OX-2 | ecosystem: Environmental > Terrestrial > Soil > Coastal area > Acid sulfate soil | place: Finland: Risofladan, Vaasa | collected...
GTGGCAATTGCACCGTGACGGGCGCGAGCTGATCCGCCTGTGTGGTCGAAATCCAAAACATTTGTGCGTTCGCTGTGACGTCGGTGGGCGTGGAAATGGGAGGCGCGACCACTTCGCGGCGCTCTTGCTCCTCGCTGGCCTGGGTGTGCGCCAGACGCGCGACGCGCTGATGCAGCACGCGCAAATAAATCAAGCCTGCGAGCACCGCGACAACCAGCACGATCACCGCGATCTTCAGATGCCGCGGCATCATTTGCCTCCCGGCGGATAAATCGTCTTGTACGCCACGACGGCGCGCGTGATTTCATCGGCGAGCGCGGGGGCCATCGCTTCGAGCTTTTGCGGATCCATCGCGATGCTCGAAAGTTCCACGGCGACGGCGGGCGCCGCAACCGAGCGCAATTGGTATATCGGTACGCTGGCGGAAATTTCCGGCGAACCTGGGAACTTCTGCGCAAGTTCGACCTGAAGCAGGTCGCCCAATTTCCGGCTTTGCAACGCGTAGGGCTTTTGCGCCTGCGACCACAACAAAAATCCCGCGGGTGGCGCAACGGGTTGCGTTGCCATGGCGTTTGCGCCCTGCAACGTCGCGTCCGTTTCCGTCGTGGCAGAGGCCGTTGTCGCTGCGGCGGCTGGCGGGAATAAATATGTATAGGTACGCACCGTGCCAGCGGGGCCCGTCGAGCCGATGTGCAGGCTGATGAAAATGGCGTCGCTCTGCGCGTTGGCAATCGTAGCGCGATCATCGAAGGACGGATCGACGTCGCGGCGGCGCGTCATCACCACTTGAAAGCCTTGCGCGCGCAAAGCGTCGCCGACGACTTGCGCGAATTCGAGCACGATATCTTTTTCAGATGAGCCGGTCGGCCCGCGCGCGCCGGTGTCCGCGCCTCCGTGGGCGGGATCGAGAACGATGACGCGCAGAGTGTGGACGGGTTGAACTGGAACTGGCGGTGTTTGTGGCGCTGGCGCTGGTTGTCCGGCCTGCGCAGGCGGCGTTTGCGACGGCGGCGGAATGGCTTGCTGGGTGGACGGCGGAGGGTTTTGCGGCTGCGCCTGGCGCGGATCTTGTGTCGCAAATAACGCGCAAGCTACCGCAAACACTAAAACGCAGCCGATAAGTAGCGCGCGCCGCACGCGGAGAGAATAACAGAAATATTTCCGGATGATTCCGCGTATCGCGGCAGCGTTTCGCGCCGGTTACGCATTGGGGCACGCGCTTTGCGATGGCGCCGGTGGCTAAAATACTCGGCGCCGAGGCGCGACCCTACGGCTTCATGCTGCGTGAATCGCGCCGCTGGCAAGTTTTGAAACCAATTCACGGTCCGCGTCGAGGAAATCCATCCGTGATAATTCGCGCGGCTCGATCCATTCAATTCGCTCGAACACGTGATTGTCAATTTCTCCGGACGCGACCGTTGCTTCAAAGAAAATCAACTCGACCGGTTCGCGCATTTCCGCGTAGGAATGGCGAGTCCGATGGATTTCCGCGCCGATCGCCGCGCTAATGCCAAGTTCTTCGCGCAACTCGCGCGCAATCGCCGCCTGCGGCGATTCGCCATCCTCCGCTTTGCCACCGGGAAATTCCCACTTTAGCGGAAATTTACTCGAACTGCTCCGCTGGCACGCGAGCACGCGCCCTTCGCGCGCAATCACGGCAGCGACAACTAACATCGCGCTGTCCGGCGACGCGCTACCACGGCGGATCATCCTGCGCCATGCACGTCGTGAACGTGAACGCGTAGCATTCGAGGCCCGGCTGTCGAGAAACGAGTTGCAACAGGCGCTGCTTCATGCCGGGATTCCGCACCAGGTTGTACATTCGCGGCGAATCGACATGGATTATCGTTCGCCCATCGCTATCGCGAACCACGTCCGCGCCCATTTCATCCGCCGCCAGCGGATTGCCTTCGTGCAAAAGCTCAATCGTCCGAGCGTCGCCCCCCGGCGCCATCACGAGATTCGCTTCTTTGCCCGTGTAATACAGCAGAATTGACGAGGGCGAGTCCCCCGTTGGCACCGAGCGCGCGCATTCGTCGCGGCTGATCCACGGACCGGAAAGATACACCGAGTCCGCGTTCACCTGCTCCGGCAATGAATACTCGCCCGCGCGATTTTCGTTTTCGTGCAAAAAACCGGACGCGTTTCCGAGCTTGCCGCGCTTGTTCCCGAGGTAAAGCTCCGGCGTAGTGCGATAGCAAACCGCGCCCGGCTTGTCCGTGTCGCGCACCGGGTCCATCGGCGGAGGAAATTCGGCTCGCGGATTCACTTCGCGCAGCAGCGTCTGAATGGCCTCTTCACTCGCGCCGTAGTCGCCTTCGCCGAAATGGAAAAATCGAATGTAGCCATTGCGGTCGATCAAATATTTCGCGGGCCAGTAGCGATTCGCGTACGCGTGCCAGATTGCGTAGCCATTGTCGAGCACGACCGGGTAGCGAATCCCGAACCGCTCGACCGCCGCGCGCACGAATGTCTCGTTGGCCGCGAACGAAAATTCCGGCGTGTGCACGCCAATGATTGTCAGGCCGTTATTCGCATAGCGTTTGTGCCACTCGACAAGGTACGGAAGCGTGCGCAGGCAGTTCACGCACGTGTAGTCCCAGAAGTCGACCAGCACCACACGGCCGCGCAGCGAGCGCAATTCCACCGGCTCCGAATTCAGCCACGTGGCGCCAATTTCCGGCGCGTGCACTTTTCCTTTTTCAATTTCCATAGGCACATCCCATTGGCATGAGAATGTTCAGCGCGACTTCTTCGCGCGTTTTTTGGAATTTTGCGGCTTCGCGCCGTCCGAAAGCTCCGGATGCAAAATTCGCAGCAATTCCTCCGCGCCGCGAACGAGCGGCATCCCCGGCGTGTTCAGCAATTCATCGCGCATGGCAAGCACGCGCCTGTCGCGCACTGCCGGCACATCCTGCCACGCGGGATTCGCGAGCGATTGCTCCGGCTTAGACTTTCCGCCGGTCGCGGTCCATGCCAGCACAATCACATCTGGACGCGCGCGCGCGACATCCGCATCGGAGACTTTTTCTCCCGCCGGTACAATCATTTCTCCGCCGGCGATTTCGACCATCTCCGCGACCCACGGCGGTGAACTGATCCGCGGATTCGGCCACGCTTCGCAATAAACGCGCGGCGTGGTCTTCGCGTGTTTCGCGGCTTTTCGGATGCGGGCGAAACTGCTCCGCATTTCGCGGATCAGGGCTCCGGCTCGGGCGTTAGCGCCGGCCAAAGCGCCGAGCGCCCAGATGTCGCTTTCCACGTCGGCGAGCGTGCGCGGATTCAGCGCAAGAAAAGGCACGGGCAGCGCCAGAATTTTCTGCACGGTTTCCGTTTTGAAGGGCACCGAGCCGATAATCAGTGTGGGGCGCAACTCCATCAGCGGCGCGGTATCGATCGCCCAGCAATCGCCCAACTCGGGCAAGCCGCCGACGTCCGTGACGTCCTTGCACCAGCGGCTGACGGCGACGAGCTGCCGCCGCGCGCCAATCGCCACGAGGATCGACGTCACGCTCGGCGCGAGCGAGACAATGCGCTGCTGGATATTTTGCGAGGCGAACGTCATGCGAACCTTTGATTCTATCGGGCGCGCCGCGCCGGTACAACGGGAGCTTTTGGATTGACTTGGTAAGCCGCTGGTGGAAGGATGCCCGCAATCGGCCCCTCCAAATTTACCCGCGAAAGGAGACACCATGCCTCACTATCTGTTGCAGATCGCGTATAACGAAGAAGCTTGGCAGGCGTTAATCAAGAATCCAGTCGACCGCATTGAAGCCGTGCGTCCCGCGGTCGAAAAGATCGGCGGAAAGCTCCGCGAAGGCTGGTTCGCGTTCGGCGACTACGACATTGTTTGCATTGCGGAGATGCCCGACAACATTTCCGCCGCTGCGATCGCAATCGCGTTTGCCGGAGGCGGCGCGTGCAAATCCGTTAAGACGACTCCGCTGATGTCCACGACCGAAGCCGTCGAGGCGCTCAAAAAAGCATCTCACGCGGGCTATCGAGCCGCCACGGCATAGCGCCTCCCGCGATTGCGAGACGATCGTACAACAAAAAGACGCAACAAAATAAAAAGGGCCTGCACCGTTTCCGGTTTGCAGGCCCTTTCTTACAAGCTAATGCTACAAGCTACGCTTTTATTGTTGCGGTTGCTGCGGCTGCGGTTGCGAAGGTGGCTGAGGCTGCTGCGCGGGCGGCTGATTGGGTCCTTCCGCCTTACGCACATTCCTCAAGAACGGTTTTGGCAACTGCCACAGGATTTTCGCATCCGACGCGCCGTCCGGGAAGAACTTCGTTGATTCCTGACCCGTAGGCTGAAGGATTATGTCCACGCGGCGGTTGTACGCTAGCCAAGTATTCCTGACGCGGCGCATCATCCACTTTTCCGGTTGCGCGGGATTCTGTTGTTGCAGTTGCTCAACCTCCGAACGGTCAAGCTGGCGCTCTTTGCCCTCCGCGCGCGTTTCGATCTTGTCCGCGGAGATTCCCTGCGCCACAAGGTAGTCCTTTACGCGATCGGCACGCCTTTGGCTGAGCGCCTCGTTATAGGGGGCGGAGCCGCGAACGTCCGCATGGCCGACGACGGTGAGCTTGGCCGTGTCGTCATAGTCCAAATACTTCTTGAACGTGGACGCGACTTGATCAAGAGACTGCTGCTGGCTGCCGAGGAGTCCCGTGTTCGGATGCTCCTTGACGGGATACGCGGTGGGATAGAATACGCTTTCGAGCGTCACCACGGGCATCGGTTCAATCGAGCCAGTGATGTGCAGATTCGCCGTTTGCGTCGTGGTGCCGCCGCAGACGTTCGTCGCGGTCAGAGTGTACGGTTGATTTTCGTCGATGGGACCGATGTTCTGCTGTTTCGGCGTGGCGGTAATGGTTTGATTGCCGCTGGTGGCGACGTCGCCGATGGGATCAATCGTCACTTTGCTTGCATTGGACGAAGTCCACGTCAGCGTTGACGTGCCGTCTTCTTTCACCTTGTCGCCGATCTTGTGGTATTTCACATCGGTGGGATTGAGCGTCAGCGAGGCCTGCGGCTGTATGTTGACATTGATGGTCGCGCCTTTCGTGACGCTGCCGCCCGGCCCAGTTGCCGTGTAGTTATACGTGGTTGTTTTCGTCGGCGAGACGGACTTGTTGCCGCTGCCCTGCACTTTTCCCACTTCGCTGATGTCCACGTCCACGGCGTCCGTTGAGTTCCACGTCAGCTGTGACGAATCGCCGCAATTGATTTGCGTCTGCGAGGCAGAAAAAGTACCCGTGACGGGAGCAACGGCTACGGTCGAGCTCGCAAAACCAGCCTTGAATCTGGGCTGCGGCCCAAGCGTGTTGCCTTGCTTCCAATTCTTCGTCTTGGTCGCGCCGCCATGGAGTTGCACCGTGACGCGTTGGCCTGCCTGCACGGTCACCGGACCCGACCACACGGTTTGTCCGTTGTGAGTCACGTCAATTTGATACGTCCCGGGCCGCACCAGCAATTGCTGGTGCCACAGCCAATTCCAGTCGAATTCATCGACGTGCCCGACGAAATATGCGGGAGTCTTGCCGTTCAGTAGAACCGCGGCACGGCGGTCGCCTTTGAGTTCAATGTCGCCGAACGGGCCGGAAACGTCTCCGCCCGTCGATTGCAGCGTGACGTCGAGCTTGGTTGTCTTGCCGGCGGTAATATCCACTTCCTGCGTCTGGCCGGTGTATCCATAGTTGTAGACGCCGATCGAATGCTTTCCCGCGGGAAGCTTGATGGTTTGCCCGCCATTCTTAATTGCATTGCCATCCACGAAGACGTAAGCCTGCTTGGGGCTTACTTTAACCTTGAGTTTCCCATCTTGCGCAAATGCCGACGACGCACATGCAAGCGCGACGACGATAGCAAGAAGGGGAATGAAGGGGAGGAATTTCGTTCTCATCTTGAATAGACTCCTTCCGAGATTGTTGTAGTAGTAGAGCGAAGATGCCCCACAAAAGTTAGATGCACGGGGACCTAAGGGTGGGCAGAAGCTAATTAGACGCCGCACTCGCTTCGCAGTCAAGGGAATTAAGCGAGCCAGCCTGTCAGGTATTCTCCGTACTCGACGCTCTCGCACGCGCAGCCAGTTCAACGTGGAAGTTTGGGTTGCCAGGTTCGTTTTTGCTTTCGGCGCTCAACTTTCAACTGTAAACTGCTTTTCGATGCATTCCGCAGAGGTTCTCGACCATTTCAAAAATCCGCGCCACGCGGGTGAGCTTCCCGATGCGACCGCAGCCGTGGACGTAACGAATCCTGTCTGCGGCGACGTTCTTCGGCTCGCTGTGCGCGTGGAAGACGGCAGAATTTCCGCAGTGCGCTTCAAAGCGCAGGGATGCGTCGCGGCGCTCGCGTCGGCGTCGGCGCTCACCGAACTGATCGCTGGCAAATCGCTGAACGAAGCGTGGAGCGTCACTGCCGCGGAAATCTCCGCCGCGCTCGGCGGCCTGCCGCCCGCCACATTTCACGGCGCTCAACTCGCCTCGGACGCGCTTGTGGCGCTATTCGCCAAATTGTCCTGAGTTGCTCCCGCGGCCGCCGACGCGGCGCCTTTACCGCTCCGGCAACGGGCAGAAGTTACCTTTGGAAAATCCCTCGGCCTCGACACCAAAAGCCCGATTGAAGCGCGCGCGAGAATTTTCCCAGCATATTGCGGCCGTGAGTTCGACGATCTGACGTTCGGAGAAGCTGTTGCGCAACGCGATAAAAAGGTCCTCGTGTACTTCCGCCGGCGTGCGGGAAAGGGCGGCGGCAAAGCGAAGGACATTCTTTTCGTCGTCGCTGAAATGCGTGCTCGACTCAAATCTCCCAATATCGCGGAGCTGTTCTTCGATAATCGCGTCTTTTTTTCTGCCGATGGCAGAATGAATGTCAATTCAAAACGGGCAGCCGACGAGCATCGCCGTCTTGAGCATCGCCAGTCGCTTCAGCCGCGCAGTCACTTTGCCCTTCGATTCGACGTACATGTCCATCCGTAACCCTTGGCGGAGCAGACGCGGGTCGTGAGCGCGAATTTTCATTCCCTCGGGGACGCGCCCGAGGCGCCGCGTTGCGAACTAGTAAATCACGCGGACTGCGAGCGGCGCGCGATTGCTTTCTATTCCTTTGATTCGTGCCATATCGAGTTCTCCTTCTTTTCATGCCCTATGCATGAATCAACGTGAAGTCGATCTGGGGCGCCGCGACTTTAGCATTGTGCGTATTCTGGCTGGCCAGTGCCATGAGGATCGAACGCCGCCAGCCCATTCAAATTTATCACATGCTTTCTTCTTCAACCGGCACTTCCAGGGCGTTCGCAGCCCGCGGCCTTTCGTGCTTCGGTGTAAATGGGATATGGGCTACAAATGCAAAAGAGCCGCCGGGGCGGCGGCGCTACGCGGCGCGAAATTGGTTTGTGGTCCCGATTCCCTCCGTAAAAAAGCGCGGGCGATGCACGCGCGGGCGGCCGTGAAGGGCGCCCCTACACAAGACAAAGCGCGGGCGAGGCAAGCCTCGCCCCTACGAAGACGTAACGTAAAACATCGAATGTTGGCGCAAAGACGGCGTGGATGGACGTAGGAAATGGCGCCATAACTACTGGTTGTAGACGCCGAAAATCCAGGGGATGCCGACGAGGCCGGATTCGACGCGGACTTCGACGGCTTGACCATTGTGAAAACGGTCGAAATCCCGGCGCGTGACGGCCACGCGTTCGAGTCCGTTGCCGTCGCGCCAAGACGTGACGATGAGCTGATGCATCGGCAGCAGGCCCGGCATGGCGAAGCGGCTGACGATGGTGGCGTCGAAATTTTGCGGCGGCGAACGGTCGAGCGAGCCGTTAATGAAAAGCAAAGCGCCCAGGAGCCACGGCAGCGGCACGAGGCCGTGAAAAATTCGTTTGAGCAATTCGACTTCCTGGCGGCGAAGCGCGCGGCGCTCGGTCCACACGGCGAGACAAATAGTAGCGAAAAAAATCAGTCCGCCGAAAATGAGGATGCTGTCGAGATCGAGAGGCGGATAGAGAAAACACGGCACGAAAAAGGCAATTGTGCCCAGCAGGAAAATACCGAAACGATTGACAAGGCCGCGGCGCATGGCGCGATTGGCTTCGGCGAGGTCGAGGCCACAGTGCTCGCAGGCTTCGTCGGGGCGCGCGAATGAGCGCTCGGCTCCGCAATTGGGGCAACGCGCTATAGCCGGCTTCACGGGTGGGAAAGTTTCCAGATGAGGTGGTTGAGGTTCATGCGCGCTTCCTGGCCCAGTTCCGTGAATTCGACGACCATGCCCTTCCCTGCATCGACGCGGCGAACGATGCATGTGGCGCTGAGCGCTTCGGGCAAAAGCACGCGAGCGGAAATCTCAGCGCGCGGCCACAGCGGCTCGTGCGTCTCAAGATACATTCCCGACGCGCTAATATCCCGGAGAGTGGCGTCCAAGGTGACTTCCCCCCAAGTGATTTTGACTCGCGCATTGCAGGGGTACCGCGCGTGTCTGCGGCGATCGGATTCTTTCACTCGGGCGATGCTCCCAAGAAAGCGATGGGCCGAGGACTATCGTCGTCAAAACGATGCTATGCAGGCATGGGTTACGTGTCAACGACTATAAGAGAAGCCTGCGCGCGGAGAGAACATTGCGCGACGCGCGGTGGAGTATAATTCGCGCATGACGCTGCCAGAATTTTTTCTGAAACAGAAACAGGCCATTCGCGCGCGGAGCGGCGACGTTTTTAGATTGGTGCGTCCGGAGCATCTCACGTGGCGGCCAGAGAAAGGCGCGCTCAGCGTTGGTGAAATGTTGCGGCATTTGTGGGTGTCCGAGGAAGGCGTGCGGCGCGTGGCGCTCGATGGCGATTTCGCGTATTACGAAAAGCGGATTCCCGGAGGATTGGCGGCGGTGCTTGGCGGGGCGGCCACTTCGCTGGAAGAAGAATTGCGGCAGATCGAACGTGTACACGCGGAAACGCTTGCGGCGGTGAGCAAGCTGCTCGTGCAGCAGTGGGATGAGGAACGCGTGAACGAAGCGATCGGATTTCGGCGGAAGGTGGCCGTGATTTTGTTTGGCCTCAACGAGCATGAAGTGCATCACCGCGCGCAGTTGATGACGTATTTGCGGATGCTGGGCACGCCCGCGCCAGAGCCGTTTACAAAGCGCGAATAAATCCGGGATTCTCCAAAAAAGACAAATCAGCTACTTCAAATAACTGGCCGCGCTATTTCGACGGAACTGCGCGGATGCTCGAAGGCTGCAGGTCGAGGCAGGACATATTTTCGTCGCGGCCGTTGGCGACAAGCTCGCAATCGATCTCCTGCGCGGTGCGCACAGCGTCGTTGCGGTTCCGGCCGGAGGCTTGCGCGCAATGGCTGCGGCCGTGGAAGTTCATGCAGACATCGTAATGATAAACGCTCTGGTGAAATGAGGAGTATGCGAGACCCACGATGAAAATGATTCCCGCGACGATAATGTACCATGTCATGTTGACGCGCTTGGGCTGCAGGGACATGGACTATGTTTCTATCACGATTGCGAACAGAGTGAAATGAATATGCGCGAACGTGAGCAACAGGGAAAAGTTTGAGAAGCAGATTCCCTGCCTGCGGCAGGCAGGCTCGTCGCGTCGCTCCTTCCTTCGCCAAAGCGCTCAGGACGAGCGGAATGACACTTGGTGGTCTTAGGTTTTTGTGGCGGCGCGGCGGGCGACTTCCTGTTTGATGTAGGCGCGAAGATTTTCCGGGAGCGAAGAGGCGGCGGAAAGCTCGTGAAGGTCGCGCATCGTGATTTCGGGCAAGAAATGAAGGACAGCGGCGAGCGGCGCGGCGGGATGTCGAACGAGGGCCATGCGAATGCTGTAATCGAGCGACCAGCGCGGGTGATACGCGATGTTGCGGACGACGCGCTCGTGCGCGTCGGGATCCGCGAGGACGCGAAGAATTTGCGCTTCGTTCAAAAACGGATTATTGAGCGCGAGGGATGCGGCCTGCGGATGGCCTTCCGCGAGGATTCCGCCGGCGACGCGCGCCGAGCTGCGGCGGGCGAGCGCGAGTTTCTCTCCCACAGCGAGTTGTGGCAGGCGCTGAAGGATGATTTCCTCGGCCACGCGGCGGATTTCCGCGGGCGCTGACGGCAGCAAACTGATTTGCACGAGATCAAAGAGAAAAATCTGGCGTAGAAGCTGGAGAGCGATGCGGCGTGGCATTTGCGGATGGCGCGCGAGCCTCAGGCGCACGCCTTCGTTTTTTTTCCACGACGGATGGACGGCAACGGCGCCAAGGATTGATGCGGAAAGATCGAAGCGCTCGAGCAAAATGCAGACGTCGCTTTCGGTGAGACTGGGGTTGGCTAGCGCGGCGACGAGGACTTCCTCGGCGGGATCGTGGAGAAATGCGCGCAGGGCGTCGCCGGAGGCTGATCTCGCTTCCGCAACGCGCTCGGTAAGTTCAGGCTTCATCTGGGGCGACATTCGTAACGCTTCTGCGCGCGAGTTCAGCGGCGGCCCGCGCGGGAGAAATGCGAAGCGGCTCAATCCGCGCGGTGGGAGCGATGCGCGCCAATTCGCGATCGAGCGCGGCGTCGAGATGCGCACTGTGGCCGAAAACGCCGCCGGATTTCGCGAGGGTGAAAGATTGATCCACGAAACCGAGCGAATCGATGAGCGCTTTTGCGAGACTGGCGAGAGACTTTGCGGCCGCGGCGAGAATTTCCTGCGCGACGGCGTCTCCCGCAGCGGCGACTTCCACGACGACGGAAAAAAGTTTTGGGAAGACGGCGTCGGGATGCTTCGCGATGCGCTCGAGGAGAGCATCCCAATCGCGGGCTTCCGTCGCGTGAAGAATTTTTTCGCCGAGCACGGTCGAACCGCCAAGATGATCGCGGGCGCGAAGAGCGGTTTCGACGGCGCGGCGGCCGATGTCGTATGCGCTGCCTGAATCGCCGACCCACGGGCCCCAGCCGCCGGCGCGCGCGAACCTTCCGGCCGAATCGCGCCCGCAGGCCGCGGAGCCAGTTCCAGCAACGATAACGATTCCCTGTCCATGCGTCTCACCGGGGCCGATGGCGGCTTCGAGAGCGATTTCGATGTCCGTGGTGACGCGAATGGAGGCTTGCGGAAAAGTGCGCGTGAGATGCGCACTGAGGCGGCGGGCGATGCGCGGACGCCCGGCGCCGGCGACGCCAGCACAGATGGCACGAACGCTGCTGACGTCCTCGCGAGCTTCGGCGAGAGTGCGACGCGCGGTTTCCTCGAGGGCGGCGCAGGCTTTCGCGAGCCCGATACGCAGGGGATTGGCTGCGCCGCCGATGGTTTCGGCGAGAAGGTGGCCAGCTTCGTCGAGAGCGACGCAATCTGTTTTTGTGCCGCCCGCGTCAAAGCCGAGAAAGACGCTCATGTGTCTTGGTGCTCCGTGCGGCGCACGCGCGTGCGGCGACGCCGCGCTGCATGACGTACCCACCTAAAGTTGGGCGCTACATACGCCACGCATACGAGACGAGTGGTTGACACAGCGCGAACAAGCCGGATAGCATCGCGCGGCTTCGGCGGACGGAGCGATCTCGCCGCGAACGGACGCCACGCGATGCGCATCGGCACAATCGACGTCGTAATCATTGTTGTGTACCTCGCGGGCGTCACGGTGTTCGGCGCCACGTACGGGCGCGGCCAGCGGACGATTCGCGATTACTTCCTTGGGAACCGCACGGCGCCGTGGTGGGCGCTGGCCTGCTCGATCGTCGCCACGGAAACTTCCACGCTGACCATCATCGGCACCCCGGCCATCGCGTACGCGACGAACCTGGAATTTCTGCAACTGGCGATGGGGTACGTGGTGGCGCGCGTCATCCTATGCATCATTTTAATCCCGCAATATTTCCGAGGCGAATTTTATACGGCTTATCAGTTACTCGAAAGAAGATTCGGCACGCGGACGAAATCAGCGGCAGCGAGCATTTTCGTGGTGACGCGCGCCCTGGCGGAGGGCGTGCGATTCGCGGCCATCGGAAAAGTCGTAAGCATCGTGCTGGGGATGGGCGACCGCGCGTCGGTGGCGGTGATCACGTTGCTGACACTGTTTTACACCTTCCAGGGCGGGATGCGCGCCGTGATTTGGACGGACGTGATGCAATTCTGTTTGTACATCGCAGGCTCGGTTGTGGCGTTTTTTCTGCTGCTGCACAGAATTCCAGCGGGATGGGCGGGCGTTGTACATGCCGCGGCAGCGGGGGGCGACAAGCTGCGCGTATTCGATTTTCGTTTCAGCCTGACGCAAAGCTATACGTTCTGGTCGGGGCTGATCGGCGGAACGTTTTTGACAATGGCGAGCCACGGAACGGATCAAACGATAGTGCAGCGGCTGCTGGCGGCGCGTACGGAGCGCGACAGCAAAAAGGCCCTGCTGGCGAGCGGCGTGATTGTGTTCGTGCAATTCGCATTGTTCCTGGTGATTGGCGTGATGCTGTACGTTTACCGGCTGCGCATTCCATTTCCGATTCCGGGAGGCGACACGGATCGCGTTTTTCCGGAATTTATCGTGACGCAGATGCCAGCGGGGCTGGTGGGGATTGTGCTGGCGGCGATTTTCGCCATGGCGATGTCAAACGCAAGCGGGTCGCTCAATTCACTGGCGTCGTCGAGCATGATTGATTTTTCGCGCGTGCGCGGCGTGGATGTGACGGATTCCGCGAGGCAGTTGCGGCGTTCGCGACAGTGGACAATTTTCTGGGGCGTGCTGCTTGGATTATTTGGGATGATTCGCTGGGGGCCGGTGTTGGTGGCTGGACTGACGATCGCGTCGATCACCTATGGAAGCTTGCTGGGAACTTTTCTGCTGGTGATCTGGAACCGGCGAGCGACGGCGCGGGGCGCGATTGCGGGTATGATCGCGGGACTCGTGGGAATGACGGCGATACATTTTTGGACGCCGTTGGCGTGGACGTGGTATGTGCTGGCGGGGACGATTATCACTTTCGCGGTGGGCTCGGCTGTGAGCATGACGGGGCGGCGTGATGTGGCGACGGCGGGGCGCGGCCCGGAATTCAACGCGACAACTTCATAATGAGCACGGCATGAATACAGAATGAATACGCAAAACAAAAAACTGCCTGAATTGGTGCGCGGGCTGGGACCGTGGGCGGCGGCGGCGATCGTTGTGGGAACGATGATCGGCACGGGCATTTTCATAAAGCCGGCGAACATGGCGCAAGAAGCGGGCACAGTGGGATTGGTAACACTGGCATGGGTGATCGGCGGCGCGCTCTCGCTTTTTGGAGCGCTCTGCGCGGCGGAACTGGGATCGGCGATCCCGGAGGCTGGCGGAACATACGCGTACATGAATCGCGCGTTTGGGCCGGTGTGGGGTTACCTGTTTGGGTGGACGTATTCGATTATCGGCGCGCCTACTTCCATTGCGACGATCGCTGCCGGCTTGCTGGTGTTTGCCGGTTTTCTATTCCCCATGGTCACGATGCCCCTGTGGGCGCTGCACTGGACTCTTCCTCTCCTACACACTCCCATTCATTTCACTTTCACCTGGGCGCAGCCGCTGGCTGTAGTGGCTATCGCACTGGTGACGTTCGTCAATTATTTTGGCGTGCGATTGGGCGGGCGGGTGCAGGTGGTGCTGACGGTGATCAAGATCGCCGCGGTCATCGCGGTGATTATCATCGGGTTCTTTTTGGGCAAGGGCAGCATCGCGAATTTCCATTCTGTTTCCGCTTCGATAGGCCATCTGGGAATCGCCGCCGCGCTGCTGACCGCCACGGCGAGCGGGCTTTGGGCTTATGACGGATGGATTAATCTGACGTTTGTCGGCTCCGAGATCCAGAATCCTGGACGGAACATTCCTCTCTCCCTGATTCTCGGCGTCCTCGTAGTTTGTGGGATTTACACCGCGATGAGCGCCGCCTGTTTTTACGTGCTGCCGTTTGCGACGGTGGCGGTGTCGGCGCACATCGCCTCTGATGTGATCGCGCGCGCAACCGGAGCCAACGCAGCGACGTGGATGACGATTGTGATGATGATCTGCGCGCTCGGCACGCTGAACTCGTCCATTCTGACGAATGCGCGCGTGGATTATGCCATGGCGCGCGACGGCCTGTTTTTTCGCGTGGTTCGCGGCGTACATCCGCGATTCCGCACGCCGGCGAATGCGTTGGTCTTCCAGGGGATCCTCGCCTCGGTACTGGCGCTCACGGGCACGTTCGAAAGCCTCTCCCTGCTCTATGTTTTTCTGGTATGGATCTTCTATGGCGCCCAGACTGCCGGGCTGATTGTACTGCGGCGCAAGGAACCGAACATGCCGCGGCCGTATCGAACGTGGGGTTATCCGGTGGTGCCCATAATTTTCATACTCGGCGCGCTGGCGCTGACGCTGGATGTGCTGGTGCAGAAACCACTTCGTTCGGCGATTGGACTCGGAGTGATGCTGATAGGACTTCCGCTTTACGCCCACTGGCGCAAGCGCGCCCCTGCAGGACAAACGCAGCAATAAATAATCACGCAGTCTCAATTACGCTGAAAGCTTCCGCCGGAATTTTCGGAATCGCGCATTCAGGATGAAATAGATGCGCAAGAATGGCCACGCCTTCGGCCAGGCGCGGGCCCGAGCGCGAGAAATAGCTGTTGGCATCGACGGCGAAAACATGGCCGGAACGAATTGCGGGCAGGTCGCGCCAGCCGTTTGGAAATTTTGCGCGGCGATATTCATCGCGATTGCGAGCCACTCCGTAACCGCATTGCATGACGACGATAATCTCGGGCCGCGCTTCGATCACCTGTTGGGGAGTCACGTGGAAGGAAGGTTCACCCACACGGCCGAAAAGATCGATGCCACCGGCGCGCGCGACCATTTCTGGAACCCAATGGCCACTGACATAAATCGGATCGAGCCATTCGAGGCACGCAACGCGCGGGCGCGAAGCTGCGTGCGCAACGATCGCTTCGACGGCGGCTTCGATTTGCGAGACGCGCTGCGCGAGTGTGGCGACGAGTTCTTGCGCTTGACCGCCCCGACCGGTGGCTTCGCCAATTTTCAGGATGTTGCTCCAAACGTCGGAGAGCGTGTTCGGCGAGAGCGAGAGCACGCGAGGGGTGTGCGTCATGCGCGCAAGCGCCGTGGCGAGATCGTCGGGCGAGGCGGCGCAGACGTGGCACAAATCCTGCGTAACGATCAGGTCGGGATTGAGCGAGCGCAAAAGGGCGTCGTCAACGGAGTAGAGGCTTTCACCGCGGGCGACAATCTCGCGGACTTGGCGGTCGAGTTCCGCGGGAGGAGCGGAGGGGTCGACACGCGGGCGGATGAGCGGCGGCTTCTTGCTGGCCTCCGGCGGAAAATCGCATTCGTGCGTGATGCCCACGACGGAATCGCCCATGCCTAGCGCGTAGAGAATTTCCGTCGCGGAAGGAAGAAGCGAGGCGATGCGCATTCTGTGAGTTTGCCTGCGCGGAGATTTGAACGCAAGGCTAGCGCGGCGCGGAAGCGGCGGCGCGGGGGAGAAGATCGGCGAAGATGAATCCGTCGCGCGCGACGATTTCGCCCGGCTCGACGGGAATGGGCGATGCGAACATGGGGCCGGCATAAGCGAAAGTATGAAACTCGCCGTTTTCGCCGCAGGGGTCTATGCCAGGCGGAAAATCGGCGAGAAGTTTTTCGTCGAAGGCGCGGCCGACGAAGCTGGCGTCGAGTTTTTTAGGGTCGACACAGGTGAGAATCGCGCGAAGGCCTCCGGCGAGCATTTCTTGCGCGAGAATGCGCGTCTCGCGGGCCCAAAGAGGAAACACCGGCGCCATGCCGCATTTCGCGAGATTTTCTTCGCGATACTTGCGTATATCCTCGAGAAACAAATCCCCGAAAATCATGTGCGTGACGCCTTCGGCGCTGGCCTGCGCCATCGCTTCGGACATGGCGCGCTCGTACGCCTCATTCGGGCACGGCGAAGGGATCGCGACTTTGACGAGCGGCAGACCCACGGCAACAGCTTGCGCGTCGAGAAGTGCTTCGCGGACAGCGTGCATGGCCACGCGGTTGTGCGTGCGATTGATGGTGGTGAGCAACGCGGCGATCTCAATGTCTCCGCGCTGGCGCATGACGTGAAGCGACCACGCGCTGTCTTTTCCGCTGCTCCAGGAGAGCCACGCTTTGGGTTTCGTGATCATAGTATGCCGCCAAGAACTTTACGGGTCGGAGGTCAGAAAAGCAAAGCCGCCCGCCTAAAGGCGCCCTCTACATAAAAGGCATCGGGCCAAACAGCCCAAAAGCACACAGGCTGAAGCCTGTGCCATTCGGCACGACGCACCGCAAGCTCACTCGGGATAGATCAGGTATTTTGCGCGCATCGTGCGGAAATTTTCGAGGTCCGGCTGCCAGTCCCAGACGATGCGCAATGGGGATTCGCCGGATTTTAATTTTGCGATGGTGTCAGCGTTGCCGACAAGCTCGATCATTTTGTCATATGAAAAATGATCGGGATAAAGTTTATTGAGCGCGGAGGCGATTTCGAGACCCATCAGCATGGAGTCGAGCGAGGCGCGATCCGTGATGACGAGCGAAATGCCGTGGCAAAGCTCGCCTTTGTAGAGGCCGGAATCCGGAGTGAAGAGCGTGGGAACGAAGCGCACGCCGGGAACGAAACGGTGATTCAGTTCGGCGGCGAGTTGCGGCGCGTCAATTTGAGGCGAATCAATCCACGGCGCGCCGAAAAGCTCGAAGGGCGTGTCCGTGCCGCGCCCGACGGAAACGCCGGCCGCTTGCAGGATTTCGATACCGGGATAGAGCAGCGCGGCATTGAGCGAACGTAGATTCGGCGAGGGCGCGAGCCACGTGAGGCCGGTCGCCTCGAACGGATCTTCGCGATGCCAATTTTTCATTTGAATGACATGTAGATCGACGCCGATTTTATTTTCGGCGTTGAACATTTGCGCGAGCTCGCCGAGGGTCATTGCGTAGCGCGTGGGCATGGGAAAATATCCCACGAAGTTCAGCTTGTCGCGATCGAGAACGGGGCCTTCGATGGTGATGCCGTCGAGGGGATCCGGCCGGTCGAGAACGTAAAATGAAATGTGATGCCGAGCGGCGGCCTCCATCGAATAACCCATCGTGGTGATGAAAGTGTAAAAGCGCACGCCGGCGTCTTGAATATCGAAGACGAGCGCGTCGATGCCCCGCAGCATTTGGTCTGTGGGACGCCGCGTTCGGCCAAACAAACTGTAAATCGGCAGGCCCGTGGCCGCGTCGGTGCTGGACGCGACTTTCGCGTCTTCCTTGCCGGTGATGCCATGCTCGGGGCTGAAAATCGCGACGAGTTTTACGCCCGGCGCGTGTGCGAGAACGTCGATCGTGCGGCGCCCTTCGCTGTCCATGCCCGTTTGATTCGTGATCAGGCCAATACGCTTGCCCTGAAGCGGGGCGAAATTTTCCTGCTCGAGGACGTCAATACCCGCGAGCGTGTGATCCCTGCGATGATAAATGCCGTCGAGGTCGTAGGGACGGTCGGCGTAAAGGCTGCGCTCGACTTTCGACGTGAAGCCCGTGGTGTCGCCAACGTTCAGGGCGGCAGCGACAGCGTTGGCAATTTTCGCGCGAACGCTCGAAGTCGCGGGCCGCACGTACGGATGAACGCTGTTCGTAAGAAAAATAATGAACGTCTGGCTGGCCGCGTCGATCCACACGGACGTACCGGTGAAGCCCGTGTGCCCGTAGGAGCCGAGCGGAAACAAATCGCCGCGCGGCGCGGAAAACGCGGTGTCGATGTCCCAGCCGAGGCCGCGAATGTTGGGACTCCAGGGCGGCGTTTGCGGCGTGGTCATTTTGTGGACCGTGGCTGCGGAGAAAATCCGCCGCGTGCTCCCGGGAATGCGGCCGCCGTCGAGAAGCATCTGGCAATAAATCGCCATATCGTCGGCAGTCGAAAAAAGTCCAGCGTGACCCGCAACGCCGCCAATGGCGCGCGAGCGCGGGTCGTGCACGACACCGCGGAGAACGTGGCCAAGCCCCGAGCCTGGTTTCGCACCCGGAGGTAAATCAATTTCCTCGGTGGGAGCGATGTTGGGAATCCAGGACGCGGGCGGAAGAAAACGCGTGTGCTTCATGTCCAGCGGACGATAAAAATGCTCTTCGGCGTATTCGTCCAGGCGTTTTCCCGTGAGGCGCTTGACCAGCTCGCCGAGTAAAATAAAATTCGTATCGCTATAGACGAAGCGATCGCCGGGAGGGTACATCAGCCTTTCATTGTCGATTTCCTTCATCAGCGCGTCTTCGCCGGCAAGCGCGGCGGAAAGCGGCGGATCAGGCGCGAGGCCTGACGTATGCGTCATCAGCATACGAATCGTAATTTGATCCTTGCCGTGAGAGGCGAACTCCGGCATATAACGCGAAAGCGGATCGTTGAGGCGAATTTTGCCCTGTTCGAGGAGGCGCATGATGGACGGCGTGGTGGCGAAAAGTTTCGTAAGGGAAGCGAGATCGAAAATCGTGCCGACGGTCATGCGCTCGCGATGCGGGATCAGCGCGCGTTCGCCGATCGCTTTGCGGTAAATCACATGGCCGCGATGGCTGACGAGCAGAACGCCGCCGGGAATTTCGTCATCCGCGACCGCGGCTTTGACGATGGAATCGAGCACGGACAAATTGGGTCGAGAAGATCTTCGCGGCGCCGGGCGCTTTGCGGATTGCGCAAGCGCAGGTACAAAGCCGAGCGCGACGAACAGGAAAGTCGCAATGACGCGGTTTAGAAACAGGCGAGGCGCGCTGTGATTGTGCGGCATCGAACCCTGTGGTATATACAGCCGCGAGATGAATGCGTCAACCCTTGATTCTTCCTCGCGGGAACATGCGTGAACGCGGGATCCTGGCAATCGTACTGCTCCTCCTGATGACTCCCTCCGCCACGGCTCGGAAAAAGACCACAGCGAAGCCCCGCCGCGTGCGCATCGACAACCGCTGGGTGGAAAAAACGCTAAAGAAAATGACGCTCGAGGAGAAGCTCGGGCAGCTCGTAATGATTTACTACTGGGGGCGTTTCACTTCGGCGGAAAGCCCGGAATATCACGAATTGTTGCGTGAGGTGAAGGAAAAGCACATCGGCGGAATCATTTTGCAGGCGCAGCGGACTCCGACGGGCGTCGAGCGCAGCCAGGTTTATCCCAGCGCGGCGCTCGCGAATCAACTGCAACGCGCGGCGAAGGTTCCGCTGCTGGTAGCGGCGGATTTCGAGACGGGCACTTCGATGCGGCTGGTGGAAGGTACGGCGTTTCCTTCGGCGATGGCCGTCGCCGCGACCGGTGACCCGCACAATGCGTACACGATGGGAAAAATTACGGCCATTGAGGCGCGCGCCGCAGGCCTGAATTGGATTTTTGCGCCCGTCTCGGACGTCAACGACAATCCGGACAATCCGATCATTAACACGCGCTCGTTTGGCGAAGACCCGCATCGCGTCGCGGAGTTCGTGACGCAATTCATTCACGGCGTGCAGGAAAATGGCGCGCTGGCGACGGCGAAGCATTTCCCGGGGCACGGCGACGTGAATGTGGATTCGCATGTTGCCGTGCCGGTCGTGCCGGGCGATTTGGCCGAACTGAATCGCGTCGAGCTGGTTCCCTTCCGCGCAGCGATTGCGGCGGGCGTGGGAGCGGTCATGTCGGGACATCTTGTGGTTCCTGCGCTTGAGCCGGACGCGAACGTGCCGGCGACGCTTTCGCATCGCGTGCTGACGGATTTGCTGCGAAAGAAACTGGGCTTCCAGGGAATCGAAGTGACGGACGCGCTGGACATGGGCGGTGTGACGACGATCGATTCGCCGCCGAACGTCGCGGTGCGCGCCGTCAATGCGGGCATCGACGTGCTGCTGATTCCTCCGAATCCTGATGCAGAGATAGCTGCGCTCGAAGAGGCGGTGAAGTCAGGCGAGTTGCCGATGGCAACAGTGGACAACGCCGTGCGGCGGATTCTGCGCGGAAAAGCGCAACTCGGACTCAAAAAGAACCGGCTGGTGGATTTGAACGGCCTGAACAGCGTGTTCGGCTCGCCGGAATTCAAGCTCGCCTCGCAGGACATTGCCGACCGCGGAATTACGCTGATTCGCGATGACCAAAAAATTCTTCCGCTCGACGCGGCGAAGCCGCTGCGCGTGCTGTTGCTTGCGATCTCGGGCGATCCTGACCCTTATCCCGGCGCGCTGATCGAGAATGAATTGCGCGCGCGCGTGGATTCCGTGCAAGTGGTGCGCGTGGATACAAATTTTGTGAAAGCAGGCACGGTGCAATTGCCGCCGCCGGAAAGTTACGACGTCGCGATCGCGGCTGTATTCGTGCGCGTCGCGGACCGCAAGGGCACCGTGGGTTTGCCCACGGATGAAGCGGCGCTGCTCAATCAATTGCTGGCGACAGGAAAGCCGGCGATTGTCGCATCGCTCGGCAGCCCTTATCTGGTGAGCCGGTTCCCGAACGCGAAAACCTGGGTAGCGGCATTCGGCACGCAGGACGTGGTACAGCGCGCCATGGTGCGGGCGATTTTTGGGCAAATCGCGATTGGAGGAAAACTTCCGGTGAGCGTCCCGGGAGTTGCGAAACTCGGCGACGGATTGCGAGTCGCGGCGAATCCGATGAAGCTTTGGCCTGCGTCGGACGCGTTCGCCGCAAAGTTAAAGCCGGCGTTTGACCTGCTCGACCGCGCCGTGGCGGAACATGCGTTTCCGGGCGGCGTGCTCGCGGTGGGCCAGAACGGACAATTGTTGATACACGCGTTTGGGCGCGTGACCTATGACGCGAAATCGGCTGTGGTTCGCGACGCGACGATTTACGACGTGGCCTCGCTGACGAAACCGATTGTCACCACATCAGCGATCATGATGCTGGTGGCGGAAGGGCAAGTGGATTTGGACGCGCCCGTGTCGCGCTATTTGCCGGACTGGCTGGCCGGCCCGACTGCTGGTCAACAACGGGACTGGCGAACGAAAGTTACGGTGCGCGAGTTGTTGCTGCACACATCGGGACTTCCAAACCATCGCGAATTTTATAAGGACGCAAAAGGCGCGGATAAAATTCTGAAACGTGTATACGCGGAGCCGTTGGTTGCGGAGCCGGGAACGAAAGCCGAATATTCCGACCTGGGATTCATTCTGCTTGGCCAGATTGTCGAGCGGCTGACGGGCCAAACCCTCGAGCAATTCGCGCGCGAGAGAATTTTCGCTCCGCTCGGCATGGACCATTCCTATTTCAATCCGCCGCTCTCGTTGCGCGCGCAGATTGCGCCGACGGAAAACGACACGGCATTTCGAAAGCGGCAATTGCAGGGCGAAGTGGACGACGCAAACGCCTTCGCAATGGGTGGCACTGCAGGCCACGCGGGAATGTTTTCCACGGCGGAGGATATTTCCGTATTCGCGCAAATGATGCTGAATGGCGGGATGTACGCACAGCGGCGGATTTTTTCTCGGGCCATCGTCGACCAATTCACCGCACGGATAACTGTGGGAGATTCCGCGCGAACCCTGGGCTGGGACGTGCCAACCCAAAACTCGTCGACCGGCCGCTACCTGTCCCAGCGGGCGTATGGCCACAATGGGTTCACGGGAACTTCGATATGGATTGACCCGGACAAGAACCTGTTCATCATTCTGCTGACGAATCGCGTGTATCCTTCAGCGGGGAACGATAAGATCCGCCAGGTGCGCCCCGCGCTGCACGACGCCATCGTCGAAGCGCTGGGACTCACCAACCATCCCCCGGCCCAACGATAACTGGCACGGCACAATCTCCGCACACTTCTTCACGTTGGCGCTATCGCCTATTCGCGTCCGGCTATAATCTTCGATGATGCGAAAAGCGGCGCCAAGAACCGCGATCACCGAACGGCAAAACCCGCGTTCGCGAAATCTCGATCAAAAATCGACGCGCGAAATTCTTCGGCTGATCAATCGGGAAGACGCAACAATTGCGCGAGCCGTCCAGCGCGAAATTCCGCGGATTGCGCGCGCCGCGGATGAAATCGCGTTGCGGATTCGCAAGGGCGGCCGCCTTTTCTACATCGGCGCCGGAACGAGCGGGCGGCTGGGCGTGCTCGACGCGTCCGAATGCCCTCCGACATTTGGCGTGCCCAGAAACCTAGTGCAGGGACTCATCGCCGGCGGCAAGCGGGCGCTGACGGTATCGGTGGAAGGGGCGGAGGATCACGAGGAACAAGGTGCGCGTGATTTGCGGGCGCGGGGAATGACGTCCCGCGACGCGGTGGTGGGCTTGGCGGCGAGCGGCTCAACGCCCTACGTGCTGGGGGCGCTGAAATACGCGCGAAAGCGCGGCGCATTCACGATTGGCGTAACGATGAATCGCGGCGCCGCGATTGCGCGCTTTGCTCGCGTCACCATCGCGCCGGCGACTGGACCCGAAGTGATTGCCGGGTCCACACGAATGAAAGCGGGCACAGCCCAGAAAATGGTGCTGAACATGCTCTCAACCGCCGTGATGGTTCGCCTTGGCCACGTTTACGACAACTGGATGGTCAAAGTAACGAAGACGAATCAGAAGTTACGTGAACGGGCGGTGAGGAATCTAAGAGAAGCCACCGGAGCGCAGGTGTTGACCGCGGAACACGCATTGCGTCAGGCGGGAGACGATCTGCAGGTGGCGCTGATCATGCTGAAGGCTGGCCTGGACGCTCGTCAGGCACGCCTCGGATTGGCGGCTGCACATGGCAACTTACGCAAAGCCATTGCAAGTGGAAATACGGCGCCGGCGGCCGGCGCGAGGAAGTAAGAACAAAATGGATAAGTTCAAAATTCAAGGGGGACGGCCGCTTGAAGGCGCTGTGCAGATCAGCGGCGCGAAAAACGCGGCGCTGCCGATTATGGCCGCGGCGCTGCTGACTTCCGAGAAAGTGCATCTCGAAAACATACCGCGCGTCCGCGACATCATCACGATGGCGAAGCTGCTCGCGCACATGAAGGCGCATGTGGTCGCGCAGGATTTGCCGCCCTCGGCGATGACAATTCAAACGGAGGTGATTTCGCACACGGAAGCGCCCTATGAGCTGGTGAAAACGATGCGCGCGTCGGTGCTGACGCTGGGGCCGCTCCTGGCGCGCTTCGGATATGCCCGAGTGTCGCTCCCCGGCGGCTGCGCCATTGGAGCCCGGCCGATCGATCTGCATATTCAGGCGCTCGAAAAAATGGGCGCGAAGATTTCCATCGATCACGGTTACGTGGAAGCACGGGCCAAACGGCTACGCGGAGCGGAAATTCATTTCGAGAAAATCACCGTGACGGGCACGGAAAATATTTTGATGGCGGCGGCGCTGGCCCAGGGCGAAAGCGTGCTGACGAATGCGGCGCGCGAACCCGAAGTAACAGACCTCGCTGAATTGCTGATCAAGATGGGAGCGAAGATCGAAGGCGCGGGTAGCGATACGATTCGCATTGGCGGAGTCGAGAAACTGCACGGGACAACGCATCGCGTGATTCCCGACAGAATTGAAGCGGGAACGTTCCTGGTGGCAGGAGCGGTCACGCGCGGCGACATTTTGCTTACCGGTTGCGAGCCGAAGCACCTGACCGCCGTGATTGAAAAGCTCGTTGCGTGCGGCGTGGAAATTCGCGAGGAAGCAGAAGGCAAGCTGCGCGTTCGCGTCCCCGGCAAATTGCGCGCCGCTGACATTACCACGGAAGAATATCCCGGGTTCGCGACGGACATGCAGGCGCAATACATGACGCTGGCGACGCAGGCGGAAGGCACGTCCGTGATTACCGAAACAATCTTCGAGAATCGCTTTATGCACGCCAGTGAAATGATACGCATGGGCGCGAATATCGAAGTCGACGGGCGAAAAGCGATTGTGCACGGACCCACGCCTCTCAGCGGCACCACGATCATCGCGTCCGACTTGCGCGCGAGCGCTTCGCTGGTGCTGGCGGGTCTGGTTGCCAACAACACGACGTACGTGGATCGCGTCTACCACATTGATCGCGGCTACGAACGCATCGAAAACAAACTGCTCGCGTTGGGCGCCCAGATCGAACGCCTCAGTTAAGCGTTCCCTCTAGCAGGAATTCCTTCTCGTCGGAATATCTGCGACAAAAAAAAGGGAAGCGAGAACATCGCCTCCCTTTTATTTTATTCTTGTACAGTGCTGAGTACACTCGAAAACGCCGGCGCTGCCTACTTGCCCGCGTCGGCCGTTGAGGCTTGTTCGGCCCCCGTGCCTTCCGCCGGCTTCTGCTTGTCGCGAGCTTCGCGGATCAGCGCCTTGCGGCTCAGCCGGATTTTGTTTCCCTCGATGGCGAGGACCTTCACCATCACCTGATCGCCTTCCTTGAGCGCGTCGCGAACCGCGCGGATGCGCTGCTCGGCGATTTCGCTGATGTGCAGCAGGCCGTCGGTGCCGGGGAAAATCTCGACGAAAGCGCCGAATTCCGCGATGCGCACCACTTTGCCGAGATACGTCTTGCCGATTTCCGCGGTCGCCGTGATTTCGCGGACGCGGCGAAGCGCCTCTTCCGCCGCTTTTCCGTTGACGCCGAAGATGTGAACCATGCCGTCGTCGTTCACGTCGATCTTGCATCCCGTCGATTCGGTGATGGCGCGAATATTCTTCCCGCCGGGACCGATCAAATCGCGGATCTTGTCCGTGGGAATCGTGAGCATGGAAAGATGCGGCGCGTACGTGGAAATTTCGGCGCGCGACGCGGGAAGCGCGGTTTCCATAATGTCGAGAATCTCGAGCCGGGCCTTGCGGGCCTGGGCGAGCGCCTCGCGCATCATCGCGATGCTCACGCCCGCGACCTTGATATCCATCTGCAACGCGGTGATGCCTTCACGCGAGCCGGCGACTTTGAAGTCCATGTCGCCGTAATGATCTTCCGCTCCGGCAATGTCCGTGAGAATCGCGTACTTGTCGCCTTCGACCACCAGACCCATCGCAATTCCCGCACACGGGGCCTTGATCGGCACGCCGGCATCCATCAACGCCAGACAGCCGCCGCAAACGGAAGCCATCGACGAAGAGCCGTTCGATTCGAGAATGTCGGAAACCACGCGAATCGCATAAGGAAACTCGGACTCGGGTGGCACAAGATTCGCGAGCGAGCGCTCGGCAAGCGCGCCGTGCCCCACTTCGCGGCGTCCCGGCCCGCGCAGCATTTTCACTTCGCCGACGGAGAACGGCGGGAAGTTATAATGCAGCATGAAGCGCTTGAACGTGTCGTCCTCGAAAAGCAAATCGAGGCGCTGCATGTCGTCCTTCGTGCCCAGCGTCACTGTGGCGAGCGATTGCGTCTCGCCACGCGTGAAGAGCGCCGAACCGTGAACGCGCGGCAGTAAGCCCGTTTCGCACGTGATCTGGCGAATCTTGTCGAACGCGCGAGCATCCGGCCTGCGGTGCTTGTCGATGATGTCCTCGCGGAACAGCCGTTCGCGAAGGCGCTCGACAGCGCGCGCGGCCAGCTTGCGCTTATCCTTCTCCTCTTCGGGAATCGCCGCGATGATCTCCTTCTCGATTGCGGAAACGCGGCCCTGGCTCTCGAGCTTCGGATATTTTGCCGTATCGAGGGCGTCGTGCAGGCGCTCGCCGTATTTCGATTCGATCTGTTTCGCCAGCGCTTCATCGAACGCCGGAGGCGTAACGGCACCCTTCTGCGGCTTCACGGAATCGTGCAGCTTGCGAATCGCCACGATGATTTTCTTGATTTCATCGTGACCGAAGGCCAAGGCGTCCGCCACTTTGTCCTCGGAAACCTCGAGCGCGCCCGCCTCGACCATCACGATGGCGTCTTCCGAGCCGGCGATGATGATATTCAGCAAGCTGGTCTTCTGCTGGGACACGGTGGGGTTGACCGTCAAAAGGCCGTCGATCAATCCCACGCGCACCGCGGCAATGGGCCGTGTGAACGGTATGTTCGAGCAATAGAGCGCCGCGGCCGCCGCCGTGACGCCCAGTACGTCGGGGTCATTTTCACTGTCCGCGGAGAGCACCATGCTGAAAATCTGCGTTTCCGTGGACCATCCTTCCGGGAACAGCGGCCGCAGCGGCCGGTCGATCAACCGAGAAGTCAAAATTTCGCGCTCCGAGGGACGACCCTCGCGCTTGAAAAAGCCGCCGGGAATCTTCCCGGCAGAATAGGTGTACTCGCGATAATCCACGGTCAGGGGAAGAAAATCTTTTTCCGTCGGCTTGCTGTCCATGCACGCGGTCGACAAAATAACCGTATCGCCATAGCGAAGCACCACGGCGCCGTTGGCCTGACGGGCCATCTTGCCCGTCTCAAAGCTCATTCGCCGGCCGCCTATTTCCACGCTCGATTCATGTGTCATTCCAATTTATCCTTTGCGTTCCGGCCTCGCCGGACACGTTTGCGTTGCGGAGAAACAATCTCCGTTGTTCGGGAAGCGAAAGCGCTGAGAAGCAAATAGCAAGCAGATCTACGGGGTTGCGGGATGGGGTCTGCGCACACAATCTCCCGCGCGGCCCCACAAGGTGCTTCGATGCGGAGAAAGCATTTCCGGGCGGGCGTTCAACCGGCTTGCCACAGCAGCCGTATTACTTGCGCAAACTAAGTCTCTCGACAATCTCGCGATACCGATCCGGGTCGCGGCGGTTCAGGTATTCCAGTAGCCGGCGGCGGCGGTTCACCATCATGATGAGGCCGCGCCGCGAGGCGTGATCCTTAGCGTGGGATCTGAGGTGAGTGGTCAAATAACTGATGCGCTCGCTCAACAACGCGATCTGCACTTCCGGTGAACCCGTGTCCTTGACATGCTGCCGGAACTGCTCAATGACGCCTATCTTGGCCTCGCTCAACTCGCTTCCCTCCTGAATCGTCACACCCTGCTCTACGCTTGTCTCTTCCGTATTCCAAAATCGTAGCACAGAGGCAGGCGCGCGCAATAGAAGTATTTTTCGAGGAAAGGGGGAGTTGCGGATGCTCTCGGCATCCGCGATAGGCCGGCAGTATCCGCGCGATGCGCTAATCCTTTCGCGCGTTTACGAGAGACAGGAATTCGTCTCGCGTTTGCTTGTTTTCCCGGAAGACGCCGAGCATGGCGCTGGTGACCGCCGAGGATCGCTGCTTTTCCACTCCGCGCATCACCATGCAAAGATGCCGCGCCTCGATGATCACGCCCACGCCTTCGGGGCTGATGCGCGTTTGAATGGCCTCCGCGATCTGGTTCGTCAGCCGCTCTTGGATCTGCAGCCGCCGCGCGTACATGTTCACCAGCCGCGCCACTTTGCTCAAACCAATCACTTTTTTCGTCGGGATGTACGCGACGTGGCATCTGCCGAAGAACGGAAGCAGGTGATGCTCGCACAGGCTATACACTTCGATGTCTTTGACGACCACCATTTCGTCATAGCACACGCTGAACATCGCGCCGTTCAGGAGTTTTTCCGGATCTTGCCGGTAGCCGCTCGTCAGAAAGCGCAGAGCCTTGTCAAAACGCTCGGGAGTACGGCGCAGTCCTTCGCGATTGGGATCCTCGCCGAGCAGCACGATGATCCGCCGCACGAGGTCGGCGATGCTTTCCGTTTCCGCACCCGCAAGAGGAACGATTTCGGTATCCGTTCTTTCGCTCATGTCAACTCCGCTCCGTACACGCTACACGCGTCAAACAAGCGCCCTTCACGAATTCGACGGCGCCGCGTATTCAAAACTGTTCTTGCCCGTTTCCTCGATGCGCACACGCTCGATCTTCGCCTGCTGGAATCCCGCCAGCCGCTGAAAAATCACGCGGCACACATTCTCCGTGGTCGGCACGCATTCGCGAAACTCCGGGACTTGCTCATTCATGTACGCGTGATCGAACGCATCGAGCACTTTCTCCTGCACGAAATTATCCAGGTCCGCGAGATTCGTAATCATGCCCGTCGCGGGATCGACCGGCCCGCTCACACCCACTTCTAACGCGTAATTGTGGCCGTGGCTGTATGGATTCGCACACTTGCCGAAGATGCGCTCGTTCTCCTCGCCGCTCCATTCCGCGCGAAATAGCCGATGCGAAGCCGGAAAGGAATACCGCCGCCAAAGCGAGAGCTTCATTCCCCGTCCCTCGTGCAATCCACGAACAGATCCGGCGATTCGTACAAGCGAATGCGATCCAGACGTCCCTGATGAATTTTCGGTTCGAGAATCCGCCACAGCACGGTAGCGATTTCCTCGCATGTCGGAATCTTCCCCGCCAGCTCGGGGACTTCGTAATTGAGATGGCGATGATCCATCCGCAGCGTCACTTCGAGGTCGAGAATTTCCTTCAGTTCCTTCAAGTCGAGAACCATTCCCGTTTTCGGGTCGGGCTCGCCCGCGACCGTGACCTCCAGAACGTAATTGTGCCCGTGGCCATGCGGGTTATTGCATTTGCCGAAGACGCGCCGATTTTCCTCCGCCGAGAAATTCGGGTTGTGATAAAAATGCGCCGCCGAAAATTCAAGTTTTCGCGTTACACGTATCATGGCGATCCCGCGGGATATTCCCTGCCCTTCCAAACAATTTTACCGCGCCGGTGCTTCCAACAAGAGGCGGCGACGGTGGCGGCGTAAAGACTCACTCCAGGTACATAATATATGATGAACCGTGCGGAATAACGATTCCTTCGAAGCGCGCGCGCATACGCTGCATGGCATCCTGCGAGCCAGATGATCCCGAGCGCGACGAGCCACAGGCCCGCCGCCCCGCGCAACGCAATAGCGGCGGCGACAAAAAGCATCGCCGGCCACGGAAACATGAAAACAAATTCTCGCAGCGCGCTGCTACGCGTCCCACCGAGCAGAAGATAGAGATTTTTCGTCCACCCTTGCCACATCGCGCGGAAACTTCGGTACATCCGTGTGCGCGCGATTCCCTCCCCCGATCCAAAATGCAAACGAAAGCCCGCCTGCTTCACGCGCCGCGCCAGTGCGACGTCCTCGAGCACCTCACCCGCGACGGCGCGGTGCCCGCCGATTTTTTCGTATGCGCCGCGGCGGATCAGCAGGAACTGGCCGTTCGCCGCCGCGTCGGGCGCGAGCGGATCGCTCACGCGCGCAAAATCAAATTTCAGCGACAGCCGCCAGTAAATAAAAGGTATCAACGCGCGCTCGGCAAACGATTGCGTGATTTGTTCGGGCGAATACGAAACGAGTGCTGCATCGCCGGCGCGCGCATCTTCGACCGCTTTATGCGCCGAACCCGGAAGGTGCACCGTGTCCGCATCCGTAAAAAGCAACCATTCGCATTTCGCCGCTTGTGCCCCAAGCCACACCGCATGGTTCTTGCCGACCCAGCCCGCGGGCAGCGCAGCGGATTCGAGAAGCTTTAATTTTGGAACAGTCTTCGACAAGCGCGCGAGAATCTCGCCCGTGCGATCCGTCGACTCGTCATTCACAACAATAATTTCAGCGATTTCCGCCTGCGACGCGAGGCTCGCCACCGACGCTTCTATGTTTTCTTCCTCGTCGCGCGCGGGAATGATGGCTGAAATTTCAGGCATGGTGCGATCGCCGGAAGCAAATGCAATTCGGGTGGCCTGGAGTTCACGAAAAATATATCATAGGGGCTGGGTATTTGGACTAAGCAGGGACCCGAAACCAAAGTGAAGAGGAAAATTCTAACCGGAATCACACTGGGCGCCGTCGCGGGCCTGCTGATCCTGTTCGCGAGCCCCAGCTACAATCAGGGCGAAGCGAGCCTCGCGGGCTCGACGGCCAAGCCATTTTCCTTCGTGGAGAACGGCAAGCAAATGCAGCTCTCCGATTTGCGCGGCAAAGTAGTGGTGCTGAATTTCTGGGCAACGTGGTGCCCGCCGTGCGTCGAAGAAACGCCGTCGCTCATCGCCTTGCAGCGCGAGATCGCGCCCAAGGGCGGCGTGGTGCTGGGAATCAGCGTCGACGATGACGCGCAGGCTTACGCGCAGTTCGTCCAAGCCAACGGCATCGACTACCCCACGTTTCGCGATCCATCGCGGAAAATTCCCGCCTCCTACGGAACCTCGATGTATCCCGACACCTACATCATCGACCGTCACGGCAAAATTGCCCGGAAACTCGTTGGCGCGCAGGACTGGACCAGCCCGGAAATGACCGCCTACTTCAATTCCCTCCTCGCAAAAAACTAATCTTGCATACCATTGGTGCCGCTTCCGCATGGACTTCGATATTTTTCTGTGCCATCGTAATCCTGTGTTGGCAATTCCTGCCGAAAACCGAGCCACTCGATGAATCACGAAGACCTCGTTTCGACCGCTCCAGGTAGCGGCCACCCCGCCATCGATCCTGTATGCGGAATGAAGGTTGATCCCGCGCGCGCCAAGGCGACTCGCGAATATCACGGCCAAACTTATTATTTCTGCTGTGATGGCTGCGCGGAGAAGTTCGCGGCCGCGCCGGAAAAATATCTCGCCGTAAAAACGCAAGCTGCTGCACCGAGCGCGGACCTCCTCGGTATTCAGCCCGCGGTTTCCACCGCTGCGCCCGCCACACCTCGCACCACCCACCAAACGCATGAAGCCACTGCACAAACTTACGTCTGCCCCATGGATGCTGACGTTCGCGCAGCCAAGCCCGGCGCATGCCCCAAATGCGGAATGGCTCTCGAACCCATGATCGCTCAAGCGCCCGCCACGAAAATCGAATACACGTGCCCGATGCATCCCGAAATTGTCCGCGCGGAACCCGGAGCTTGCCCAATTTGCGGCATGGCGCTCGAGCCACGCGCTGTGACGATGGAAGAAAAATCGAGCCCCGAACTTGCTGCCATGACACGCCGTTTCTGGGTCAGCGTGATTTTGACCGCGCCGCTGCTTTTCATTGCGATGACCGCGGACATGCTCTTCCGCGGATTGATTTCCGCCAACGCGCTTGTCTGGATCGAGCTTGCGCTCGCAACACCTGTGGTTCTTTGGGGCGGCTGGCCGTTCTTCCGTCTTGGTTGGGCGTCGCTTCGCAATCGCAGCTTGAATATGTTCACGCTGATCGCCATGGGCACTGGCACGGCGTATGTCTACAGCGTAATTGCCGTTCTTTTTCCCGGCGCGTTTCCCGCGCAGTTTCGCGGACCCGGTGGTGGCGTCCCCGTGTATTTCGAGGCAGCCGCCGCAATCACAACTCTGGTGCTGCTCGGGCAAGTTCTCGAACTCCGTGCGCGGCAGCGCACGGGCGGCGCGATTCGCGCGCTTTTGCAACTCGCGCCCAAGACCGCGCGGCTCGTTTCCGATAGCGGCGAGGAAACCGACGTCGGCCTCGAATCCGTAAAACGCGGTGACCGTCTGCGCGTGCGCCCCGGCGAGAAAATCCCCGTCGATGGCGTGGTTCTTGATGGCACAAGCTCAGTTGACGAATCGATGGTAACCGGCGAGCCAATCCCCGTCGAAAAACTGGCCGGCGCGCGCGTCACCGGCGGCACGGTAAATGGCACCGGCACGTTCCTGATGCGCGCGGAGCGCGTCGGCAGCGAAACCCTGCTGGCGCGCATCGTGCAAATGGTCAGCGCGGCGCAACGCACTCGCGCCCCCATTCAGCGCCTTGCCGACGTGGTCGCGTCATACTTCGTTCCAGCGGTAATCCTCGTTGCCGTACTGTCGTTCATCGCCTGGGCGATTTTTGGCCCGTCGCCCCGCCTCGCGCATGGCCTCGTTAACGCCGTCGCCGTGCTCATCATCGCGTGCCCGTGCGCCCTGGGATTGGCGACGCCGATGGCCATCATGGTCGGCACCGGACGTGGCGCAACGGCAGGCGTGCTAATCAAGAATGCGGAGGCCCTCGAAACACTCGAAAAGATCGACACGCTCGTCTTTGATAAGACGGGTACGCTTACCGAAGGCAAACCGCGCGTGGCGGCGATCGAACCGGTGCCGAGCGGATCCGCAAGCAACGTTTTGCGTTTCGCTGCGAGCATCGAGCAACGCAGCGAGCATCCGCTGGCGGCCGCTATTCTCGCCGAAGCTGCGCACCAATCCCTCAAACCCGCCGCTGCGACAGAATTCCGCTCGCTAACAGGCAAAGGAATCACAGGCCGCGTCGAAGGTCACGCAGTCGCCGTGGGAACTGCCGCGCTGCTCAACGAACTCGGGATCGCGGAAATCACTTTGAATCACCGTGCAGAAGCGTTGCGCCGCGACGGCGACACAGTAGTTCACATCGCCGTCGACGGACGCGAAGCCGGCCTGATCGCCATCGCTGATCCTGTGAAGCAATCCACGCCCGAGGCAATCGAGCAGCTTCGCGCCGAAGGATTGCGCCTCGTCATGCTCACCGGCGACAGCCGTGCCACCGCCGAAAGCGTCGCGCGCAAACTCGGAATCGACGAAGTGATTGCCGAGGTCCTGCCGGAGCACAAAGCCGAAGTCGTGCAGCGCCTGAAGGCCGAGGGCCGCCGCGTCGCCATGGCCGGCGACGGTGTCAATGACGCGCCTGCTCTCGCGGCAGCCGACGTCGGCATCGCCATGGGCGCTGGCACGGACGTCGCCATCGAGTCCGCGGGAATCACGCTTGTTCAAGGCGACCTCCGCGCCATCGTTCGCGCCCGCCGGCTCAGCCGCGCCACTATGCGCAATATTCGCCAGAATCTCTTGTTCGCTTTCGCCTACAACATAATCGGCGTGCCCATCGCAGCCGGCGTGCTGTATCCCTTCTTCGGCCTGCTCTTGAGCCCGATCATCGCCAGCGCGGCAATGACCTTCAGCTCCGTTTCCGTAATCACCAACGCCCTCCGCCTCCGCCGCGCCCCGCTCTAGCAGCTTGTTGAAAAAAAAACATTCGTTGTCATTCCGACGAGCAACGGCGAGGAGGAATCTGCAGTTTCCTTGGGTTTTTGCAAACCACGGTCTTCCTGCGGGGCCCGGAATGACGACCGAGAGCACTTTTTCAACAAACCGTAGAGTATCGAATTCAGCAGACAAAGCCACCCGCCATGTTGGCTGCGGCGATATGTCTCGCATCCCAACCCGCAATCTCCAGTGCTATAATCCACGCATGACATTCATGACCATGACTTACGAATTGCAATCGCCGCTCAAGCACGAGCAGTTGCGCGCTCTGGCCTCATTCGCAAACACCTACGGATTGCAAAAATTCCGCATCGACGAAAAGAAGAATTGGCTGCACTTCGACTATGACGCTTCCAGGTTGAAGGAAACTGAGGTCGAACACGTCCTGCGCATGGCGAAGATACCTGTCGTCGGCCGAGTTTCAACCAATTAAGGGCGCGAAATAAAAAAGGGGCCACCGCTTGGGATCGGCAGCCCCGAAAAGTCGCGTTCCGATGACTCGGCCTAGGCGAGACCGAGTCTGGGGTCATCCATCCTAGCTTCCCTCTCAGAGGCAGGTGGGAACGTTTCTCATCACTCCGTGACCGAGCCCCTTCCTCCTCTGTCACAGTGTGATAAGCCACGTTTTGGAACGCGACCCGCTCCCCTCAACTGCAAGATGGCTGCCACACATCATTTTCGCTTTCTCATTCCTCCTTTGTTGCACAGGCGCAGGTTACGCCCCTCTCTCTCCGAAATTCCATAAGCCTCACCGGCCCATTCCCGAAATGCACGTCCCATTTTGGATGCTTGATTCATTTCGGCGCTCGTACTCTGCATTTCCCTCCCAACCGATTTCCCCCTTGCGCGCGAACATCCCTTTCCCGCAATCTTAAACCGACCGCTATGCGCACTCTCCTCGGCTTTCTCGTAAATCACGGCTACTTAGTCCTGTTCGTCTGGGTCTTGCTTGAGCAGGCCGGACTTCCCATTCCCTCGATCCCGCTTCTGCTGGCCGCAGGTGCCCTCGCGGGAGCGGGAAAGCTGAATCTGTCACTGTGCCTGCTCATACCCTTCATCGCATCCTCCATCAGCGACCTTTGCTGGTACGAAATCGGCAAGCGGCGCGGCGGCAGCGTCCTGAACTTAATCTGCCGGATTTCCCTCGAACCGGATTCCTGCGCGCGCCGCACCGAGGATCTCTACGCCCGCCTCGGCGCCAAGTCCCTCCTGATTGCCAAATTCATTCCCGGACTCTCCAGCGTCGCGCCGCCGCTCGCCGGAATTTTCCGCATGAAGCTGCCGCGCTTTCTGGTATATGACTGGCTGGGCGGCCTGCTCTGGTCCGCCACATTCACCGGCCTCGGTTTCGCCTTCTCCAGCCAGCTCGAGCAAGTCGCCAAATACGCGCTGCGGCTCGGCGAGATGCTCGTGTTCCTGCTTGTCACCGCCCTCGCCGTCTACATCTTGTCCAAGTACGCCCAGCGCCGGCGATTCCTGCGCGACTTGCGCATCGCGCGAATCACACCCGAGGAGCTGAAGCGCATGCTCGATGCGGGCGAGAACATCCAGATCGTCGATTTGCGTCACTCGGTCGAATTCGAAGCGGATCCCTTGACGATTCCCGGCGCGCTTCGTCTTGATCCCAGGGAGATCGAGAATCGCCAGCAGGAAATCCCGCGCGACCGCGACGTCGTGCTCTACTGCACTTGACCCAACGAAGCCACCAGCGCCCGTGTGGCGCTGCTCTTGCGCAGGCAAGGCATCACGCGCGTCCGCCCGCTCGCCGGCGGGTTCGCCGGCTGGCAGAACAGCGGCTTCCCCATCGAGGACCACTCCCCGCAAATGACCCCCAACTCTGAGCGCGTTATGTAGGGGCGGGTTTGCCCCGCCCGCAGCTTTACGCCCTCTTGCGACGTGCGATTTGGGCCGTCGTAGCGCCGCCGTCTCGGCGGCTCTTTTGCCTTTTCAGCCGCGTCCCTTGTAGGGGCGCCTTCTTGCCCTGAACGTGTTTTTGCGAAGGGTGGGATTTTTTTCTTCTGTAGGGCCCGACTACGGTCGGGCCGCGCCGCGCGAACGCGCGGCGTCTGCTGCATCCTTGCAAACCGCACCGCCGGACGCGGCGTCCTGCCGCTTGTATGCGTGAATGCAACCCGCCACGGATTCGCGCCTTACGTCCGAGCTTCAGGAATCCGAAAGCGCCGTTCAACTTGTACTCTTATTGGTTCGCCTTCATAATGGAAAGGCGGTATGGAGATCGCATGCACGTAACTCGCACAAAGATTTTCGCTTTCGTAGCCTCCTTGGCGCTCGTCGCCGCGGCTGTTTTTGTGTTTCACGCTTTGGCTGCGCCACGCCCAGCCAAGCCAACCCAACCCGCCGTGCCCGCGCAGGCTGCTGATACCGGTGCCGAAAATACCTCCGTTCTTTACTTTGCGAAGAACCCCCAGGCCGCGCCCCCGTTTCTCGTGCGCGATCTCTCCGGCAGTGTCGTCTCCACCGCCGCTCTAAAAGGCAAAGTGGTCTTGCTGAATTTCTGGGCTACGTGGTGCGGCCCCTGTCGCGAGGAAATTCCGGAAATGATTAAGCTGCAGGCTCGCTACAAGGACAGTTTGCAGATCATCGGAGCTTCCGAAGACGAAGCCCCTCCCGCGCAAGTTGCGGCGTTCGCGCAAAAAATGGGCATGAATTATCCCGTCATCATGTCCAGCGGGCAGCTCGAACGCGAATACGGCGGAGTCGCGGCCCTGCCCACAACGTTTCTCATCAACCGGGACGGCCGCGTGGTGCAGAAAAACGTCGGCGTCTATCCCCTCGCATTTTATGACATGGAAGTGCGTTCGCTGATGGGAATGCCCGTCACGGCGCACATCGAAACCTTCAAGGACACTGGGCAGATCTTCCTGAAAAACGCCGCGCACGCGTCGGAATTGCCCGGAGTCAGTTTTGCGGGATTGACCCCCGCGCAGAAAAAAATCGCGCTGCATCGCTTGAACGCCCAAAGCTGCACCTGCGGCTGCAAGTTGACCCTCGCCGAGTGCCGCATCAACGACACCACTTGCCCCATCAGCAGCGGCATTGCCAACAAGATCGTCCGCGAAGTCGCGCGCGGCAAATCGCCGCCAGCCGCGTCCAAAGCCAGCCCTGGGAACCGGCAGTAAGCCTTGCCCGAAATCGTTTTGTCGGGATGCCGCGACGGAACTAGGCTCTTCTATCGGGAGTTCTGGAAAAACATCTTATCTATTGTTTGACTGCCTTCCATCCCCGGTTTATCCTAAGATGTTCGCTTTTGAATCGGAAGTCGCACACACTGAGGCGCCTTTGCTACATCTCCTGTACGCCGCTATCGCTGTAGTTGTGGCCGTTCAGCTTTCTTCCTTCGCCACAAGCATCTACCTGCACCGCACCCTCGCCCATCGCGGCGTGTACCTCAACCCTGTCGTCGCGTTTCCCATGCGCCTGCAGCTTTGGCTGTGGACCGGAATCAACACCAAGGA
>Ga0307373_10002126_pt1 | contig 36167 bp, 29 predicted proteins | sample OX2MG_FD_202534 | JGI IMG/M metagenome (GOLD analysis project Ga0307373, IMG submission 202534) | Soil microbial communities from Risofladan, Vaasa, Finland - OX-2 | ecosystem: Environmental > Terrestrial > Soil > Coastal area > Acid sulfate soil | place: Finland: Risofladan, Vaasa | collected...
CAGCTCTTTCCGGGCTGCTTCCGCGTTGATATCCGCCGGCTTTATCGCGCTTTCCGCAAGAATAGTCACACGCTCGGGCAGCACTTCCACAAATCCGCGGGCGACATTGAATGTCTGGCCCTCATGGCGGACGCCGGCAACGATGGTAACTTCGCCGGGAGCAAGCTCGGCCAGCAGCGGCGCGTGCCCGTACAGCACCTCAAGATAGCCGGAGCGCGAGGGCAACTCGACCGAGTCCGCTTCCTGATCCACAAGGACGCGGTCGGGGGTAACAAGCCGGATGCGAAGCTGGTTTTTTTCTGCCATGGTTACGCTGTTGCCTTCATCTTTTCGGCGGCTTCGAGCACTTCATCGATGGTGCCCTTCATGTAGAAGGCCTGCTCGGGCACGTCGTCGTGCTTGCCCTCAATGACTTCCTTGAAGCTGCGGACAGTGTCGGCGATTTTGCAGTAGCTGCCGGGAATTCCGGTGAACTGCTCGGCCACGTGGAACGGCTGCGAGAGAAACTTCTGCACCTTGCGGGCGCGCGATACGGCGATCTTGTCCTCTTCAGAAAGTTCGTCGATGCCGAGAATGGCGATGATGTCCTGCAGGTCCTTGTAGCGCTGCAGGATACGCTTGACGCCTTGCGCTACATCGTAATGCTCCTGCCCGACGACGCGGGGCATGAGAATGCGCGAGCTCGAAGCCAGCGGATCAACGGCAGGGTAGATGCCGAGCTCCGACAGCGGTCGCGAGAGCACGGTGGTCGCGTCGAGGTGAGCAAAGGTGGTCGCCGGAGCCGGATCGGTAAGGTCGTCCGCGGGCACGTAAACGGCCTGCACCGAGGTGACCGATCCGCGCTTGGTGGAGGTGATGCGCTCCTGCAGTTCGCCCATCTCCGTGGCCAGGTTGGGCTGGTAGCCGACGGCGGAAGGCATGCGGCCGAGCAGCGTGGAGACCTCAGAGCCGGCCTGGGTGAAGCGGAAGATGTTGTCGATGAAGAGCAGCGTGTCAGAGCCTTCCTGGTCGCGGAAGTATTCGGCGACGGTGAGGGCCGAGAGCGCGACGCGCAGACGTGCTCCGGGAGGCTCGGTCATCTGGCCATAGATGAGCGCGGCCTTCGATTTGGAGAGGTCCTTGAGGTCGATGACACCGGCCTCCTGAAACTCGAGCCAGAGGTCGTTGCCCTCGCGGGTGCGCTCGCCGACTCCGGCGAAGACGGAGAAGCCGCCGTGCTTGGTGGCGACGTTGTTGATGAGCTCCTGAATGACGACGGTTTTGCCGACGCCGGCGCCGCCGAACAGGCCGATCTTGCCGCCCTTCAGAAAGGGCTGGATGAGGTCGATGACCTTGACGCCGGTCTCAAACATCTCTTCCGATGTGGACTGCTCGTCGAAGGCGGGAGCCTCGCGGTGGATGGGCATGCGGAGTTTTTCGCCGACCGGGCCGAGTTCGTCAACCGGCTCGCCGATGACGTTGAGCACGCGGCCCAGGGTCTCGCGGCCGACGGGCATGGAGATCTGTCCGCCAAGATCGATGGCCTTCATGCCGCGCACCATGCCCTCCGTGGCTTCCATGGCGATGCAGCGGACGCGTCCTTCGCCGAGGTGCTGCTGCACTTCGAGGATGACGCTCATGGGGGCGGGCACGGTGAATCCGTCACTGACGACGCGCAGCGCCTGATAGATGCCGGGCATCTTCGCTTCTTCAAACTGGACGTCCACGGCGGGGCCGGAGATTTTGATGACTTTGCCGATGTTTTCTGCCATAAGGTTTAGTTTTTAGCTTCTAGCTCCTAGCTTTTAGCTTCAAAAAAACTTTGATTCTTCGACTTCGCACTGCATACTTCGCTGGGGAAGACAATACTTACGCTTTAGTTCAGGGGCCAAAGCCCCTTGATTCTCGATTTTTTGCGGCACGGCTAAAGCCGTGCCCTTTCACAAAAGCTTTTCTAAATTGCTGCTGCTCCGCTTACGATTTCAATAATTTCCTTGGTGATGGCGGCCTGACGGACGCGGTTCATGGTCAGGGTGAGGCCATCAATCATATCCGTGGCGTTGTTTGTGGCCGAGTCCATTGCGGTCATGCGGGCGGCGTGCTCGGCGGCCACCGACTCCAGCATGGCGTGATAGAGCTGCGAGGTAATATAGCCGGGCAGCAGATCGCCAAAGATCGAGGCCGCGGACTCTTCGTAAATGTAGTCCACCTCAGAGGTGCCGAACTTGCTGGCCTCGTCCTCGAATTCCCTGATGTCGGCCTCGCGCTCGCCGGGCTCGACGCTGACGCCGGCGGTCATGGCGGCGCGGCCAGCTTCGGCGCGCTCCTCGGCAGACATCTCTTCAGCGGCGGCAATCTCATGCTTGCCGAACTCGATGAAGGGCAGGATGCGTTCGACGACGACGCGCTGCTGGATGACGGACTTGAACTCGTTGTAGACGATGTAGGCGGCATCGATCTCCTCGTGCACATAGCGGGAGACGACCTCTTCGCCGACCTCGCGGGCACGGTCGAAGTTCAGATTCTGGAGCAGATTTGGATGGTCGCCGATGACTTCAACCTGTGCGCTGCGCTGGCGCTGGGCGCGGGATGCGTGCTCTTCCACCGGCAAGTCGAGGAACTTTGCGGCAGGGAAGCGGCGGCGGAAGAGATCGCGCCCCTTGCGTCCGATGGCCTCAACGTCGATTTCCTTGTCCGCATTGCGATCCAGGAAGTGCGTTGTCGCCTTGATGATGTTGGAGTTGAACGCGCCGGCAAAACCCTTGTCGCCGGTGATCACAATCACCAGAACGCGTTTTTCCTCACGGGTTTTGAGCAGCGGGTGACGCACCTCGCCGGTCTGCGGGTCGACGATCTCAATACGTCGCTTGAGCGACTCAATCACGCTGGCCAGCATGGCGGAGTAGGGCCGCGACGCAATGGCGCGCTCCTGCGCGCGGCGCAGCTTGGCCGCGGAGACCATCTTCATGGCCTTGGTGATCTGGCGCGTGTTCTTCACACTGCGAATGCGCCGCCGTAAATCGAGAACATTAGCCATGGTTGCGTCTTACTTTTCTGCTCCTGCGGGGACAGCTTCGGCTTCGGTCTGCTCCTGCGCCTTTGAGGCGGACGGGGGCTTGATCTTCGCGTCCTGATGTTCGGCGAGGAAGTTGGCCTTGTGCTCGCGCAGAGCTTCCTGAATGCGGCCCCGGAGATCGTCATCGAGGGCCTTCCTGGTGGCGATGTCGTTGAGCAGAGCGGTCTGCGCGGAGTCGAGATACTTGTAGAGGCCGTCCTCGAAGGCGCGGATGTCCTCGACCTTGATGTCATCGAGGAAGCCCTGTGTTCCGGCGAACAGGATGATGACCTGCTTTTCCGCGGTGAGGGGGCGGAACTGCGGCTGCTTGAGCAGTTCGGTGAGGCGCTGGCCGCGATTGAGCTGGTTCTGCGTGGCCTTGTCGAGGTCGCTGCCAAACTGCGCGAAGGCGGCAAGATCGCGATACTGGGCCAGGTCGAGTTTCAGCGTGGCGCCGACCTGCTTGATGGCCTTGATGGCGGCGGAGAAGCCTACACGGGAGACGGACAGTCCGACGTTCACCGCAGGGCGCACACCGGAGTTGAACAGGTCGGTCTCGAGGAAGATCTGGCCGTCGGTAATGGAGATGACGTTGGTCGGGATGTAGGCGGAGACGTCGCCGGCCTGGGTTTCGATAATGGGCAGGGCGGTGAGCGATCCTGAGCCCTTCTCCTTGCTGAGCTTGGAGGAGCGCTCGAGCAAACGGGAGTGGAGATAGAAGACATCGCCGGGATACGCTTCACGGCCCGGCGGGCGGCGCAGCAGCAGCGACAGCTCGCGGTAGGCGACGGCGTGCTTGGAGAGATCGTCGTAGATGATGAGGGCGTGCTTGCCGTTGTCGCGGAAGAACTCGGCCATGGAGGTGGCGGCGTAGGGCGCGAGGTAGAGCATGGGCGCCGGCTCAGACGCGGAGGCGACCACGACGATGGTGTAGTCCATGGCGCCGTGCTCGGTGAGCGTCTGCACCACCTGGGCTACGGAAGAGCGCTTCTGGCCGACGGCGCAGTAGACGCAGATCAGGTTTTTGCCCTTGCTGTTGATGATGGTGTCGAGCGCAACGGAGGTCTTGCCTGTCTGGCGGTCTCCGATGATCAGTTCGCGCTGGCCGCGCCCGATGGGAATCATGGAGTCGATGGCCTTGAGGCCGGTCATCATGGGCTCGCGGACAGGCTGCCGGTCGATGACGCCGGGAGCGAGGCGCTCGACGGGCATGGTCTCACTGGTGTCGATGGGGCCCTTGTCGTCGATGGGCTGGCCGAGCGAGTTGACGACGCGGCCGATCATGGCCTCGCCGACAGGCGCGCTGAGGATTTTGCCGGTGCGGCGGACCTGGTCGCCCTCGCGCAGCAGGGAGTACTCGCCCATAATGACGACGCCGACCTGGTCCTCTTCGAGGCTCATGGCAAGGCCCGCAATGTTGTGCGGGAACTCGACCAGCTCGCCGGCCATGACTTTGTCGAGGCCGTGGATACGGGCAATGCCGTCGCCAAGTGAGATGATGGCGCCGACTTCATCGACACGCACCTTTGCGTCGTAGTTGGCGATCTGCTCCTTAAGAAGCTCGGTGATTTCGTCTGCTTTTATTTGCGCCATGGGTCACTTTGTTTTGCGGGTTTCGAGTAATTGTAGTCTTGCTATTGGGGCTGCCGGCTTAACTCGCCGCCAGTTGTTCCCTTAGCCGATGAATGCGCCCGCGAACCGAATCGTCATACACGGTACTGCCTATCCGTAGGATGACGCCGCCGAGCAGCGAGGGGTCTTCGCGAAAGGTTGTGGTGACTTCGCCGGTGGTCAGGCCGGCGATATTTGTTTCGAGTGATTTACGTTCTGCGTCGTCGAGCGCGCGTGCACAGGTTACCTCCACCTCGGCGATGTTCAAACGCTGGTTCATCTCATGACGGAAGTCCTCAAGAACCTCGTCAAAAAAATCCATGCGGTCGTGATTGCTCAGGACGGCGAGGAAGTTCCTCACCTGCGCGGACAGCTTGAGCCTGGTGTTCAGCTTGTCCAGAATCGCGATCTTCTGCGACGACGGAAACGACGGATCCAGAAAGATCTCGCGGAGTCCGGCGCTCTGGCGCCATGCAGCGGCAAAGTCATTCAGGTCCGACTGCACCTGGGCCGGCTTGAGGTTCTGCTCAAACACCACATCGGCGAGGGCGCGCGCGTAACGGGAGGTAAAGGCAGCCATCAGTTCCGCTCCTCCTTGTGGCTGGTGGGGCTGAAGTGCTGTCCGAAGGCGCGGATCAGGGCGCGGTCATCGGCCGCGCTGATGTGCAGCTCGGCGCTTGCGCGATCAATGGCCAGGCTGGCCGCGTACTGCTTCAGGTCGCGGCGCACGGAGGCTCCGGCCGCTTCAATTTCCTGATCTACCGAGGCGAGCAGGCGCTGCTTTTCCACCTCAAGCGCCTCCTGAATGCGCTTTTCGTCATTCGCGGCATCCCGCTCGGTCTGCTGGCGGATGGCGTCGATCTCAATACTTAGCCTGGAGAGCCGCTCTTCGACGGCGGCCAGCCGTTCCTTCGCCTCCGCGGTTGCCGTGCGGGCGTTCAGGACGTCGCGCGCCAGCGTCTCCGAGCGCTTGCGGTACATCCTGGGGATGAAGAGGAAAATGCCCCAAAGGACGGCTCCTATAAGGATGGCGGAGTTAATGTCCTCAAAAATCTTTGCCGTCAGTTCCGTGCTCAGGCCGAGGTGTTTGGCCATCTTCTTCACCGCGGGCGAGTGGCGGAATGACTCAAGCTGGTTGCTCGACTCAGGAGTGTCTACCTGCTCGGCCCTGGACGCGCTGTTTGCCGTCACCTGCGCATGCAGCCGCGGGACGGCCGTGGGAACGCCCAAAAGCAGCAGAAGAATCAGGCTGAAGTAGAGGGTCCGCTTCATCGGGCCTCCTCTGCGCGGTTGGGGAGAACCGCCCGCACAACCTGGGCGGCAAGCTGGGCCGTAGAGTCTTCAATTTGCTTGCGGGCAGCGGCGGTGTCCTCTTCGATCAGGGCGCGGGCCTGGGCAACACGCTCGTGGGCAGTCAGGCGGGCGGAAGCCAGTGCGGCTTCCTTCTGAGCCGTCCACTGCTGGACGCGCAACTCGCGCTGACGAAAAATCTCTGTCCGGGCAGCGCGGAGTTTAGCTTCGTACTCCTGGGCCTTGGCGTCTGCCTGAGCAATGGCGGCATTGGCGGCTTCAATGGCTCCGGTGGTGCGGGCGCGTCGCTCCTCCAGCATCCTGACCAGCGGGCCGTAAAGGATGAAACGATAGGCCACTACCAGAGCAAGAAAAATGATCATGGTCGGCACAGAGCCGAGCACAAGATCACCGAGTTGACGCAGCAGTTGATCTACCATGATTTCGCCGATTCGTTACGGTTGGAATCTACTGGGTTGGTTTAAAGTCAATTGGTTGTAACAGAGCGGAAATTCGGATGTCAATGCAGTTGAATACACCTCCACTGCATCTCCTGAATTCCCGGAGCGAGGCCAGAAAAGCTCCTCGAAACAGGTCTCGGAAATTGCTTGACTCACCCCTTGAGGGGCGTAGACTTAGGATATCACCATGACCCGTTTCAGGGTCCAATGGGCTGGATGCCAGGGACGTTTTACCGCTCCCTGGAGGTTTCAGCCCATTCTTATTTGCTGCGAGTCAGCGGGTCAGCGGGTTTATCCGTTCGACGTTCAGGCTTTCCGCCTCCCAATGTCAAAGCCCTCCGGGCGAAGCCGGTGTTGTTGCAGCACGGACTTCACCGATCAGCTTTGTTACACTTGCCTGTTTTGAGGAGACACCAATGAGTGAAATCAAACGGGTGGGCGTTGTCGGCGCGGGAACCATGGGCAACGGCATTGCGCACGTCTTTGCGCGCAGCGGATATCAGGTGCGACTGTGCGAGGTGGAACAGCGCTTCCTGAATCGCGGGTTGGAGACCATCAAGAAAAACATGGCCCGCGAGGTCGCCAGGGAAAAGCAGACCCAGGCCGAAATGGACGCGGCTCTGGCACGAATCAGCGGCACGCTCGACCGGACTGCGCTGCTGGATTGCGACTTTGTTGTTGAGGCAGCAACGGAGCGATTCGAGATCAAGAGCGCGATTTTCGCGGAACTCGGCGCGATTCTGCCCGAGGGCGTGATCCTCGCTTCAAATACCTCCTCAATTTCAATCACCAGGCTCGCGGCACAGACGGGCCGTCCCGACCGCGTGATCGGCATGCACTTTTTCAATCCCGTGCCGGTGATGAAGCTGGTGGAGTTGATTCGCGGGCTGGCGACATCGCAGGCCACCTACGACGCGGTGAAGGCGCTGGCCGAGAAGCTGGGCAAGACTCCTGTTGAGGTGAACGATGCGCCGGGGTTTGTGTCGAACCGCGTGCTGATGCCTCTGCTGAATGAGGCGATGTTCGCCGTGATGGAAAGTGTAGCGACCGCAGAGGCTGTTGACGAAGTCTTCAAGCTTGGTATGGCGCATCCGATGGGGCCGCTCACGCTGGCGGACTTTATCGGGCTGGATGTGTGTCTGGACATCATGCGTGTGTTGCACGACGGGCTGGGCGACCCAAAGTACCGCCCCTGTCCTTTATTGATACGGATGGTGGATGCTGGCTGGCTGGGACGCAAGAGCGGGCGGGGCTTTTATACCTACAACTAGATAAAGTGGCCCGTTACGAGGCCGCTGGCGGCTTTGCTCTTTCGCTGATTGGCGCCGCGAACACTTTATAGTCGATACTGGTACATCGATGGATGACTTGAGCACACGCGCTGTAGCCGCGGCGTTTGCGGTGGCGGCAGCGCAGGGGTTGCGGTGCGATGCGCCGGAGGTACTGGCCGACGGCAGCAACGTGCTGGTGCGCCTGGGGCCTGCTCCGGTGGTGGCGCGGGTGGCGACCACGACGGCGCTGGTGCGGAAGCCGGTTGAGCTTTGGATGCGCATCGATGTGGACCTGGCCGGTTATCTGGCGCGGGAGGGATTTCCAGTTGTGGCTCCCAGCCGGGAGATCGCGCCGGGGCCGCATGTGCAGGACGGATTTGCGGTGACCTTTTGGGAGTATGTGGACCACGACCGCAACGCCTCTCCGGCGGTAGAGGAAGTAGGTGGCCTGTTGTGTGAGCTGCACGGAGCTTTGCGCGGCTACAAGGGTAAGCTGCGGCAGTTGAGTCCGTTCGCGGAGATTCCGGAGTGGCTGGACGAGATTGAGCGATGGGGCACGGTGGATGCGGGCGATGTGGCGATGTTGCGTCGCGGCTATGAGCAGGTGTCCAGGCGCATGCAGCATCTCAAGCTGTCTGAGCAGCCGTTGCATGGCGACGCGCACAGGAAGAATGTTCTCATGACAAGTCGAGGCCCGCTGTGGACGGACTTTGAGGATGCATGCCGGGGACCGCTTGCGTGGGATCTGGCCTGCTTTGTCCAGACCTCGGGCGAAGCGCGCAGGACGGCGCTGGCGAGCTACGGCGGCGAGATTGAGATGGAGCAACTGATCCCGTTCTTCGAGGCGCGCGATCTTCAGGGTGGCGTGTGGTGCGCGGTGCTGTCGTCCCGTTTTGCGGATCGCCGCGAGCGCGCGGAAGAGTGGATGACGGTGTGCCGCGCACGGTACGGGGTATGAGCTTCCTCATCTGGCTCGTGTGGCCAATGCAGGTTCCCCAGGCAATTCGCTCTCTCTTCCACACGGTTCGGGGGTATTCTCGAAAGCATGGTGAAGATGACGGTGCTGGCCAGTGGTTCCAAGGGCAACAGCACGGTTGTCTCGTCGTCGCGCACGCGGATTCTGGTGGACGTGGGCGTGTCCTGCCGCGAGCTGTTTAAGCGCATGGCGGCGGCGGGTGAGGACCCGCAGACGCTGGACGCGATTCTGATTACGCATGAACACCAGGACCATGTGCAGGGGCTGTCGGTAACGGCGCGCAAGCTGGGGATTCCCGTTTACTGTACGGAGCCGACGCACCGGGAGTGGATGCGCTGGATGACGCCGCGCAAAAAGATGACCTATGCCGAGTGGCTGGCCGCGCGCAAAGCCGAGGCCCAGACTGTTGCGGCGAATCCTGAAATGGATGGCCGCGAGGCGTTCGAGGAGGAGCATTCCGAGGCCGCCGCCGATCCCGTTCCCGAGCAGACAACGGCCCCGAAGCCTAAAAAAGACCCCTCCGCGCTTCCCGCTGTCGAGTATTTTTCTGCAGGCGAAGGCTTCTCGGTGGGCGATATTTCTGTGACGCCGTTCACTATTCCGCATGACGCTGCGGACCCCGTAGGCTTTATTTTTCAAGTCGATGGGGTGCAAATTGGATTTGCAACGGACCTGGGATATATGCCTCCCAACGCGAAGCGGCATCTGAGGAAATGCGACATTCTCATGCTGGAGTCGAACCATGATCTGGACATGTTGCGTGACGGACCCTATCCTTGGAGCGTCAAACAACGTGTGATGTCGCGCGTGGGGCATTTGTCCAATTTGGCCGCGGCGGAGTTTCTGGAAGGCGACTACGATGGCGGTGCGGCTTATGTCGTGCTGGCGCACCTTTCGGAAAGCAATAATATGCCCGAGCTGGCACGGGTAAGTGCAGAACGGGCACTGGCAGGACGGGTGAATCTGCTGAAGAACCGGATATTGCTTGCGTCGCAGGTTCATCCGCTGGAATCGATTGTTTTGTAAGGGTGTTGCGGATGCTGGGGCAGCGAGTTTGCGGGCTGAAATTGAGCAACACTGAACTATAATCATAATCTAGGGATACGCTCCCCCTCCCTTTCTCGTTTGGCAGAGAGGCCGGGATTCCGAATCATTTTGGTTTGGGGGGCCGGCAGGAAGCGAGCAATGATGTCCAAGTGTACCGACCAAGTCGTAGGCGATATTCTCTCGAGTTGGAGGTATGACATTTCCGGGATTTCGCCGGAAATGTGCACCGACTACGAGGAGCATCTGGCGACCTGTGAGTATTGCCACCGCCGGCAAAAGCTGCACCGCATTGTGGATGTGACGCTGATCGGATTGAGCACGCTGTCGATTGTGGCATTTCTGCTAGCACTGGCGGTCATCCACCACGTGCCGCCGTTGCGCGACTGGGTGCTGGTTATGCATCTGGACGGGCGCTACGTGGCCCTTTCGCTACAGATGGGCGCGATGTTCGGGTTGCTGATTTCGCTGGTGATGTGGGTGCTGGTGGCGGTGGCCACTCCGGTGCCGGTCTACCTGACCGGGATGGCTCTGGAGCAGGCCCGCATGCTGCAAAGCCGCCTGCCTCACAACCAGCACAACAATACCCCGCGCAACGCGGCATAGCCTGGTGCAGGTTCGCTCAAGCCAATCGCTGTGTGAGCCTCTGTCTGCTCTCGGTTAGGAGCGGCTATCGGCAGGCCTGGGCCGGGATGTATCCAGTTTGCCGATCAGGCCGGTTACTTTTTCCAGATGATGCCGGGTACACCAGGTCTCTACACCCTTGGCGATGTGCTCCACGGCGCGCGGATCGGCATAACTGGCGGTGCCGACCTGCACTGCGGTGGCCCCGGCCAGCAGAAACTCAATCGCGTCCTCAGCCGTGACAATGCCTCCCAGGCCCATGATGGGAATCGAGACAGCGTTCGCCGCCTCCCACACCATGCGTACCGCAATGGGCTTGATTGCCGGCCCCGAGAGGCCTCCGGTGATGTTGGCGATGCGCGGGCGGCGGGTTTCCACGTCGATGGAGAGCGCCACAAAGGTATTGATGAGCGAAAGCCCGTCGGCTCCGGCCTCCTCCGCACACTTGGCCATGGCCGGAATGGACGTAACGTTGGGCGAGAGCTTTATGATCACCGGCCGTGTGGCAATCTGCTTTACGCGCCACACCAGCTCGTCCAGCGCCACAGGATCGGCGCCGAAGGCCATGCCGCCGTGGTCGGTGTTGGGGCAGGACGCATTGATCTCGTAGGCGGCGATACCTTCAGCATCGTTGAGCTGGCGAACCACCTCCACGTAGTCCGCGGCGTGGTAGCCGAACACGTTCACAATCAGGGCGCACTTCGGGTAGCGGCGCATCTCGGGAAGCTTCTTCTCAATGAATGCCTTTACGCCGATGTTCTGCAGCCCGATGGCGTTCATCATTCCCGCGGCAGTCTCAATAATGCGGGGCGCGGGGTTGCCGGCCATCGGCTCGCGCGAAATGCCCTTGGTGACGAAGCCGCCGATCTTCTCAATCGAGACGATGTCTTCAAACTCGACGCCGTAGCCGAAGGTTCCGCTGGCGGCAATTACGGGATTCTCAAGCTGAATGCCGGCGAACTGCACGTGCATGTCTGTCTTCAAGGCTTCTTCTCGCTGGCGGTGGATTTGTGGATCGGGTGGTGAACGCGGCGGCGCGTGGGACGGCGCACGCGGCGCTTCGGTGACTCAGGCTCAGGATACTTCACCTGCGATTCCGGCTTCAGGGCCTGGGTGAGAATTTGCCCCACCGAGGCGGATGGTTGATTGACGCCGAGCAGGGAAGCGAAGGTTGCGGCAAGGTCAACCGGCTGCACGCGGCCGCGATAGGTTCCGGGCGCAAAGGGCGCGCCGTAAAAGGCCAGCGGCACATGGCGGTCATACGAATATGGCGTGGAGTAGTTGGCGCCCTGCATCTGGAAGGCGTCGGGAATAACCATGACGTACCAGCCGCCGTTCGGCGTGTAGCTGTGCGCAAGCAGGCGTCCGAAGGGGGTTTCCGGCAGCAGACCCGTGGCCATCTGCACGCGCGTGTAGCTGCGGAACAGTCGTGGCACAGGCGGCAGCTTATGCATCGCGGGGCGGGGCCTGGGGGCCTTCGCGCCGGTCGGCGTTTCCGCGGGCGGCGGTGTCGCCATGGCCTTGTCAAGATCCGCAAAGGCGGCGGGCAGCGCCTTCTGCACCGCGTCCTCGGCTTCGCGTTCGTTGATTCCGGCGCGGGTGAAGGAAGGCGGATTCAGCGCGAGGTAGGGCAGGTCCTGGTTGGGCAGCAGGTAGGGGATTTTTTCGCCGGGCGAGAACCTCATATTCATGGCGTAATTCACATCGGCGGCGAGCTGCTTCAGATTAATGCCGGCGGCGTTCAGGCCAAGCCTGGCGGCGACGGCGGATCCGGGCGCAAAGCCGTGATCGGCAGTCAGCGCAATCCATACATTGCCCAGCCCGCCGGGAATGTTCTTGTCGAGCCAGCTGAATAAGTCGCCGAGGTAGACATCGACAGCATCGATCATGGCGCGCTGCTGGGGCGAGTCGGGACCGGCGCGGCGCCCCAGAATGTCCGTTGACGAAATGCTGAGGATCAGCAGGTCGGTCGTCGAGTGCTGGCCCAGGTTCTCGCCGGTGATGAGCGCCTTGGCAAAGTCCAGCTCATAGCCCACGGCGGCGGTTGTCGGGCCAACATCGTTAAAAAAGTTGCCGGTATTGATCATCGTCCCGGCTTGCTGGCGGGCCTGGGCAATGCGTCCGCTATCGTCAAAGGTCGCAGCCCATGCTGGAAGCTGCGGCATGTAATAGCTGGAAGTGATAAATCGCCCGGTGAGCGGGTCGATCCAGAAGGCTCCGTTGGCGGTTGCTCCGGCTGGCAGGATGGCCGCCGGGTCCGTTAGCGAAATGCTCCATACTTCGGATTGGCCCTTGGTGTCGAGCCGCAGTTCGTCGCCGACGGTGGACGCGAGCAGGTTGCGCGGCGAAGCGCCGGGGGTGTCTTTTTCTCCGGCGGGCAGGCCGACCAGGGCGTAGCGCCCGTCCTCCACCGACGAGACCCGGCGATTCTTGTTCCGGCTCAGGTCCCACCAGTAGTTGCTGCCGATGCCGTTGCCGTCCGTGTACGCCCCGGTGCCGATGGCGGCGTGGCCGGGCGCGGTCCTGGTGTTCGCGTAGTCGTAGTAGCAGTCCGGAAACCAGGCTCCGTGATCGAGGAGCAGGTTGAAGCCGTTGTCCTTGAAGTCCGCGCGGTAACGCTCCAGGTAGTCGGCGCGGAACTGGTCGAGGACCAGGATGATGACCAGCCGGGGATGGTGGTCGTAGGCGGTGGCACGGGCACGGGGAAGGGTGACAAGCGTCAGCGTACAAACGAGAAGAAGAGCCGCAATTCGTTTGAGCTGCTGCATAACAGTTTCAGTATCGCAGGACTGAGCGGGATGGCGCACGCGCGAGTAGCCGGCATAACCGGCCTTGCTGGCTCGTGATGTCCTCCGCGTCACCCTGTAAACTGGTTATCTATGCTTGATTTGTTATTTGTACGCGCCAATCTGGAGTTGGTGGAAGGGAAGCTTCGAGACCGGGGACAGGCCCCGGCGGAGTTGCTGGGGGATTTTCGCGCGCTGGACAAGGACCGCCGCGAACGGATTACCCAAGCCGAACAGCTCAAGGCGCAGCGCAACAAGCTGAGTGAAGAGGTGGCGCGGCTGAAGAAGTCCGGGCAGGACGCATCGGCGGTGATGGAAGAGACGCGCGCGCTGAAGGCGAAGATGGAGTCGCTGGAGGGCGCTGCGACCGAGGCCGAGGCCAAGATGCAGGCCATTCTGGCGCGCATTCCGAACCTGCCGCTGGCCGATGTGCCGGTCGGCAAGAGCGAGCAGGACAATGCCGAGGTGAAGAAGTGGGGCGAGCCGGCGCAGTTTGAGTTTGCCGCGAAGCCGCATTGGGAACTGGGCGAGCAGTTGGGCATTCTGGACTTTGAGCGGGCCGCCAAACTTTCGGGAGCACGTTTTGCCGTGTATTGGGGGCAGGGTGCGCGGCTGGAGCGGGCACTGGCCAACTTTATGCTCGATATCCATACCAAAGAGCACGGGTACACCGAGGTTCTGCCGCCGTTCATGGTGAACAGCAAGTCTCTGTATGGAACGGGGCAACTGCCGAAATTTGCCGAAGACCTGTTCCGCTGCGCAGACGAGCAGGGCTACGAGGCTGGTGTGTATCGCGAAAACGACCACTGGCTGATTCCGACGGCGGAGGTTCCGGTGACCAATCTCTACCGCGACGAGACGCTGGACGATGCCGAGCTGACACAGTCGCTGGTGGCCTATACGCCGTGCTTCCGGTCCGAGGCTGGGTCCTACGGCAAGGACGTGCGCGGGATTATTCGCCAGCATCAGTTCCAAAAAGTAGAGTTGGTGAAGTTTGCGCGTCCCGAAGACAGTGAGGCGGAGCACGAAAAGCTCACGCGCCATGCGGAGACGATTTTGGAGCGGCTGGGGCTGCCCTATCGGCGCATGCTGCTGTGCACAGGCGACATGGGCTTTAGTTCGGCCAAGACGTATGACCTTGAGGTGTGGCTGCCGGGGCAGAATCTGTACCGGGAAATTTCTTCGTGCTCGAACTTTGGGGACTTTCAGGCGCGGCGGGCGAACATTCGCTATAAGCCCAAGGGGCAGAACAAGTCAGCGCTGGTGCACACGCTGAACGGCAGCGGGCTGGCCGTGGGGCGGACCTGGCTGGCGATTCTGGAGAACTACCAGCAGGCAGATGGGACGGTCCGGGTACCCGAAGCACTGGTACCCTATATGGATGGGCGAACGGTGATTGAACCCCGTGCCCGAGCGAGGTAAGCAAGGCAAGTGCGACGCATTCTGAAGAGCTATTTCTTCTGGACCTATGAGCGGGGCAGCTTCCATTACGACGTAATGGTGACGCTGATTCTGGTGTTCATCTTCGCCACGCCGTTCCTGTGGAACTACGGAGACCGTCCGCAGCCGAACAAGCTGGCGGCGAACAGTCTTCTGGTTAAAACGGCGGGGGCGGGGAAGTATGTCTATGAGGTTCCGGTGTCGGACATCCACTCGAACGGCGCCCCGATTGAATCGCAGCTCAAGACCCAGATTGAAGCCGTGTCCGGTCCGGTCCAGGTGGAGAGTTTTGTCCCGGTCAAAGGATCGGACGGCAAGGTGCAGGCCTACCGGGTTTGGGCGCATCGCTGATCCCCAGGCCAGGTGAGGAGTCGCGGAGTTTATAGCGCATCCTGCGGGAGAAAATTGGGTTTCCTATCACTATGAGAACAATGAAGAAGACAGCGTTATTCGCCCTGGTGGCCGTGGTCGCTTCCGTTGTGGCGTTCGCGCAGGACGCTGATTTGCGGCAGGTGCTCAACCAGATGGACGCCGCATCCGCGCGGTTCCAGAGCGCGCAGGCCGACTTTGTGGCCGATACCTACACGTCCGTGGTGCAGGGCCACGACATCCAGAAGGGAACCATCGCCTTCCGGCGCGTGGGCCCCAGAACGGAAATGGTGATGCACGTCAAGACCGACGACGGCCAGCCTTCGCTCAAGGATGTTCTCTACAAGAAGGGCGAGCTCGCCTACTACCAGTCCCTCGTGAAGCAGGAGACGATCCTGAAGGCCAGCTCAAACTATGAGCGCTACCTTACGCTCGGCTTTGGCGGCAGCGGCAAACAGTTGGCTGCGGACTGGAACATCAAGTACCTGGGCAAGGAGACGGTGGGCGGCGTGGAAACCGCCAAGCTCGACCTTACGCCAAAGACACCCAGCGATCAGTTCGCGCACATCATCATCTGGGTCAACACGGGCAACGGCATCGCCCTGAAGCAGGAGGTCTTCCAGGAGAGCGGCGACTGGCGCACCGCGGTCTATTCGAACATTCGGCTGAACGATGTTCCGGCAAGCGCGTTTAAGCTCAAGATCGCCCCCGGAACACAGGTTGCCCGCAAGTAGTTAGGAGCCGTTCGCTAGTGTCCCGAGTCTGAAGTTTATTCAACAATTCGATTCATGGAAGCGATTCGAATAGCAGCACACAGGGGCTAAAGCCCATTGAGATTGAGAGCTTGTCGGCATGACTGAAGTCGTGCCCTGATACAAGACTCAAAATCATTTCTTTAACGAATTTAAGACTCAGCACGCTAGTCTTTAACGAATTTAAGACTCATTATGCTAGAGCGGAGTCTCGGTTGACGTCTCAGGCGCACGCGGAGTCAAAGCTACAGCAGCCAGCGCAAGGATCATGGGGAAACACTCGAGCGTATAGCGCGGTTCGGGCGCGTCGAGCGTGGCCAGCAGAGCACAGCGTATGAGGATATAGAAAAGCATGGCGGCCGATAGCGGTGGCCACTTCTTTAAACCCCATGCGGCGAGGATAAGATAAACCAGATTCAACCCAGCATAGGCCCAGGCAAAGACCGTCTCGCCTTCGTGCGCCTCAAACTGCCACCAGCGCAGCTCGATCCACAGCAGCGCGGTGCGGGGGCGGAGCCACATGTCTGCCAGGCGCGTCAGCGGCAGCACAACGTAGTAGCGGAAAGGATGCGCGCCGATGTGTTCGGTTGCCAGCGCGGCAAAGCGTGCGTCAAGCGCCGGGGTGACCGTAAGGCCCTTGTTGTAGTCGTCAAGGAGCTGTTTGGTTTGCTCGTATTGCTGGTGCGAGTCGAACGCGCGCGACGGCAGATCGTTGAGATCAATGGTGGCGCTTCCGCCGTTCCAGTAGACCTCCCAGGTGCAGGTAAAGTCGGCGCAGAAGGAGCGGGCCCAGCGATTGAATCCTGGATTGGTGAACTGGCCGGGGTCCATGGCCGATTGTGGAGCAAGCGGCTGGAAGACGTGGAAGGTGCGCCAGTTGCGCATGGTCCAGGGGAGGAAGGGAAGAATGGAGAGCAGCCCGGCCGCGACGGCGAAGCGCATCATGCGGGCTGTGCCCCAGCGCTTGCGCCCGTACCACACCATGGCAGGGCAGAGCGCGACGGCGATCAGTGCGCCGTCGGGACGCAGCAGCGCGGCATAGCTCCAGGCAAAGGCTTCGAGCACGGCCCATCGCCACAGCGGTGTTTCCAGAAAGCGAATGAGAGCATACAGCGCGAGCGTGATGAAGAAGATTTCCAGCGTCTCGGTCAGTGGCGTGCCGGTGTAGTTTGCAGTGAAGGGGCACAGAGCCGACAGCCACAGGGCCCACCATCCGGCCTTGCGGCTCCAGATTCTGCGCGCAAAGTCGGCCAGCAGCAGGCAGCCGCCCAGGCTGAAAACAACCTGTGTGAACATCACCGCGTTGTAGTGCTCCATGCCGAGCAGCGCGAAGCAGATTGCCAGAAACAACGGGTATCCCGGCAGCCGGATGAGGGTGGGACGGAGTGCCCCGGTCTGGCTGGTGAGGGCGTAGGTTCCGTGCAACAGCCAGTTTTTTGCAATGTCGCCATAGACGAGCGGGTCGCCCAGGATTCCAGGGTAGTAGCGGATAAACCAGAGGCGAAGGATGGCTCCCAGAGCAAGCGCGATCAGTGCCACCCACCAGCGGCGCGGCAGAACAGAATGCGATGCGGGTTCGGAGTCCATACACGCAGGGTACAAGGGTTGGGCTTGCAGGTACAGATTTCAGCAGCTTCCGGCCACCCAAGCCGTCGCCGTGCTTGTAAATTAAGAGAGAGCGGAATGCTCCGACGATGAAGCAGGTCTTTTACGATCCGAACCTGAAACGATGGAAGCGGCTGCGCCGCATCACGGATGTGGCTTTTCTGGTTGCCACCATGGTCGGCATTGTTTTTATTTTCAGCGTGGTCAAGGGCGAGCGGCTGCCCGATCTGCTCATGCCCGTGCAGCAGCACAAATTCAGAGCGCTCAAGCAGCGTCGCATCGGCGCCAAGCTGCGCAAATCTCTGGAGCGCCCATCGCACCGCAGGACACACATTCCTCCGTCTGAAGTCACGATGAACGAGGATGAGGGCCTGCGCGCCGCGTTTTACGTAAACGATGAGCCCAGCTACTCCTCGCTCAAGCAGCACATCCGCGAGATCGACATGCTGTTTCCGGACTGGCTGCATGTTGTGTCGGCTGACGGCACCCTGGCCGGAGCGACTCCGATGTTTCCGGTCCACTTGTACCCTGTGGTGGACAAGGACGGGGTCCATGGAGTGGACCCGGAGAACCGCATCGCACGCCTGATCAGGGCTACCAAAGGGAGCATGGAAGTCTTTCCCATGCTCAATGACTACAATCCGGTGACTCAGGACTGGGACGGCGATGCGATTGACCAGATGCTCCAGAACCCTGCGGCGCGCCAATGGCTGCACGATCAGCTGGACAAGTTTCTGGATGCCAATCCGCAATATCACGGCATCTGCCTCGACTTTGAAGCATTTCCTCATCCCAGCCGAGACCGCAAGCTCTATGCGGATTGGATCGCGGAGTTGTACCGCGATTTCCACGCAAAGAATCTGCGGCTGTATGTGAACGTGGCGATTGGCAACAAGGACTGGTACCTGAAGAAACTGGCGGCAAACACCGACGGCGTCATCCTGATGGATTACGACCAGCACGAGGACTCCAGTGATCCGGGCCCGGTCGCAGCGGAGAGCTGGTTCGACACCAACCTTCTGAACATGCTCAAAGCCATTCCTCGGCAGAAGATCATTTGCGGAATTGGCAATTACGGCTACGACTGGTCACTGCCTGTGCCGGAGAAGGGCAAAAGCCCCGCAAACAAGGTTCTCGATGTTACCGATCTGACCGTGCAGCAGGCCTGGCAACGTGCGGCCGAAGCGAGCGCGGACGTGCACTTTTTTGGTGATGAGCTTAATCCGTACTTTGAGTACGTCGATGAGGACGCGAAAGTCCGGCACGTTGTGTGGTTTCTCGACGGCGTAACGGCCTTGAATGAGATGCGCGATGCGCGGCAGATGGGCATCCGGACCTTCGCATTGTGGCGTTTGGGCGAGGAGGATAGCTCCTTGTGGTCGATATGGAATAATCCCGATGCCAAGGATGCGCCGCAACTCCTTGAGAAGGTCCCTCCCGGAAATGATGTGGACACCGAGGGCGAAGGCGACATTATGCGCATCGTGGCGCTGCCCAAGTACGGCCACCGTACCGTGAACATGGACGAGAACAACTTTACGGCAACCGATGAGGACATGACCGAGCTGCCGCGGCCATATGTAGCGGAACAGTACGGGTACAACCCGCACGAGTTGGCGATCAGCTTTGACGACGGCCCCGACCCGACCTGGACGCCGAAGATCCTGGCCGTGCTGATGAAGTACCACGTTCCCGCCACGTTCATGGTGATTGGCGAAGAGGCGCTGAATCATCCGGACCTGCTTGAAGACTATTACAAGGACGGGATGGAGGTCGGCAACCACACCTTCACCCATCCCGATATCAGCGAAATTTCCGATTTCCAGTTGCGTTCGGAACTCAATCTTACTGAGCGCCTGTTTGCGGCCAAGCTCGGTGTGCAGCCGCTCTTCTTCCGCCCGCCGTACTCCATTGACCAGGAGCCGGACACCAACGACCAGGCCGCGCCCGCCTATCGCATCCAGAAGATGGGCTACATCATTGTGGGCGACAAGATCGACACGGACGACTGGAACGAGCATCCGCGCAAGTCGCCGCAGGAGATTACCGACAGCGTCCTCAAGCAGATCCAGGAGATGAAGACCACTCCGTGGATGCGCGGCAGCATTATCCTGATGCACGACGGCGGAGGAAACCGCTCGGCCACGGTGGCCGCGCTTCCGATGCTCATCACAACTTTGCGCGCCCGGGGATACAAGTTCGTCAACGTCTCTGACCTGATGGGCAAGACCCGCGCCGAGGTCATGCCTCCTATCTTGCCACGAATGCGCTGGCAGGCGAGGGTGGACTCGGTCGCCTTCTTCTTCTTCGGTTTTTTCAACCACTTTGTGGTGGGTGTTTTCTTCCTGGGCGACGTTCTTATGAGCGCGCGCCTCATCTTCATCGGCCTGTTCGCGCTTATCGACCGGCTGCGCCACCGCCGGGTTCCGCCGGGAAAATACGAGCCGCGGGTGGCCGTGCTCATTCCCGCCTACAACGAAGAGACGGTGATTGTGCGGACCATCCGCTCCGTGCTGAACTCCGATTACGCCAACCTGCGCGTGATTGTGATCGATGACGGCTCCACCGACAATACCTTGGAGGTGACGCGCGCCGCGTACCCGGACGAGATAGCCGCGCAGCGTCTCATGGTGCTCACCAAGCCCAACGCGGGCAAGGCGGTAGCGCTCAATTTTGGTCTTGAGCATGTGGAGGAAGAAATCTACGTCGGCATTGACGCGGACACGGTGATCGCATCCGATGCGGTCCGCCAGCTCGTCTTCCACTTTGCCGATCCGCGCGTGGGCGCCGTGGCCGGAAACGCCAAGGTCGGCAACAAGGTCAACCTTTGGACGCAGTGGCAGGCCCTCGAATACATCACCAGCCAGAACTTTGAGCGGCGCGCGCTCGACTTGTTCAACGTGGTCACGGTTGTTCCCGGCGCCATTGGGGCATGGCGCACCGAGGCGGTGCGCAAGGGCGGAGGCTACCCCATCAACACGGTGGCCGAGGACGCCGACCTCACCATGAACCTGCTCGAGCAGACCTACAAGGTGATCTACGAGGACCGTGCCCTGGCGTTTACTGAGGCTCCGGTGAATGCGCGCGGGCTCATGCGGCAGCGTTTCCGCTGGTCGTTCGGCACCCTGCAGGCCGTCTTCAAGCACAAGCAGGCTTTCCGCACCAACCGTGCCATGGGCCTGTTCGCGCTGCCGAATATCATCGTTTTCCAGATTCTTCTGCCTCTGGTATCTCCGTTCATCGACCTCATGTTCGCCGCCGGAGTGATTCATTACTTTATCGACAAGCACTTCCATCCGGTGACGACCAGCGCAGCCAGCTTTGAAAAGCTGCTCACCTACTTCCTGGCCTTCCTGGTCATTGATTTTGTCACCTCCGCGCTGGCCTTCTCGCTGGAGCGGCGGCATCCCGCCAGCAAGGGCGACGTGTGGCTGCTGTTTCATATTTGGTTGCAGCGCTTCGCCTACCGGCAGGTGTTTTCCATTGTGCTGTTTAAAACCATCAAACGCGCCATCGACGGGCGCCCCTTTAACTGGGAGAAGATCGAGCGCACGGCCAGGATGTCCCGCCGTACAGAGAAGATTGCCGGGTAGCTAGGGGATGTCCTCTGGGGAAGCTTCGGCCTAGTCCCCTCGGTTCGCGGTCAAGTCGATTTCTTTTCTGCCGATACATAGAGGCAGAAAGATGGTGCTACACTTCGCCCATAGGATCGCTGCTGCATTGCTGATACAGCCGCGCTGGAGCCAATCCAGGCTGGTTGCGCTCCTTGCCACGAAGTTGTTCCCGCCGCATTTTTCCTGCTCGTTGACTGACTCCTCAGCTTGAACATCGCTACCGATCCGTCCATCAAGGCCAACATCGCGATCGAGCAGCAGAAGCTCCAGAACGACGCAAACTACCTGCGCTTCTATCCAATCCTTGCCGGAGGCATTGTCTACCGGTTCTGATTCCGCCGCTGCGAGCCTTCCCGATTTTGCCCCTCGATGTTGCCTTTGCTTCGGCTTTCCCCCTGGAGGGCCGGCACAGACAGGTTTTCCTGAACGGAGCTACACTGGAGGGTTATGGCTACCACTGAAATCTCCACTGTCATCCATCCCCGCGCGCCGCAGGGCGCGTTCCACAACGAACCCTTTACCGACTTCAGCCGGCATGAGAATGCGCATGCCATGCGCGAAGCGCTGGTGTGCGTGAGCGAAATGCTGGGCCACGAGTATGAACTCGTCATCGGTGGCGAGCGCGTGCGGACGCAGGGCAAGATCGTATCCAAAAACCCGGCCCGTCCGGCGCAGGTGGTGGGTATTCATCAGAAGGCCGGCGCGGAGCAGGCCGAAAAGGCCATGCAGGCCGCGCTGCGCGCCTTTGAGACCTGGCAGCACGTTACCGCCGAGGAGCGGGCCGCGCTGCTGCTGAACGCCGCGGCGATCATTCGTGAGCGCAAGTTTGAGTTCTGCGCCTGGATGACCTACGAAGTGGGCAAGAACTGGGCCGAGGCCGATGCCGACGTCGGCGAGACCATCGACTTCCTCGAATTTTACGCACGCGAGGCGCTCCGCCTCTCTCTCGCCACCACGCCCATCCAGTATCCCGGTGAGCGCAACGAACTGCTCTACATCCCGCTGGGTGTGGGTGCGGTCATTCCGCCGTGGAATTTTCCGTTCGCGATTATGGCGGGCATGACGGCGGCAGCTATTGTTTCCGGCAACACCGTCATTCTGAAGCCCTCCAGCGACTCACCCACCATCGCGGCGCGTTTTGTCGGCGCGCTGGAAGAGGCCGGTCTGCCTCCGGGCGTGGTCAACTTCTGCCCCGGCTCCGGCGCGAGCTTTGGCAACGCCATCGTCGAGCATCCCAAGACGCGCTTCATCGCCTTCACGGGATCGAAGGAGGTCGGACTCGAGATTCACGAACGCGCCGCCAGGGCCCAGAAGGGGCAAATCTGGATCAAGCGCACCATCCTCGAAATGGGCGGCAAGGACTCGATCATCGTGAGCGCGGACGCGGACCTGGATCAGGCCGTGGCCGGCGTGGTGGCGTCAGCCTTCGGCTTCAGCGGGCAGAAATGCTCCGCCTGCTCGCGCGTGATTGTGGAAGAGACGGTCTATGACGTCTTTATCGAGCGTGTGCGGGAGGCGGTGGCCGCGCTTAAGGTCGGTGATCCCGTCGAAAATCCGAACATGGGCCCGGTGGTGAATGAGGGCGCCATGAAGACCATTCGGGGCTACATCGAAGTTGGCAACAAGGAAGGCCGTCTGATCACCGGGGGCAAAGCGATTTCGACCGCCGAAGAGGGGTACTATCTGGAGCCGACGGTCTTTGCCGATATTGCGCCCGATGCGCGCCTCGCGCAGGAGGAGATATTCGGCCCGGTGCTTGCCATCCTCAAAGCACAGGACTTTGACAGCGCGCTGGCCATCGCCAACAACACGGAGTTTGGCCTGACCGGCGCCGTCTATTCCCAGGACCGCGTCAAGCTCGACAAGGCACGCCGCGAGTTCCACGTGGGCAACCTGTACTTCAACCGCAAGTGCACCGGAGCCATGGTGGGCGCGCATCCCTTTGGCGGATTCAATATGTCCGGTACCGACTCCAAGGCGGGTGGACCCGATTATCTCTACTTATTCACGCAGGCTAAGTCGGTTGCGGAAAAGCTGGCTTAGTTCATATAAAACAAGCGCAAAGTCATAACCCCACCTTTTACAGGCGGGGTTATGTACTGCTGGGGAAGACGTTAGTGGGCCATTCCTGCTAATTGACCTGCCCAATAAGCTCGCCGGCGGCAAGCGCGGCTTCCGCAAGGATACGATGATGAATCGTGAACAGCGCCAGCTCCAGGCGGTCGGAAACGCCGGTCTTGTCGTAAATGCTGCGCAGGTAGTTCTTGACCACCTGTTCCGTCGTGATCAGACGGTAGGCGATCTCCTTGTTCTTGCAGCCCTGAATGATAAGCGCTACGATCTTCATCTCCTTCGGCGTCAACCGGTCGCGCACCCGTGCTCCCACGGGGTCTTCCTCGTGCACGGTGCCCAGGCATCCGCTGGCGATGACACCGCGCTCGCCCTGAATGACACGGCGCATGCACTCGATCAGAGACGGTCCGCTGACGGAGCGGTGCACCGCTCCGTTTACACCGTCCGCGATGAAGGGCTGAATCGGTTCATGGTTTTCCGCGATGACCACGGCACGGCTTCCGGTGGAGCGGACGCGTGCCATCACTTGTAGGGTGTTCAGTTTCATGGAGGAGGCGAAGATGAGTGTTGCTCCCCGGAACGTTTCCATAACCTGGAAAACACGGATTGGATCGCCACACTGGGCAATGATTCGGAAATCATCTTCAATGGCCAGTATTTTGGCGGTCCCCGCTCTGAAAATAGCCTGATTATCAGCAAGTATGATTTTGTTCATGTTCTCCCACTAACTTCTAACTTGGTTAGGCAGTAAAGGATGCCTTGCATGAGGAAACAAGGCGTCCTGAAAGGCCGGAAGCGGTTTCGCTTAACCACGTTCTCTTGCTTGCCGGTCAATAGTATTTATCCGAGCAATGCAGCATAAGGGGCAAAATCATCCACAATGTCACACCAATGAACTGCTTGAGCGTGCGCAGCCTGATTTATTAATTTTTGATTTAATGAATTCAGAGTAATTCATTTATTTCACGCAGCAAACAAATTTCCGACCCTTGAGTAACCAAAGTAATGTCCCAAATTGGGAAATGTGAAATGTCCAGAAATCCTTTTTGCGCATTCCTGCTACGCATTTTTCCGGACGGTACACTGAGGAGACCATGGGTAAGCCGGTAATCTTGGCCGTAGACGACGACGCCAGCGTTCTGGAAGCCATTATTCAGGATCTGCGGCGACAATATGGGCCCAATTACAGAATTTTGCGCGCGGGGTCGGGGCAGGCTGCACTGGATATGTGTGTCCAGTTGCAGCAACGTGGCGACGAAGTGGCGTTGTTTGTTTCAGATCAGCGCATGCCGGGTATGACGGGCGTGGATTTTCTTGAGCAGGCACGTCATTTGTATCCCGAAGCGCGGCGTGTGCTGCTCATCGCCTATGCGGACACCGAGGCGGCGATCAAGGCCATCAATACGGCGCGCATCCAGTACTACCTGACCAAGCCGTGGGATCCGCCCGAGGAGCGGCTCTACCCCGTGCTCGACGACCTGCTGGGCGCCTGGGCGGAGGGCTATAAGCCGCGCTATGAGGGCATGCGGGTTATTGGTCCGCGCTGGTCGGCGGTCGATTACCAGGTGCGGGACTTCCTGTCTCGCAATCAGGCGCCGTACATCTGGCTTGACCCGGAGCGCGAAAGCGAAGCCTTTGAGTGGCTGGAGCGCTATGGGCTGGATGACCGCAAGCTGCCCGTAGTGTTGTTCCCGGATGGCTCTTCCATGGTGCAGCCGACCCAGATGGCGCTGGCTGAGAAGATCGGCCTGAGTACCCGCGCCGCACGGGACTTCTATGACCTGGTGGTGGTGGGCGGCGGCCCGGCGGGGCTTGCCGGTGCGGTGTATGCCGCATCCGAGGGGCTGAAGACATTGCTGGTCGAGCCGGAAGCTCCGGGCGGACAGGCGGGGTCAAGCTCGCGGATCGAGAATTATCTGGGATTTCCGTCAGGAGTAAGCGGAGCCGATTTGGCCCGGCGGGCCTACGTGCAGGCCTCGCGCTTCGGAGTGGAGTTCCTCACCCAGTGCGTGACGGGCATTCGTGCCGAGAACCAGTACCGGCTGATCCGTACCTCGGACGGAAACGAGGTCTCGTGCCGGGCCGGGTTGATTGCTTTGGGCGTCAACTATCGCCGTCTGCAGGCTCCGGGAGTGGAGCGGCTGACCGGGGCAGGTGTCTCTTACGGCGCCGCGCTGGTTGAGGCCCGCGCCTGCCGGGGCGAGGAAGTCTCCATGGTGGGCGGGGCCAACTCGGCTGGCCAGGCGGCCATGCACTTTGCGCAGTACGCCCGGCAGGTAACCATGCTGGTGCGGAGCCCCTCACTGGAAGCCAGTATGTCGAAATATTTAATCGATCAGATTGCCGGGACATCGAACTATAAAGGTGGAGACCGGTTCGCAGGTGGTCGAAGCCATGGGAGAAAGCCGCCTGGATGGCCTGCGGTTGAGCTGCCGGGGCCAGGAAATTCAGGTTCCGGCGACCGGGCTGTTCATCTTTATCGGAGCAGCGCCTTCAACCAGTTGGCTGCCGGAGCAGATCATGCGCGATCCGCACGGGTTCGTCCTTTCCGGACCGGATTTGCGCGTGGACGGCAAGCCGCCGCTGCGCTGGAAAGAGGAGCGCGACCCGTACCTGCTGGAGACCAGCATGCCGGCATTTCCAGCGAGCATCCGAACATATCTTTGAGCCCTTCTTCACCACCAAGCCGGTCGGCGTAGGCACCGGACTGGGCCTGGACATTGCGCACCGCATTGTCGTCGGTCAGTTCCGCGGGGAAGTCACCTTCTCGAGCGAACCGGGCAGGACGGAGTTCGTGGTACGGATTCCATCGCCGCGATAGGTATTTGTGGCGTATTACGTTCACCTCTAATTGCGGCTCGTTTGGCCCTCATACCGCACCCACGTGTGTGTGATGCTGTATCACAAATCTTCTATGGATCGGCAACACTGTAAGACCGCAGGCATTTTCCAGGCATTATCCTTGAGTGAGGTTGAGAGCCACATGAACGCAAACCCTCCTGACGCAAAGCGTCTTAAGTTCTTCTGCGACATTTTATTCGTCCTATCTCTCGCGGCAGTGGTTATCTTCATCCTGCGTCTGCCTCTTTTCCCGAACAGTGACGGGTCCGTGCATCTCTACTACGCGCACGTGATGTGGAGCCTGGTGAATCACCAGCCGCTCTATGAGCATTTCTATGCCATTCGGCATCTCATAGGCGTTTATTCCATTCACTATTTTGCATTGATTCTTTTTGAAAACTTTGTTTCTCCAGCGAAGGCGGAGGAGCTGTTTATTGCAATCATTCTGGTGAATTCAGCTCTTGGATTCAGGTTTCTTGCGGGACGCCTTGGCGCCAACTCCGCCGTCGTGTCGCTGTGGATGGTTCCTCTGCTTTTGAGCTGGCCGCTCGGAGCAGGCTTTCTAAACTACTGTTTCGCCATCGGCGCGGTGTGTTGGGCGCTGGGTTTCTGGATAGGCTTGCCTCCGGAGGGGAAAGCACGCGGGGTCATCGGATTTTCTGTCGCGGTGGTGGCGATGATATTTTCGCACCCGGTTCCCTTGCTATTTCTTGTCATCTTCCTTACCGCTGACCTGTTGCTCCGGTGGATGGAAGAGCGGCGCTCGAATGCGAGCGGTTTTTTCCGTAGGCATTCAGCGCGTCTTGCAGCGTTCGGCCTGACATGTCTGGCAATTCTTGTTCCATCCATACTGGTTCAAAAGGGCCAGATAGTCTCTGACTTGCGTGATATATATCCTCATCCGCATTTGCTCCGTTATCTGCTTGAAGGAAGATACGTCGGCATGTTTGGAGGGGGTTACCCGTTGCAGATTCTATACACGATAGGGGTGCTGTTTGTTATTCCAGGTGTGGCCCTTTTAATGGCGAAAGGCCCGTGGACCCGTCTGCGACAGGGAAAGACCACGGCCGCGGACAGACTACTTGTTTTCTCAATTTTGTTTCTTGTGGCGACTCTCAGCTTTCCCGACAGCTTAAATGGTGCAGACAATTTTCCGCAGCGCTTCTGGATTCTTCTTTGGATGATGATTCTGGCGTGTGGGGCCGCGGCTACGGTCAAGGCACGGGCCCTCGGATGGATCGCTGCGGGGGGAGGCTTACTCATTGTTATTACAGGCACCGTGGCGATGCGCACGATGCCTGGTGTGGCCAGGATGCAGGCTGTCGTGAGCCACGTCCGGCTCCCTTCCGGCAGCAAGGGGATATTTCTCGAGCCGTGGGGCAGGAGCCCCTACGATTTTGGCCTCACAGGAAACGTGTTCTACTCGGTTGGGTTCCGAGCGGCGGCGCAAAGCGATGCCATTATTCTGAACAGCCCTTGGATCTATCAGGAGCATATGCCGATTCGGGAAAATGGCCGTTCGGGGCTGATAGCCGACTATGTCTCCTGGTACAGTTCTCAACCTCCGCGGCTTCTCAAAATCGTGAGCACGCCTTCGCCGACTCGTGACGCGGTGCTTCGCGCTTCCGATTTTTTCCTGTTAGCGGACCCCTGGAAAATGAATGGCGGATTGGTCAACTCAGTGCGCCTCATATTGAGAGACGAGCAGCCGCAATGGTCATGCAAGTACGGTAAGGACTATGTGATGTGCCAGCGGGTCCGTAAGAGGGAGCAGGCCGGAAGCTCGCTGCGTTGACCGCAGGCGGCGCCAGATAGCGGTGTTTTATCTTTAATTCGAGTATTGATTGGGGATACAGAGCATTGTTCCTGCCAGGCCCGGCAAAGCCTGACGGATGGATCGCGGCATCCGAAGCTGTTCTTCGCAGCCCCTATGAACATGCCGGACGTTGTTCACTTCGCCAGGCTTTTCTGTGTAACTCCAATACTGCGGAAGAATCCGATCGTCATACTGCAACAGGCTCGCGGAGTGCTGGCGGGGCATACTTCTCCACCAGCGGTGGATGACACCCGCAGGAGCTGCGCGGAATCCACTCGACGGGAAGAACCAGCCGGGTTCCCTGATCGCCTGGCTGCCCGTCCACCATTCTTTCAAACAGCAGATTCGCCGCGATCCGGCCCATCTCCATGGCCGGCTGGCGAATCACCGAGAGTTGCGGCTCAAACAGCTCCGCCAGTTCAAAGTCATCAAAAGCCACCAGTGCCAGATCCTGCGGGACACGAATATCGAGTTCGCGCAGCGCCTTAAGCACGTACCGCGTTGTAAGTCCGTTGCAGGTGAAGATGGCGGTGGGGGGCATAGGCCCGCACATGGCATGGCGTACGTTGATCGCGGTCAGCTCCGGCGTCAGACACGGGATGACAGGAAGCAGTTCCAGGCCCGCCTGCCGCATCGCATGGTTGTATCCTTCAATCCGCATGCGGAAGGTGTAACGTTGATTGTCCAGAGCGGCTGCGGCAATCCAGCTGTGTCCATGGGCGGAGATCAGATGCGAGACGGCCCGCGCGGCGCCCGCATAATTCTCCACCACCACCGAGCTGAAGCGCTGGTCGGGCAGTGGGCGGTCGAGCGACACAATATGGGTGGACTGAAATTCCGGTATGGTGAGGCGCGTGCGGCCGTGCCTGGTCGGGATGACGATCAGGCCATCGACATGACGGCGCAGCATCGATTGCGCCTCGGCATATTCCAGTTCTGAATCTTCATTCGATGTGGTCAGAATGACCGAGTATCCATTTTCACGCGCAACCGTACTGATTGCATGGGCGCACATTGCAAAAAACGGATCATAAAGATACGGAACAAGAATGCCGATGGTATTGGACTTCTGTCCGCGCAATGCGCGCGCCATCTCATTCGGTTTGTATCCCAGTTCCTCAATGGCACGGTAAATCCGCGCCGCCGCATCTTCTGAAACACTGGCTGACTGATTCAGAAGACGGGAGACAGTCATAGGGCCCACGCCGGCCAAGCTGGCTACATCTTTGATGGTAGGCTTGCGGGTCATAAATCGCTTTTTCAGAACCGTTTTTGTGGATTTCGTGAGACGATGAAAACGTTAACATATTCGATTACCGATTAGGAACGGGAAATTACCCTGAGGAGCAAATCGATGAACCCGCGCAGAATTTTGATTTTATCGGCGGTGCTCTTTCTCTCGGCATCGCAAGTACTTACAGCCCAGAACGTCGCCTTCGAGCGCGCCACCACACTCAAGCACGGAATTAACCTGTCAGGCTGGTTTGCCAGCTCTCGCGACCTTTCGCCGCAACACATCGCCACCTTTACCACGGCCACCGACCTCAAGACAATTCATGCGATGGGTTTTGATTTTGTGCGGCTCGGGATTGAGCCCTCGCTCTTTGAGCGTCACGGCCAGGTCGCTCCTCCCAACCCGCAGGCGCTCACCGAGCTCGACCATGCCGTGCAGGAGGCGCTCGCGAATCATCTGCAAGTGATGCTCTGTGTTTTCCCCGACGACCAGTACAAGCACAACCTCGACACCGAACGCGGCGTAGACGACTTCGTGCAGCTCTGGCGCAACCTGGCGACGCACTTCGTAGGGCAGGATCATGCCCGCATCTTCTACGAGTTGTTGAACGAGCCCGAGCTGCAGGACCCCTATCGCTGGATGGGCATTCAGGCGCGCGTTGACGACGCCATCCGCCAGATCGATCCCTATCACACCATCATTGCCACGGCGGCCGGCTACTCCAATCCAACCGACCTGCTGCGTCTTGAGCCGGTGGCCGACGCCAATGTAATTTACAACTTTCACTTCTACTCGCCGCACACCTTCACCCATCAGGGCGCGTCGTGGGGCGCGGACAACTGGATTTTCTACAAGAACATTCCGTATCCGGCCACGGCTTCGCAGCTCACCGAGCAGTTGAAGAACGTACCCGGCGATCTTGCCCGTTTTGAACTATACGAATACGGCCTGGAAAACTGGAACCCGCAGGGCATAGCCGGCCGCATTGGATTTACGGCGGACTGGGCCCGCGAGCATCACGTTCCGCTGATCTGCAATGAGTTCGGAGCGTACCGTGAGACGATCGCGCCGGCCTCGCGCGACCGCTGGATCCACGATGTGCGCACGGCACTGGAGGCCAACCATATAGGCTGGTCTATGTGGGATTATCGCGGCAACTTCGGCATTGTCACGCGTACCGCGACCAGCATCATTCCGGACGATGCAACGCTGAAGGCGCTGGGTCTCAACGGCGACACGCACCCCGTGCCGCTCAGCGGGCAATAGCCGGACATCGCGGTTCAGGCATGGCAGGGCGCAATATCCGCTTGCGCCCGCGTCCATTTTTCTGTCCGGCCAAAGAACGAGATGCCCACATAGCCACGCAACTGTAGCGTATTGCCGTCTGAGGTCATCCATCCGCTGTAGGTGTTGCCGGACTCGGGATCGTACAACTGGCCGCCTTCCGCATGGTCTGTGCTGGTCAAACGAAACCCGGAGCCGATCTCGAGACCGCACAGGGAGCGCCTTCGCAGGCTGGGATTCGGATTTTGCATATCCACATGCGAAGCCGCCTGCTGGCTGACTCCAACAAGCTTGGCGCACACGTTGGTTCCGCAGTGGTACACATCGACCACGGAGCCGTTGGGCGTGGTCCACTCGCCAAGCACGCTCTTGCTCAGGGCCATTGCGGCCGGTGTCAGCAGAGCGCAGAGGGCAAGGGTCAGGGAAAACTTCATTGATTCACTCTATTGAATAGATTCACTCTATTCAATAATAGATGCGCGGGCACGCGAGTTCCATTGGCGATGGGACGCAGAAGCGGCGGGTACAGGCGCGCAAGTTGTACAAGATGCGGGCTGGCCACTACCGTGCGCGAAATCATGGTTGCCATCTTAACTGATCGGCGCAGTTCGCCGGTAAGGCGCATCTGGTAGGCATCCGCTTCGTAACCACTCTGAAGCATCTCTGCGGCAAGGTGCGCGCTGTGCAGCGCAATGGAGATGCCGTCTCCTGAAAACGACGGAATCACCGCCGCCTGATCGCCCACGCGCCAAAGCCCGTCAAGGGAGCGCCGTTGCAGCATGCCATAGGGAATCGACGACGCAGCAAGCGGCTTCTCCAGCAACGGGTCCGCGCCCTGCAGTCGATCAGCCAGAAAGCGCGAGCTACGCAGCATGTGCGCCAGCAGTCCATCCCAGTGCCCGCCGCACGCGCGCAACCGATCACGCCGCACCAGCAGGCACAGATTGGCCGATCCATCTTCCACCAGTTGCAGTCCGGCATACCCACCGGGAAACACGATCAACTCCACATAGCGGACCAGCGCCGCCTGTTGCGCGGGTGCAAGCCGGTAGAACATCTTGAAGGCAACCAGATCATTCTGCCTTCCTTGAGGCCGGGGATGGCTGCCGAGGTCGTGCTTGCCGGTGGCCAGGAACGCGCTCCTCCCGGTGTGTATCGCGCCATTATTCAAATGCGCCTGCCAAATGTCTCCGGAACGTTCCAGCGTATCCACGCGGCATTCCCGCATTACCGTTGCTCCTGCGCGTGCGGCCTGCTGCAGCAGCGCTTCATCGAGTGTGCGGCGCGTCAGAGACATGGCCGGGAAGGGAAGCCGGCAGGTTGCAATCAGCCTGTCCGCCGCAAGCCGAAGGCGCTCGATCGGCGCAGCCCCAAGCACGCCGAGGTCAAGCCCCAGGTGCTCCAGATACTGCAACGCTTCATGGCTCAGAAATTCTCCGCATACCTTGTCGTGCGCCGCCGCGGATTTTTCGATGATCGTAACCTTGCGCCCCTGCCGCGCAAGCAGCACAGCCGCGGCCGCTCCCGCCGGGCCTCCGCCCACAATCAGCACGTCGGCCGGTGGCGAGCCTGAGTTGGCGGTCATTCCTTGATTCGCTCCACGCACAGCCGCGCCGGACGCACGGTGTAGAGGTTGACATCTTCCATATTCAACCCCGCGAGCGCGCAGTAGTTTTCCCAGTCACCCTGATCGAAACTGCGGCGGATGGAGATCAGCCCGTCATGGCGGATAAACCGGTGCGGCAGCATGAGCGGGGACAGTATGCCAAACAGATAGTACGGAATGGGTTTGCGATGCAGGTCGTTGATAAACCAGCCGCGCACGGCGACCCGTTCCATCCATTGCAGAAAGCGGACGATGGCGGAGTCCGTCAGGTGATGGGTAAACAGGGAACTGAGGATGAGATCGACAGGTTCCGCAGGCTCATACGCCAGCGCGTCGGCGGTGATCCATTCAATCCCGCTCCCGCTGCCGGAGAACTCCCGCGCGGCGCGTGCGGCATGCGGGTTCAGGTCAATCCCCGTCAGCTTGACCGGTACATTCCGTTCCTGCGCCCAGGCTGCAATGCGCCGCAGCATATCGCCGCCGCCGCATCCCACATCTAAAATTCGCAAAGGGGTGTCATCGCCATCCGCAAACATGTCCAGCCATTCGAGCGTGGAGCGGTACCCGGAGAGGATACGATTCACTCGCTCAAGGTCCTTCAGGCAGTCGCGAAAATCCTCGTAGCTGCACGGCTCGTCCATCCACTCCTGCAAATGGGCGCGGTGCGAAAAGTCGATTGTGGGAGATTCGTGGCTGGAGGGCATCATTCGTTCCAGCTACCAGCTTACTGCGGCGCATGCGGTTTCGCTTCTAGTCACCGGCGTTGATCGCGTCGAGGATGCCCTGATTGTTCAGTTCATGGAAAACCGCTTCGACCGACCAGTCCAGCGACTCCGTGCCCTGCACCACAAGATCGGCGTGAACAGCGGTCGGGCGCACATACAGTTCGGCCATAGGGCGGACGGTCTCGGCATAGTGCCGTGCCACCGACTCCGGCGTGCGGCCCCGTTCGCGCACATCGCGCGCCAACCGGCGCTGGTAGCAAACATCGTCCGGAGCCTCCACATAAATGCTCAGGTCATACAGCGCGCGCAGTCCCTCATAGCAGAGCGCAAAGATGCCGTCCACGATCAGCAGACGCGGAGCCTCCACCAGCCGTTGCACGCCCGCCACGCGGGTGTGTTTGGTGAAGTCGTATTGAGGCTGGCGAATGGAGTGTCCGCGGGCGAGGCGGGTGATGTGGGAGATGAGCAGGTCGGATTCGATGATGTCGGGGTGGTCGAAGTTCTGTTGGCAGCGTTCCTCGTAGGTCAGGTGGCTCAGGTCGCGGTAGTAATTATCGGTGTGGAAATGCGTCCCTTCCATCTCCCGGGCCAGCTCTTCAGCCAGTGTTGTTTTGCCTGAACCGGAACATCCCGCAATACCAATAATCACCGGGCCAGTCATGCGTTGGTCTCTCCACTTGCCGCAATCGCGGTCACAATGCGCGTCAGCAGTCGCGCAAACTCCGCTTCCACCCGCTTGCCTGCTTCCAGAACCTCTTCAGCGGTGAGCATCTGGTCCTTCACGCCCGCCGCCATATTCGTTACGCAGGAGACGCCGAGAACCTCCACACCCATGTGCCGTGCGGCGATGGTCTCCAGCACCGTGGACATTCCCACCATGTCCGCGCCCAGTGCGCGGAAGGCGCGAATCTCAGCGGGCGTCTCGTAGCTTGGTCCCGGAAGGCTGATGTACACGCCCTCTGCAAGCGACATCCCTTCGGCCTTGGCCGCTGCCTGCGCCAGCGTACGCAGCCGCCGCGAGTAGGCATCGCCCATATCGAAGAAGCGCACGCCCAGCCGCTCGTCGTTGGGGCCTGTAGTGGGGTTCTGCCCGGTCATATTGATGTGGTCTGCAATCAGCACCAACTGGCCTTCGTGAAAGCTGGTGCGAATGCCGCCGGAGGCATTCGTCAGAATCAGGGTGCGTATGCCGAAGCGCGCGAGCACGCGGGTGGGAAAGGCGACTTGCCCGGCGCCGTAGCCTTCGTATCCGTGGACGCGGCCCTGCATCACCGCGATCGGCGTCCCTTGCAGCGTGCCGATCAGCAGCCGTCCGCTATGCCCCGGTGCTGTGGATTGCGGGAAGTGGGGAATCTCGCTGTAGGAAATGGCGACCGGGTCGCTGATCTGGCTGGCAAAGCCTCCCAGCCCGGAGCCGAGCACGACACCGATGGCCGGCTTGAGTGGTGTGCGCGACTCGAGGAACCATGCCGCTTCTGTGATCTGGTTGTAAAGCTCGGGACTCTGCATTGCTCTGGGGCCTTAGTGATACTTGATCAGGATGCTGACGACGGACGCGGACATCAGGTTGGCCATGGTTCCGGCAAGCATGGCGCGCAGGCCAAGGCGCGCCAGGTCGTGGCGGCGGCCGGGCACCAGCGCGCCGATGCCGCCAATCTGGATTCCGATGGAGCTGAAGTTTGCAAACCCGCATAACGCAAAGGTGGCGATGGTGAAGGAGCGGGGGCTGAGCGCGGCCCGGTGCGCGCCGAGGATGGAGTAGGCCACCACCTCATTGATCACCATGCGCGTGCCCAGCAGGTTGCCGACCATGCGCGCCTCATGCCAGGGAATGCCGATGAGCCACGCGATGGGCGCGAAGATACCGCCGAGGATCATGTCAAGGCTGGGCGGGAAGTAGCGGAAATGATGCAGGGCCAGCCAATTGTGAATGCCGCCCATGGTGCCGTCGAGCAGCGAAATCAGCGCGAGGAAGGCGATGAGCATAATGGCGACATTGAAGGCCAGATTGCCGCCGTCAATCGTGCCGCGCGTGATGGCGCCGAGCAGGTTCTCTTCCTTGTGCTCTTCGTTCTTGGGCATGTGCACCACGCCCTGGGTCGCGGGCGTCTCCGTCTCCGGCACCAGCATTTTGGCGATGAGGATGGTTCCCGGCGCGGTCATGATGACCGCCGCCAGCAACTGCTGCGCGGAGATGCCGAACAATATATAGGCGGCCATGATGCCGCCGGAGACGTGCGCCATGCCGCTGGTCATAATCGTCATCAACTCGGAGTTGGTGGTGTCGGCAAGGAAGGGGCGAATGGTCAGCGGAGCTTCCGTCTGGCCCATAAAAATGCTGGCCGCGACGTTCAGGCTCTCCGCGCCCGACACCTTCATCGTCCACTGCATGAGCCGCGCGAAGAAGCGGATGACAATCTGCATGACGCCGATGTGGTACAGCACGGCGAAGAGCGCGGAGATGAAGATGATGGCTGGAAGCGCCTGGAAGGCAAAGACCATGCCGTACTTGGAGTGCTGCTTGCCCAGTTCGCCAAAGACCATCTGCGACCCGGCGAAGGAGTAGTCCAGCATGTGTGTGACAGCGTCACTGGCCAGATGAAGGATGCGCTGACCGACGGTCCACTTGAGAACCATGAAGGCGAAGAGCAACTGAAGGCCGAGTCCCCAGGCGACAGTGGTCCAGCGGATGGCGCGCCGGTTTGTCGAGAAGAGCCATGCCAGAAGCAGCATGGTCAGGATGCCCAGGATTCCGGTAAAGCGGCCCAAAACGTCTCCTGCTATCGCACTGAATGTGAAAACTCTATCCTACTGTGCGGGAGAGCGGGGACGGCAAGGGATTTTTTGCATTTTTGCTGTCGCGGGTAAGAATTTCGCCGATCAGCGGAGGGATTTCCGCCGGGCCGTCCTCGATGGCAAGGGCCGTAGTCAGCAGGCGTTCCGCTTCGGCGAAGCGCGGCTGCTGGTCAGAGAACATCGTGCAAAGGGACTGGCCGGCTTCCACGCGACTCCCCAGCTTGGCAAACAACTCAATGCCCGCGTGCGCCGCCACTGGTTCACCTGCCTTCTCGCGGCCCGCGCCCAGCCGCTGCACGGCCCAGCCGACCTGTTCGCAATCCATACAGGTGAGCGTGCCGCTGCGCGGCGCAAGCAGTTCACGGCGGAACTTCGGGGTGTGGAACGCTGCCGGTTCGTCGAACACGCTGGTGTCGCCGCCCTGCGCCTTTACCATGCGCAGAAATATCTCCGCCGCCGATCCATCCGCAATCTTCGCCTCCGCAATTGCTCGCCCTTCCGCTGCGTCGGCGGCCTTGCCGCCCAGGTGGATCATCCATCCGGCCAGGACAAGGGACAGCTCGCGCAGGTCCTCACTCAGCTGGTGGCGCGCGCCCCGCAGCAGGTCAAACGATTCCCATACCTCAACCCAGTTTCCGGCATACCGGCCCAGCGGCTGGTCCATGGAGGTCAACAGCGCGGTGGTGCGCGTACCCGCTTCTTCGCCCGTGCGCACCATCAGCGACGCCAGAAAGCGCGCCGCCGCCGGGTCCTTCAAAAACGCGCCCGACCCGGTCTTCACGTCGAGCACCAATCCGTTCAGCCCCGCGGCCAGCTTCTTGCTCATGATGGAGGCGCAGATAAGCCAGGGGCTTTCCACCGTGCCGGTGCGGTCGCGCATGTCATAGAGCACGCGGTCGGCGGGAACAAGGTTCT
>Ga0307373_10002130_pt1 | contig 36127 bp, 32 predicted proteins | sample OX2MG_FD_202534 | JGI IMG/M metagenome (GOLD analysis project Ga0307373, IMG submission 202534) | Soil microbial communities from Risofladan, Vaasa, Finland - OX-2 | ecosystem: Environmental > Terrestrial > Soil > Coastal area > Acid sulfate soil | place: Finland: Risofladan, Vaasa | collected...
AGCCCGTAGGGATTGAGCAGGTAGTTGGCGAGCGCGCCGCACAGGACGAGCCCGGCGGCCATCGCGAGCATCAGCACCAGCCGGCGTCTCATCGATACGCCGCCCCGCTCAGAACTGGAAGTAGATGAAGGGCGGCGGATTGGCCATCGTCATGGTGGCCGCGGCCATCAGGATCGCGAACGCGCCGGCATAGAGATAGTCGTTGCGCCAGTTGAAGTTCATGATCGCCTGGCGGTTGGGGCAGAACAGCACGATGCCGAGCGCGATCGCGATCCGCTCGAACTCGTGAAAGCCGATCGAGTAGCGATGCACCAGCCCGGCGCTGCCGGCGAGCCCCGCCATCCCGCGCAGGAAAAACGCCGCCTCGCGAAAGCTCTCGGCGCGGAAGAAGACCCAGGCGATGGTAACGAAGACGAAGGTCAGCGCCCAGGCTGCGGCGTCGGGAAGTTTCCAGGCGGCCTTGCGCCGCGCATGATTCAGCGCGAGCCCCAGCCCGTGCAGCGTCCCCCACATCACGAAGGTCCAATTGGCGCCGTGCCACAGCCCGCCCAGCACCATCGTGATCATCAGGTTGATGTAGTGGCGGAGCACGCCGCGCCGATTACCGCCCAGCGGGATGTAAAGATAGTCGCGCAGGAAGAACGACAGCGTCATATGCCAGGTGCGCCAGAAGTGGACCAGGTCGCGAGCCTTGTAGGGCGAATCGAAGTTTTCGGGAAACACCACGCCGAACATCCGCGCCAGGCCGATCGCCATGTCGGTGTAGCCCGAGAAATCGAAATAGATCTGCAGCGCGAAGCCCAGCGCCGCGCCCCAGGCGTCGCCAAACGCGATCGGGCCGGGATGGGCGAACAGCGGATCGACGATATTGCGGAAGGTATCCGCGATTATCACTTTCTTGAACAGCCCGATGGCGAAGATCATCAGGCCGTCGCTCAGGTTGGCCGCGGTCAGCGCAAAGCGCGTGTCGCGGTTGAACTGCGGATAGATCTGGTTGTACCGCACGATCGGCCCGGCGATCAGATGCGGGAAGAACGCGATGAACATGCCATAGCTGATGAAGTCGCCGGTGCCGGGCTCGCCGCCCAGCGCCGCCGAGAGGTAGGTGATCTGCTCAAAAGTGAAGAACGAGACCGCCAGCGGCAGCACCAGCGGCGGCAGGATCCAATGCGTGCCCAGAATCACGCCGGCGCTGCTCACCAGGAAGTTGCGATACTTGAAGTAGCCGAGCAGGGCGAGATTGACCGCCACGCCGATCCCGAACAGCACGCGGCGGATCCGCGGACTGCGCGCGCCCGCCGCCGCCTCGGCCGCGGTCGCCGGCCGCAGCAGCAGCGACCACAGGTAGTTGAAGCCGACCGAGAAGCCGAACAGGAACAGATAGTGCCAGTTCCACCAGCCGTAGAAGAACAGCGAGGCGACGATCGTGAAGGCCGCGGTGGCGCGCAGATGGCCGGAGCGCGCCAGCAGACCGAAGACGATCAGCGCGATCGGCATGAAGCCGAAAGTGAACGCGTAGGAATTGAACAGCACGATGATGCGAGCGGAGCGCCCGGCGCTCCCCGATGGCCCCATATGCTGCCCTGCGCATGAGCGTCGCGCAACCGCGACGGTGCGGCGTTATCAACTGCTACCGGAAGGGCACCAGGCCGATCAGCTATCGCGCAGCGCTTCGGCCTCGGCCAGCCGCCGTTCGAGAAAGCGCCGCTCCGGATTCCCCTTTACCAGCGCGAGCGCCGCGCGGTAGGCGTCGGCCGCCTCCCGCCAGCGCGCCATCCGCCGCAGCAGGTCGGCGCGCGCGGCGGGCAGCAGGTAGTAGTTGCTGAGCTCGCCCTGCGCCTCGATGGTAGCGATCAGAGCAAGGCCCGGTTCCGGCCCGAACGCCATCGCCACCGCTACCGCGCGGTTAAGTGCGATAACCGGCGAGGGCTGCTGCGTCAGCAGGTAATCGTAGAGCGCGGCGATCTCCCGCCAATCGGTGTCGGCGGCGCGCCGGGCGCGGGCGTGAGTCGCTGCGATCGCGGCCTGCACTGCGTAGGGACCCGCCGGCCCTCCCCGCAGCGCCATCTCGACCAGTCGCAGCCCTTCCGCGATCTGCACGCGATCCCAGCGCTCGCGATCCTGATCCTCGAGCAGCACCACTTCGCCGGCGGCGTCGAGCCGCGTCTCGCGCCGCGCATCATGGAGCAGCATCAGCGCCAGCAATCCCGCGGTCTCGGCGTCGCCCGGCATCAGTTCGAGCACTATGCGTCCGAGCCGGATCGCCTCCGCGCACAGATCCTTGCGCACCAGGGGATCGCCGGCGGTGGCGGCGTAGCCCTCGTTGAAGACCAGGTAGATTACCGTCAGCACCGCCTCGAGGCGCTCGGCCAGGTGGTCGCTCGACGGCACTTCGTACGGGATGCGGGCGGCGCGAATTTTGCGCTGGGCACGCACCAAACGCTGCGCCATGGTCGTCGCCGGAATCAGAAAGGCCCGCGCAATCTCGTCGGTCGAAAGTCCGCACAGGGTGCGCAATGACAGCGCGACCTGGGCTTCGAGCGCGAGCGCCGGATGGCAACAGGTGAAGATCAGGCGCAGCCGCTCGTCCCGCACCGCGCCGTCAGCCTCGGGTTCAGAATCCGCCATGCGATTCTCGACGAAGTGCAGCAGTTCATCGCGCCGGGCGTCGAACGAGACGCGCCGGCGCAACCGGTCAATCGCCTGGTGACGGGCGGTGGCGATTATCCAGGCGCGCGGATTGGCCGGGATACCGTCACGACCCCATTGTTCGAGCGCCGCCTTGAAGGCCTCCGCAGCGGCCTCCTCGGCGAGCTCGAAATCGCCCAGCAGATAGATCAGCCGGGCGACGATGCGCCCGTAGTCGGTGCGATAGACCTGCTCGATAGCAACGCGCTCCATCAGCCGCCCCGCGCGAGGTTAGCGCACCGGGCGGCTGCGGAGCGAATCGCTACATCTTGCGGACCGGTCGTACCTCGATACCTCCGGTGCGGGCAGTCGGAATACGGCTGGCGATCGCCGCCGCCTCGTCGAGATCCCGGGCCTCGACGATATAGTAGCCGACGATCTGCTCCTTGGTTTCCGCGAACGGACCGTCGGTCATCAGGGTCTTGCCGTCACGGACCTTGACCGTGGTAGCGGTGGTGGACGGCTCGAGCGCGTCGCCGCCCTTGAAGTTGCCGTTCTTAATGATTCCCTGCGTGAAGGCCAGGTACTCATCGTGGAGCTTGCTCAGCTCCGCGGCGCTCCTGGACCCGGCCTGATTGTCGTAGATCAAAAGCATGTACTGCATCGAGATCCTCCTGGCGCCCGATTATTCGGGCTGATGCACTCTAGTCGAACGAGGATCGGCCGGATCGACATCGCCCAATCATGGCAGCAGCGCGCGCAGCGCCGACCATCCATAGCTCGCCAGGTACAGGTACTGGTTGCCGTCGGGTTGCAGCACGTAATGAATCTCGCTGGTATGGACGACGGCCGGCAGTCCGTCCGAGGCGGAGAGCCAGGTGCCGCCAAGGTCGTGCGTATCAAAGACCTGCGCGCTGTTAGCCGCGAAGATCGAGCCAAGGTTGGGCCCGTCGACGCCCAAAAACGGGAGATTGCTCGGCAAAGCGCCGCCGCCTGTCACCTGCCAGGCCTGGCCGGTGAAGCTCATCACGTAGCCCGGTCCGTACGGGACCGAGCCGGTCGCGGCGAAAGCGACGGTCGGGAAAAACTCCAGCAAAGAGTTGATCGGCCCGGTGCCGCCGGCAGGCTCGTTGATCGCAAGCTGCAGCGCCGCGCCGGTATAGGGCTGGGTCAATTGATAGATGTTGCCCTGGTCGGTGCCGACGAACACCGCGTTGCCATTGAACGACGATACCGCGGTGACGTTTTGGCCGCCGCCGATCGCGCCGAGGCTTTCCCAGTGCATATCGGTGCCGTCGCTGTTGCCGAATAATCCCAATACGTTGGCGGCGCGGCCGGTGACCACGTACATCAACTGGCCGGCGCCGTTGGAATAGTTGGGACTGCGGACGTTAGCGGCCGGACTGCCGCTGCCGGGGATACCGGCGGGGTCGCGCGGACCGTTATTGTCGGTCACCGGAAGGATCGCCGGACTCGGGCTCGACATCCCGGCTCCATCCCAGATCGCCTGCGCCCATTGACCGTTGTTGTCCGAGTTGCCGGCATAGGCCAGCACGTCGCCCCGGTCATCCGGCCCGCCAGTGGCGCCCATCGAGCCCGCGCCCGCAAATTCCGAGTATTCGCCATCGGAGTCGACGATTCGCGTCCACCAACTCGAGGCCAGCGCCCAGATCACGCCGTTATCCTGCAGCGGTGCGGCTACCAGACCCACGGTCCGAAAGCTGGGCGAGGCATGGTAAAACTGGAGGTCGGTGAGATGCTGGTTGTAGTAGCTGGCGAAGGTCGGCGACCCCATCGGCACCACGCCGCCGGCCGAGGCGAGCCCGCCGTCGCTGCCCATGAAGATCGTCTGCGGATCGTCGGGGTCGAACATGACCGCATGATAATCGCCGTGCAGATGGCCGTTGATCCCTAATCCATCGTCCAACTTGGTATAGGAGCCGCCGCCGTCGAAGGAGACGAAGGTGTTCTCGCGCCAGGCGATAGCGAAGGTGTTGCAGTCGGCGGGCGACACTGCGATCGCCTGGTTATACCAACCCTGATTGCCGCCGTTGGGGCCCGGCTGATTCACCATCGCCCAGCTCTGGCCGCCGTCGGTCGATTGCCAGGTCGCGGCGATCAACCATGGCGGATTGGAGTTGGGATCCGCGCTGACCGCGTACATCGTATGCGCGTCGGCGGGGCAGGACGCGATCGAAGTGCGATCGACGTTGAGAGATTGGTTGCCGTTTCCCGGGTCGACCTGGGCGGCGTTCATCACCAGGTGGCCGCCCTTCCAGCCGCCGTAGAAAAGCAGATCGCCGGGCGCCGTGCCGCCCCACGCGGCCGCCGCGATAGTGCCCTCGGTCGGCACCGCTCCCACGCTGCCCCATCCCGGCCCCTTGGCCAGACGGGCAAATTGCCGCCGGAGAGCATTAGCGTTGAGTCCCGGACCCGGTATCGCCGCCTGCCACTTATACAAGCCGTGCGCGGCCGGAGCGGGCGGAATCGGCGACCACCAGATGCCAGTGTTGCCGCCGGAGTCGCAGGCGACCACGATGCGCCGGAATTCGTTGATGATCAGGATGTGCTGGATCGAATTACACGGCGGCTTCTGGTTGTCCTGCAGCCAGTTGGCCAGCGGCGCTATCGACGAGGTGTCGGTTTCCCACAGCACACCGCCGGGGCTCGCCGGATCGCCGCCATAGGTCCCCGCATAGACGTGCTCGGACCCGTCGGGGCCCTGCGCCAGCGAGGTCATGTCGATCGATCCCCAATCCCTGCTGAGCGGAGCGGCCGCCGCGCTGTTGGAGCTCCAGGCCACCGACCAGACCCCGGCCGTGTCGGCCGCCACCAGCACTTCCGACGGCCCGATCTTCAGGATGTCGTTGATATGGCCCGAGTTCCAGGCATCGAGGCCGGCGTTGGTCTGGATCGCGTCGGCAGTGGTGATGCCCCAATTGATCGTGGAATCATCGGCTAGCTGAGGACCGGCACTGGCGGCGACCGGCGCACCAATTTCAGGGGTCGGTTCCGGGCCGGTAATACCCTGGCATCGCAGCCGCCCGGTGCTGATGGTCCGAAGCTTGAAGTTCTCGGTCATCATCGCCTTGTGCAGGCTGAAGTTGCGCGAGGCGGGATTAACACATGGCGCCGCGGTGGTATTCACCGTGATCGTGAGGCCATTGCCAAATCCGATGCCCGGGATCGAATAGTCGCCGTTGCCGTCGGTGACGCCGCTGGCGACCGGCAACCGATGACCCATCAGGATCGCGATGATCGCGTTAGGTATGCCGCTGCCGCTCCTGGGGTTGACGACGTGGCCGTGGACGGTGCCGACATGGTTAGCCGGCCCGGGCTTGAGTGAGAAATCCGCCTCATATGTCATCCCCGGACAGAGATGCATTTTCTGCTTCGCGGGGATGCGATAAGTGTTCGCCTGCGCCGACAGCATCACGGTCTCCGGATTTGTTCCGGAGCGATTGAACGGAATCTCGAATGCGTAGCGGCCGTTGCCGTCAGTCGAGCCCAGCATCCGCTGCTTGCCCATATGCCAGCGGACCAGCGCCCCGCCGATTCCGGCGCCGCCCGGCGCGATCATCACGAGGCCTTCAACGATCGCCGCAGTAGGCGCACCGGACCCAACCGAGCAGGTCATTCGTTTTGCAGAGGCTAACTCCGGACTGACGATGAGCAAGGCCAGGATGACGGTTGCCTGCGTGATGCGGACCATAGACCCGAGGCGTATTGCGACTGACATATGTCAACCCCTTCTCTACGACTGAATGCGGCTATGTGTTCCCCCTCACTTAGCGGCGATTCATCACCCTCCTCTCGCCGATTGATTTCGACCTGCGACGATTAGCCATTGGCGACCATCGGTAGCAACTTTCGGTATTGACTTCTCACGCATGCTTTAATGTGGCAGTGACTTAATTGTCAATGCCTAGCTCAGTTTCTCTCTTTGATTATCGTAATGAACAGTTGAGATCAGCTCATTACTACGTCTGATCAAGATACGCTGCTGATGCCTGCCGGGTTTCACCGGTTTGCGAGGCTCCGCCCCCGCCGCAACTCGATTTAGGCGGCAAGTCAGGAATCTTGATTGAAACGATCGGCCGGGCCGGCGGGAATGGCCGGGTGATTCGCAGGGATATGCGGCAGCGCCGACCGCTTCAACGCGGTCGGCGCTGCATCGTCATCTGAGCCGCGAGCGTCCGCTAACTGTGGTGCCGGTGACCGTTCCCGTTCGGCATCACGCAGACAAAATTGGCCGCGTCATCGGTGGCGCCGCTGCCCTTGTAGCGCGTCTGTTCGGGATACACGCAGATCGGCCGGGTGCCGCCGGTGGGAAAGTTCACAGCTACCTGCGGATCGAAGGGCGCGCCACTCGGAAATGGCGAGCTGACATTGGTGTTGGCGGCGATGATCTCCTGAGGCGCGTCGCCGCTTTCGACCCAGCCCGTGATGGCGTCGAGCAGATTGCCGCTGAAGCTGTTGGTCGCCGGACCGCCGCCGCAGTGGGCCATGTTCGGAATCAGGAACATCCGTACGAAGTTCTGCCGATCGTTCGCATGGGCGCCATGAATCGAGTTGTACCAGTTCACCAGGTCGGCGGCTGAGAAGATGCCGTCGTTGAGCGAGTCGTAGATGATCATCTTGCCGCCGCGACGTGCGAACGGCCGCAGATCGACGCGCTGCCCGTCCATGAAATCCAGCCCCGACATGAAGTCCATCGCGCTCTGACCATAGCCCGGCGCGGTCGCATAGATCTTCGGCGCATCGGTATCGAAGCTGTAGCCGAAAATGAAGGCCTCCTGTCCATCGACACCCGAAACCGGAGTGATAACCGGCGGAGTGGTGAAAATCATCGGGATGGCGCCGGCGCCGAGCGTCAGGTTGATCGCCGTGTTGACGTTGGGCGGGCCAAAGAAGGCGACGTTCCATGCGCCCCAGCCCGCGCCGAACGCGCTCGGCGGATCCCAGATGCCCGCATCCCAGTACCAGTTCGAATAGAGCGGCCGGCCGTGAGAGTTGACCGGCCCCGAGTAGATTTTCTTCAAGGCCTCGACCTGACCAGCCGTAAGGCAGCTGCCGCCGTGCGGCGTGTCACCATGGGCGCCGCTCGGACTGCAGGTGTATTCGTCCAGCGCCGCATAGACCCGAGCGTTGGTGCAGGCGGTGTAGTTGTCGATGATGCCGTCGACCAGGCCGTCGAGCCCGTCACAGGCGCTCAGGATGGCGGCCGAGGCGACTTCGAGATCCTGCGACGGGAACGTGTCGCCCACATAGGGCTGGCCGTTGGTGACATCGAGGCTGGTCGCGAGCGGCACCAGTTGCTGCTCATTCCACGCCTCGGCGACGCCGGCGCGCGGCAGATCGAAGCCGGGATTGCCGGCGACGATGCCGTCGAAATAGTTCGGGAAGCGTTGCGATGCGACCACGCCGTCGCGCCCGCCGTTCGAGCATCCCCATAGATAGGAGTACTGGGGACCGCTGCCGTAGTAGTCGACGATGATCTGCTTCGAGATCAACGTGGTCTGGCCGATGCCGTTGTAGCCGTAGTCGATACGCGCCTGCTCATCGACACCGAAGTGCCCGGTGCCGCCCGCACTAGCGTCGTCATCGATCCAGCCGAGCGAGGAGTTGCCGGGCGCATCCTCATGCCCGCCGTCGTCGTCGGCGACCGCCCAACCCTTGCTCAATTCCGTTCCCGCGCTGCCCTTCGGGTTTCCAAGCGAGCCATCGGTGCCACCGCCACCCATCATCTCGAAGCGGCCGTTCCAGGTGTCCGGCAGGTTGAGTTCGAAGCCGATGCCGTAGGTGAAATGATCGGGATCCTGTGCACTCACGCGCTTGTCGATCACTCCGATCACGTTGCAATGGTTGACCGGCGTGGACACCTCGGTAGCGCTGATTATCTGCGTGTTCGGCAGCGTGAGGCTTGGCACGTCCGCGCAAGTCATCGCCGCCGCGGCCGGCGACGGGCTTAATATCCAGGCGCCCGACAGGAGCACCAAAAGAAGCGCGATGGCGGCCGGCGACAGCATCCTCGCCGCGTGGGCGCGCGTACGGTTCTCGCTACGGTTGATTCTGGCCATGTCGATACTCTCCCTCTGTTAGAGGCAGTTGCGGTATTCCCGCGGAGTGGTCCCAACCCAGCGGGCGAATACTTCTGTGAAGCGGTTATGAGTTGCGAAGCCGAGCGTCAGCGCGATCTCGCCGAGCTTGCGCTCGCGGTCCGCCAGCATCTGCTTGGCCCGTTCGATGCGCCGATGGGTGACATAGCGATGGGGCGAGAAGCCGGTGGCGTTGCGGAACAACGCGGAGAAATAGTGCGGGCTCATCCTGACCTCGCGCGCCAGCTCGCTCAGCGTCAGGTTGTCGCCGAGATGGGCTTCGATATGATCGATAACCTTGCGCAGCCAGTAGGGGCTGAGCGTGGCGCTGAGATCGCGCGTCGTGGCGCCGGAACCGCCATAGTTCCGCACCAGGTGAACCGCGAGCACCGTCGCGATCGACTCGGCGTACAGCATGTTCGGCGTGCCGACCCTGAATTCCTCGCGCAACGACGCGCCCAGCATCTCGACGAACTGATCGCGCACGAAATAGCGGCCGGCGATGTTAACCACGCGGCCGCGCACGCTTTCGTAGGCCGCACGCACGATGAAGCTCGGCTCGAGGTAGATATTCACCAGGTCGGCGTTGTGCAACCATTGCGCCGTGTAAGGTTGTCCGGACGGAATCACCGAGACGTGCTCTCCCCGTCCCTGATGGTTGCCGGCGCTCGATCGATCGGTCAGCTCGCGTAACTTGAGCTTGACCGCGGACGGATTGAAGCTAATCGAAACCTGGATGCGACGGTCGTTGTGCCTGACGCACAGCCGGCGCGGTTGACGTGCGTAGAAAAGGGCGAACCCATTGTAATCCTTGTATTGGTAGGCAAACGGGAGGGCACCGCTGTCGTCGCCAACCAGGATCGATGGTGTGGCCATGCGCCTACTATTCAAAAGCTGTCAATCAGGTCCAGCGTCTCGCCATTTCAGCCGCAACAAAAGCGGAAGAATCCGACAATATTGTGAAGAAACAGGGACCGGGCCGGCGCCCGGGGGTAAATTCATCCAGGAATCTCCGCTTTGACTTTCGGACTCCAACTCGGCGTATAGATCGAACCGGCTTCCCCCGCAAGCGTGGCCGGGCGCCGCTGGTCAGGCTCGCGAACAGAATCCCGGGCTCAGCCCGGCTTCCGCACCGCGCCCCGCGCCGGTATCATTTGAGGATTAACAGACGTGGAAACTTCTCGTGCTGACGCTCGATAACCTCAGCAAAGCTTACGGCGGCCGGGTCCTGCTCGACGGCGTGAGCTGGTCGATGACCGACGACGCGCGGGTCGGACTGGTCGGCCTCAACGGCGCCGGCAAATCGACCCTGCTCAAGATCGTCGCCGACGCAATTCCGCCCGACTCCGGCCGTATCAGCCGCCCGCAGCGCACCCGCGTCGGCTACCTCGCCCAGGACGCGCCCGAGATGGGCGGTCGCACGGTAGCCGACGAAACCCTGAGCGCGCTCACCGAACTGCGCGCGCTCGACCAGCGGCGCGTCGAGCTCGAACAGATCCTCACCCGCGAGCACTCGGGCCCCGCCCACGAATCCGCGCTGGCCGAACTCGGCGACGTGCTGACCGACCTCGAGCGCCATCGCTTCTACACGGCCGAGAGCCGCGCCGAGGCGTTGCTGTTCGGACTGGGCTTCACCAGCGCCGATCTCGGCCGCGACGTGGCCGAGTTCTCCGGCGGCATCCGGATGCGAATCGCGCTTGCCAAGCTGCTTTTGACCGAGCCCGAATTCCTGATGCTGGATGAGCCGACCAACCATCTCGATATCGAGGCGCGCAACTGGCTTGAGGATTACCTGGCGAATTATCCCGGCGGACTGATCGTGGTCTCGCACGACCGCTACTTCCTCGATCGCGTCACCACCCGCACGGTCGAAGTCGCGCGCAGCCGGCTTGCCGAATATATCGGCGGCTACTCGAAGTACCTGGTGCAGCGCGCCGAACGCTTCGAAGCCGAGCTGGCGGCCTACGAAAAGCAGCGCAACGAGATCGAGCATGTCGAGGCGTTCATCAGCCGTTTCCGCGCCCAGGCGAGCAAGGCCGGCCTGGTTCAGAGCCGCGTCAAACAGCTCGAAAAGACCGTCCGGCTCGAGCCGCCGGCCGGACTCGACAAGCCGCCCGCGATCCGCTTCCCGGCCTGCGAGCGCGGCGCGCGGCGGGTGTTCGAGCTCACCGGCGCGGTCAAGAAATACGGCGAGCTGACGATCTATGACGGTATCGACCTGGTAATCGAGCGCGGCGCGCGAATCGCGCTGGTCGGTCCCAACGGCGCCGGCAAATCGACCATGATGAAGCTGCTGGCGGGCGTCGAACCGCTGAGCGCCGGCCAGCGCCAGGTCGGCGAGGGGGTGCGGCTCGGCTACTTCGCGCAGAATCTCGCCGAAGGTCTCGATTACGACAAGCGCGTGCTCAACGAGCTGAGCGATGCCGCCGAAGGCATGACCAGCAGCGAGATTCGCAGCCTGCTCGGTGCGATGCTGTTCTCGGGCGACGAGGTCGAAAAACGCGTCGGCGTGCTGTCGGGCGGCGAGCGGGCGCGAATCGCGCTGGCCAAGGTGCTGGCCCATCGCAACAACTGCCTGCTGCTCGACGAGCCGACCAACAACCTCGACATCATCGCCAAGGACACGCTGCTCGAAGCGCTGCGTCGCTTTCCCGGCACGGTCGTGATCGTCAGTCACGATCGCTACCTGCTCAACGAGCTGGTGACCGAGGTGATCGAGGTCGGCCAGGGCGACGCGCTGCGCTACCTCGGCAACTACGACGAATACCTGGCCAAAAAGGCCGCGATGGCGGCGGCTTCGGAAGCCGCCGCGCCTGCGCCGGCGGCCCGCAACGGCGGCGGCGCCCCCGAGCGCAACGGGCGCATCGAGACGGAGCGGCGCGACCAGAATGCGGCCCGCAAGCGCGAGCGCGAGGCCGAACGGCGTCGCGAGCAGGCAGCGCGCGCCCGGCAGCGAATCGAGGGCGCGATCGAGCAGAAAGAGACCGAGAAAACCGACCTCGGCCGGATCATGAACGATCCGAATTTTTACCTGACACGCGGCGACGCGAACGACGTGATGGTGCGCTACGAAACGCTCGGCCGCGAAATCGACGCCCTGTACGCCGAGTTGGTGAACCTCGACCGAAGTCCAGAGGCCCCCGGATAAATCGTCGAACGCGCGGGATGCCCAATTCTGGTCGTCATTCTGAACGTAGTCTGCGACGTGAAGAATCCCGGGATTCTTCGCTGCGCTCAGAATGACAGAATGGGCCTGATGCAGACCTTCGCTACGGCGCGGTCAGCGCTTTTTTCACCAGGTCGCTGGCGAGCTTGCCGTCCAGGCGCTCGCCGAACCGATCGCGCAAGGCCTTCATGATCGGACCAATCTGATTGGCGCCGCCATTGATCGCTTCGGTGATCGCCGCGCTAACCTCATCGGCGCCGACCGCGGCCGGCAGATAAGCCTCGAGAATCTCCGCTTCGCGCTGGTTCTGCTCGATCAGGTCGTTACGCGACGCCTTGCGCGCGAACTCCAGCGCCTCTTCGCGCCGAGCCCGCTCGCGTTTGATGATCTGGATGATCTCGGCCTCGCCGGCCTCGTGCAGGACTTCTTTTTCGAGCCGCGTGATCTCGGCGAGAATCCCGCGCACCGTCAGCACCCGCATCTGCTCGCCCGCCTTCATCGCGCTCTTCAGATCTGCCTGCAATTTCTGTTTCACGATACCTCCGCGATCCCGCGCGCGGCGGGAGTGCAAAGAGTGTGGCCCGGCGCACGCACGCTTTTCAATCCGTCTCGCGGCGCCGCCGCGGCCGGTCAATCGGAGGCGTCGGCTTCGGTGAGCGCGAAGCGGATCGGAACCATCACCCAGCTTGCGACCGCAGTTCCGTTGCGCATCGCGGGCACGAACCGCCAGCGCTCGCGGACCGTCTCGAGCGCCTCGTCATCGAGCAACTGAAAGCCTGAGGAGTGCGCGATTTCGACTCGCGTGGTCGCGCCGTCGGCGCTGACCAGCACCCGCAGCATCACGACGCCCTGCTGCTCCATCCGGCGCGCTTCGATCGGGTACTCCGGGGCCGGCGCCGCGCCGTACGCCGCATGCGCATCCCGGCTGCCTCCCGATCCACCGGCACCGGCTCGTGCGCCGGGCGCGCTGCTCGCTTCGATACCGGCCGGGCCCGCGGAACCGCCGGTCGCGGCCGTGCGTGGCGCTGCGATCGGCAGCGCCGGTTTGGCCGGGATACTCGCGACCTCCGATGATGCGGCCGTTCGCGCCTTGATCGGGGCTTCGGCGTCGTGCCGGTGCCTGTGCGCGTCGATTTTCGCCGCCGCGAGACGCTTTTCGACCCACGAGCGGATACGATGCAGCCGATGCGCGGCAGGCTTGCGATCGCGCGACGAGGCCGCGGCTATCGCTGGAGCGCCGGCATGTTGCGCGACGACCGGGTTGGCGCGGCTGCTCGCCGTGCCGCCGTCCGCGCCGGGTAATCGATCGACGATACGCGCCATCAGGTAGGCGGGATGCGAGGGCCGCGGCGCACCAACATGAACCAGCGCGATCAACAGCAGCCCCGCGAGCATCAGATGGATCGCTATCGAGCCGCCGAGCGCATACGGCGAGAGCCCGCGCGAGCGCGACTCCGGGCGCGACTCAGCTAACCGCCACTCAGGGTCTATCTGGTAATCGTCCAAGACTTCGGACACACCTGAAAATCAGCGCGATGCCGGACAGCGCTCACTTTACGACTGATGCGTCAGCTCGCGCGCCCCGTTGGTCGCGATGCGCCGGCGCGGGCCGGATGCGCGGCGCGCGGAGGCACTGCCGCCCTCGCCCGTCATCAATTCCTTCCAGCGCCGCCAGATCGCGCGCTGCGTGATCTCGTCCATGATGTGGCTGACGGTGGTGCCGTCGACATCCGTGCGCTGCCGATTCAAGCCGCGCGCCAGCATCACCCACGGCTCGACGGTCGCCGCGAAGCCGTGCTGCATCCGCTCGAACATCTCGGTGTCGTCCGGGCTGCCCATCCCGGCGGCGCCGAAGAACGCTTCGTGGCCGCGCAGCCGGATGTGATTGATCTCTTCGGGCACGCCGCGCAGCAAGGCCGGATAGACCGCCACTTCGGTGCGATCGACGCTCAGCGGATAGATCACGCGGAGCTGCACGCCCAGGATGATCAGGTTGGGAAAGACCAGCAGATGCGTGCCGCTGGATTGCAGGATGTCGGCCGCGCGCCGTTCACCGTAGCGGCGCTGGATCGCGTCGACGAATACGCCCTGAAACGAATTTGACGGCGGGCCGTTGTAGGTGGTCGTCATGTTGAGGCTACGATTGCCGGGGCATTGCCGATAGTCGAGCATCACGTGGCCGTCGCCGAGGTCGCGGGTCATCGCTTTGGTCTGGCCGGTGTAGGTTTCGAGCTTGCGGCCGAGCCGTCTTTCGATCGCCTCGACGATCGATTGATGGACCACCGGCGGATGATAGCCGTCCATCCCGTTTTCGACCTGCAGTTTCCAGTTGCCGGCAAATCCGTATTTCTGCACGCCCGGCGACAGATCGATCTCCGCCTCGGGCGAGAGTTCGACGAACAGATCGATCTGTTCGCGCGCGCGGCCCAGATGCTCCTCGAGCGCGATTCCGACCGCGCTCAGGCTGCCGAAAATAAAGCCGCGATATTCCGCGACTCGCGGCACCCGCACCAGTCCGAACTCCTCGCGCCGGAAACTTTCGTCGTAGCCCTCGGGATAAGGCACTCGCGCCAGAGTGCCGTCGAGCTTGTAGGTCCAGCCGTGATAGGCGCAGCGAAACGCGCGCGCGTGGCCGCGCTCGTGCTCGCATACCGTGGCTCCGCGATGGCGGCATCGGTTGAGCAGCAACTGCACCCGCCCGGCCTGATCGCGCACCATGATGACGGGTTGCAGCCCGATGCGCTTGAGGCGGAAGTCGCCGCTGCCCGGCACTTCCGAGCTGTGGCCGACGAACACCCATCCGCGATGGAAGATCCTCGCCATCTCGTCGGCAAAGATGGCGGCATCGGTATAGACCCGCGAATGCACGCGGTCGCTTTCGACCAGCGCGCCGTAATCAGATCGAACAGCGCGATTTTTCATAAAGCGATTAGAACGTATCCGGGCGCCATTTTTTGATCCGATACTGGTCCCATCGATCGCGGATGAGCGCGCTATCCTCGGGCCGGTTGCGGCTGACGGGCGGAAATTTCTCGTTGTTCCATTCCGGCCGGCGCGGGAAGCGCCAGGTGCGGGTCGCGTCGATCACCACCCGCGTCCACAGCCCGGTGCCGAGTTCCGGCGTGTTGCGCAGCTCCAGCGGTATCGACGGATCGAGCGGCGAGCCGAAGACCCCGCGCATCGTCACCACGTCGTCGGAGCCCGGGTCGACGCGATAGTTGATCGCCCATTCCACCGCGTCATGGTCCGACGGATCGATGTCGTCGTCGACCACAATCACCCGTTTGTAGGCGTAGTTCGCGGCGTTCGAGCCCCACAGCGCGGCGGCGATCTGCTTGGGCTGTCCTTCGTAATGTTTCTTGATCTGCACGATGATCGTGGTGCCGTTGGTGATCGGCTCGATGTAGACGTCGAGGATGCCGGGGATGCCGGCGGTGCGGAGCACGTTCCAGGCCGCGCCGCCGCGATGAATCGCGCCGTAGTATGCGCTCTCGACGCCGGCCAGCGTGCCGCGAAAGATCGGTTGGTTGCGATGCGTAATCGCGGTGACCTGCACGACCGGGCGCATCGTCGGCAGATCGCTAAGATACTGGGTGAACTCGGCGAACGGCCCCTCGAGGCGCATCGTCGCCGGGTCGGGCGAGACGAAACCTTCGATGACGATTTCCGCCGTGGCCGGCACCTCGAGCGGTACCGTCTTGCACTTGACCAGCGGCACCGGGCGGCCCCGATAACCGCCCATCACGTCGTACTCGCAAATCTCGACCGGATGCGGCGTCGAGGCGACAAAATCCATGATCGGATCCCAGCCGAGCACCCACGCGGTCGGCATCGGCTGGCCCATCGCCTCGTACTTGGTGAAGTGGCCACCCCAGCCCTGCGACCTGACCAGCAGCGTCGCCATCTTATCGCGATCGGCAAGCATGCTACGGTAGACGCCGACGTTGACGCGCTGGCTCTCGGGGTCCTTGGTGACCACGCAGCCCATCGTGCCGACATAACGCCCGCCGTCGAGGCGATGCCATTGCGGCACCGGCAGTTGCGCCAGATCGATATCCTTGCCGGTCACCACGTTCTCGTGCACCGGTCCACGATCGACGATCACCGGCGGCACCAGCCGCCGATTGCGCTCCAGCACGTACTCCATCAGCGTGCGATTGGGCTGCTCGTCCTCGAAACCGAACATCAGCGACAGCCGCCGCGTGCTGCCGAGCAGGCCGGTGGTCAACTGCGCGCATCGCGCGCCGGGCGCCTGGTAGTCCTTGATATTGGTGAACAGCAGCGCCGGACCCTTGCGGCTCTGCACCTCGCGCGCCAGCATCCCGAGTTCCAGGTTCCAGTCGACTTCGCCCTCGACGCGGGCCAGCTCGCCGTGGCGGTCGAGATGTTCAAGCGCGGTGCGAAGATCAAAGAAGTCGCGATCGGGCATGGCTTCCTTCCAAATCCGGGTCGAGGCACGCTCGGGGTTGGCTCACGGCCGAGTATAAGCGCTGCTGGTTTCGGTATTCAAGTTTGATAATCAGGACGCCGGCCGGCGTGCCCGCCGAGCCCGTCTGGTCGGTGGCAAATAGCATCGGCAGCGATTACGCTGGCCCGCAACTTTGACTCGTTTATCCGATCGCCGCGCCCAATCCCTGGTCGCCTTTGCCATCTACCTTGCGATTGCGATAGCGCTGCTCGACCGCGGCCTGATTGGCGCGCGCGTCCCGCAATACCTCGGCACCGGCACCGATCCGCCGATGCTGATGTGGTTCCTGAAATGGTGGCCGTACGCGATTGCGCATCGGCTCAACCCGTTCTGGACCCACATGGTGTGGGCGCCGATGGGAGTCAATCTGGCCTGGACTACCTGCGTGCCGTTGCTGGCGATGGTCTCGGCGCCGATTCAAAGCGCCTTCGGCCTGATAACCGCCTACAACACGCTGGTGACGGTCGCGATGCCGGCGGCGGCGTTATGCGCCTTCATACTATGTCGCCGACTGACCCATGCTTTCTGGCCTTCGATACTGGGCGGCTACCTGTTCGGCTTTTCGCCCTACATGCTCGGCCGCGCACTGGGTCATTTGAGCCTGCTCGCGGTCTTCCCGATACCTCTAATCGCGATCATTGCGCTGCGACGGATCGCGGGCGAGATCTCGGCCCGGCGCTATGCGGCGATGCTGGCGTTGATGGTGGTAATCGAGTTTCTTTGCGCGGTCGAGTTGTTCGCCACCATCACGGTATTCGGCGCGGTCGCGATACTGCTGGCGATCTGGTTGTTCGATGCGGAGACCCGCTCCAGAATCGCCGGCCTGATTGCGCCGACCGCGGTTGCCTACGCGATCTCGATCGCGCTCCTGTCGCCCTATTTCTATTTCCTGTTTGCCCGCGGCATCCCGCATGCGCCGCTATGGGATCCCGGGCGCTATTCCGCCGATCTCCTGAACTTCGTAATCCCGACCACTACCGCCTGGATCGGTGCGGCGCATCCGGCCGCGGCAATCGCCGCCAGCTTCGGCGGCTACGTTCAGGAAACCGGCGCCTATCTGGGCATCCCGCTGATTGTTCTGGCCGAGGATTTCCGCCGCCGCAACTGGGCAACACCGGCGGGGAAGTTTCTGATCCTGCTGCTGCTGATCCTGCTGCTCGCGGCGCTGGGCCCCGCACTGCGCATCATGGGACGGGAGACGTTTTCGCTGCCGTGGGCGCTGATGCTGAAGCTGCCGCTCATCTCGAGCGCGCTGCCGGCGCGCTTCATGATCTACGCCGACCTGGTAATCGCGATCATCGGCGCACTGTGGTTTGCGGGCGGCGCACGCTCGGCAGCGACCAGATCGCTGGCGGCAGTCGCGATCGCGATCTCGCTGTTTCCGAATCCACACGCGTCGTTCTGGACAAGTCCGCTCGAGTTGCCGGCGTTTTTCGCACGCGGCGGCGCCTATCGTACGGAACTCAAGCCGCACGAGCTTGTACTGGTGCTGCCGTTCGGGCAGCGGGGTTCCTCGATGTACTGGCAGGCGCGCACCGATATGTACTTCCGCATGGCGGGCGGCTACACCGGGCCGTGGCCGTTCGTGCCCGTGTTACAGTTCTTCTATGGCGGGGTCGACCTGCCCGAGGCAGGCGACCAGCTCAAGGCATATCTCGCGCGCTTCGGAGTACAGGCGGTGGTCGTGGATCGGCAAGCGCCGCTGTTTCCGGTTTGGCGGCGGGTTCTGGAGAGCCTCGGCATACCGCCTTCGCGCCGCGACGGTTTCAGCGTCTATAAGATCCCACCCGAGGCTTTCGCCGCTTACGGAAAACTGAGCCCCGTCTATCTCGAGACGCGCGCGGTTTCCATCCGCTGCGACACGATCCTGGAGGCGGTTGCCAAATACCTGGCGGCCGGCCACAACCCGGCGCAGTTATCGCCGTCGGTCCTCAAGCAGCAGGGCCTGTTGCCGGCTGACTGGCTGATCGACACGGCGCCGGACGCCTACCAGGACTGGGGTGCGTTCAGCGCTGACAAGGGCAAAATTGGCATCGCGGTGGCAGGCTCGTACCCAGCGGTAAAGCCTCTGATCGATCGCTATCGCGATCAGGCGGTCGAGATATTTTACCCGGCGCCGGTCCGATGGACGCCGGCTTCAAAGCCTCAGCGCGACCTCGTCAAGCCGCTGCTCCTGATCTTCGATCGCACCCGCCTCGTTGCGGCCGCCGAGCAACTCAGGTCGTCACCGCCGCCCGAGTTGATCACGCCATTCCTCGGCGCTGCGGGCGCGGAGCATCAGGCCTGGCCGACCGCTGATACCTCGACGCGGCGGCGGCCGGGTCCGGTCTCGGGCAGCAGGTAGAGGGCCAGCGTCGCGAGTAACGCGAAGACGGTAAACATCATCAACACCGGCAGCAGCCCGATGTAGCCCGCGATCGCGCCGCCGAGAAATGGCGAAACGAACGCCCCCAGAAAGCCCATCGCCCAGACCACGCCGTACGCGCCGCCCATCTTCACCGGCGTCATTCCCGGCAGCTCCATCATGGTGGTGAGAATTCCGCTGAGCGGTCCGGAAGTGCCGGCCCCGAAGGCGACCATCGACAGCCGGATCGCAGTCGGATCGTGAAAGCTGACTGCGCCGAGCGCACCGACGAACATCAGCGCCTGTATCGGCCACATGAACGGCCGGCGCAGCCCCGTGATGGCCGCGCCCAATCCGCCTCCGGCCGCAGCAAACGCCGCCGTGAGCGGCAGAATCGCGACGATCCCGTCGGCCTCGTCGAGCGACATGCCGTGAGTCGCATGCAGATAGAGCGGCAGGAAGGCGGCGAAGATCTGGAACGTCCAGAGGCTGCCGAACAGCGCGACGCCCACCAGCCTGACGCCGCGCATCCCGATCACCTCAGGCAGCGAGGAGCCGCTGACTCCGCCGCCATGGCCGCCCGCTTCGCCCTGCGCGCCGGCGCGACGCGGCTCGCGGCCGAGCACGCTCCACAGGATCGCGATCGCACCGACGCCGAGTCCGGCGTACAACATCGAGGTCGCCCAGTGCTTGCCGGTGGCGGCATAGATCAGCGGCATGATGGCAAACACCAGCGTCAGCCCGGCGAACGGCGCGATCGAATTCGCGATATTGACGTAGGCCCATTCCCGCGGCGGAAACCAGCCCATCACCAGCGTCGCGATCGGCGCCAGCAGGACGCCATAGCCGAGGCCCATCAGCACGCGGCACCCCAGCAGCGGGATGAAGCTGTCGGTATAGCCGCTCAGCACCAGCCCGACCGTCATCGCCCACGCACCGACGATGCCGGTGCGCACCGCGCCGAGCCGCTCGGAGACCACGCCGCCGACCAGCGAGAAAATCACGATGCAGGCCGGGACGATCGAGATCAGCAGGCCGCCGGCGCCGAGCCCGATGCGAAGATGATGGATAATCGGAGCCAGGATCGGCGCCGGCGACATCCACGCGACCGCCTGCGCGATCAGCAGCAGCACGAGCAGCGCTTCAACGAGCCATCGGTAAGACGACGCTTCCGTTGCGTTGGTCCCCGTCATGTTCGACACCCCACAGCGAGCTGGCGGTCGTTTCCCCCACGACCGATGCGGGGCGGATGCTACCAGAGCTGCGGCGCCAGCGCCTAACGCGCCGCAGCCTGACGATCAGCGGGCAGGAGTCGAAGCTGACGAGGCGGCGACCACGCGGGCTGCCGGTGCCTGCGCGATCGGCGAATGCGGATAGATCCGGTAGACCATCAGGTAGACGATTACGCCGGTCACCGAGACGTACATCCAGATTGGCCAGGTCCAGCGCGCAATCGCACGGTGGGCGCCGAAGCGGCCGGCGAGCGCGCGCCACAGCGTGATAATCACCAGCGGAACGATCACGAAGGCGAGCGTGACGTGCGTAATCAGAATCGTGAAATAGACCGGGCGAATCAGGCCGCGGCCAAGGAACCGCACGTCGCCGGCATGCGCGTGATAAGTGATGTACGAAATCAGGAACGCGACCGAGACGCCCACCGCGGACAGCATGCAGGCGCGATGGGCTCGCACCGCGCCGCGCCGGATGAAGATCAATCCAGCCACCAGCAGCACCGCCGCGATGCTGTTGAACACAGCGTTCAGAAGCGGCAGTGTGGCGTAGGAAATCAACCCTCGATCACCGCGCGCCCATCTTCAGATCCGATCGATCACCAGCACCAGCAGGACCACCGGCAGGTAGACCAGCGATGCCATGATGACGCGGCGCGTCGCGGCGGCGCGGTCGGGAGTGCGAATCAGGCCGTAGCCGCACGCCAGCATCCCGACGCCCAGCACGATCGCGACGGCCAGGTAAATTCGCCCCGCGAAGCCCATCAGCGCCGGCAGCATGCTCACCGCCACCAGCATCACGCAGTCGGTGACGATCAGCGCGTTGATGAACAGTCCGCGCGGTCCATCGGGCGGGCAAAGGTGGATTCCGGCGGCCTCGTAGTCGCGCCGGTAGAGCCGCGCGATCCCCAGCGTATGGGGGAGCTGCCAGAAATACATGATCGCGAACAGCAGGATCGGTTCGGCCCCGATGGTCGATCGCGCCGCCACCCAGCCCGCCACCGGCGGCAGCGCGCCCGGCACCGCGCCGATAATGTTGCAGGCCCACGAGACGCGCTTGAGCGGCGTGTAGGCGCCGAGATAGAGCACCGTGATGGCGGCGATCACTGCGGCCGACATCCAGTTGACCGTGACTATCAGCCAGAACAGACCGACGACCGTCGTGAGCACGCCGAACAGCAGCCCTTCGATTGGACGCAAACGCGCTGCGGGCAGCGGCCGGCGCCGCGTCCGTTCCATCAGCGCATCGAGGTCGCGCTCGAAGTACTGATTGAGCGCCAGCGTGCCGCCCGCCGCGAACGCAGTGCCAATCAACAGGTTCAGCGCCAGCATCGGGTTCATCGCGCCGCCGGCGCCGAGATAATAGCCGGCGAAGGCCGTCACCAGGACCATCGAAACCACGCGCGGCTTGGTGAGCGCGAAATAATCCGCCAGCCGGCGCCGCGCGCCGCCCATCGAGGTCGCGACCGCTGCCGCTTCGGCGCTCATGATGCCACCCCGCGGCCGGCGACCGTGCGGTCGCGCGCATAGTCAGGCTGTGCCGCCGGCGCCTGGGCCGCATCGGCAACGCGCGTCAGGCGGGCGACCCGAATCGACAGGAAGAACGCGGTCGCCAGCACGCCCGCGCCGACCGCCACGTGAGCGGTGGTCGGAAGCATCGCGCGGCGGGTCCAGATAGTCAGCGCCCCGAGCGTGATTTGTATCGCCAGCAGGGTCAGCAGGCCGATCGCGGGCCGCATCAGGCGCGGCTCATCGCGATGGCGCCGGGCGATGCGGGCGACGGTCCACACCACCAGAATCGTGACCACCAGCGCGCCGCATCGATGCGCGAAATTCACCGCGATTGGAGCGCTCCAGCCGGGCGGCACCAGGTGTCCATAGTTCAGCGGAAAATCGGGAATCGCCAGCCCCGCGCCCATGTTCCGCATCAACGCGCCAATAATTATCTGCAGGTAGACGGCGGCGACGGTGAGCACGGTGAGAGTCCTGAGCGTCGGGCGCGCGCGGTCGGCGGTACGTGCCGGCAGCATCGCATCCCAGCTCGGATTGGTGAACATCGCGAGTCCCACCATCAGGCAGAAAAACGCGGGTGCGATGGCGGCGTGGGCGACCGTCACCGGCAGCGGCAACCGGAACAGCACGTTCATCGCGCCGAGCAGCGCCTGCGCGATTACTAATCCGCAGGCCGCCAGGGCCAGGTTCCTGACCCAGCGCCGCGCCTCAGCCATCCAGGCCCAGACGGCCAGCGAGAAGGTCAGAATCGTGACCGTCCCCGCCGCCACCCGATGGCTGTACTCGAAGCGGATACCGCCGACCCAGTGTGGCGGCACCAGCTTGCCGAAGGCCAGCGGCCAATCGGGTACCGACAGGCCCGAGCCCGTGGTCGTGACAAGGCCGCCCACAAAGATCAGGATAAAGGTCATGATGGCGGCCAACAGCGCCCACCGATGGAGGCCGCGCGAGCGGTTCGAGGCCGCCGTAACGGGCGGAAAACTATCGTCGATCACTTCTGGTGTCGTCCTGGTTGGCGTCGGCGCTAGCTCCGGTCGTCGTGATCCCGGTGATTCGCCATGAATCCCCCGGGCGCCGGTTTCGGCTCTATCGCATCGCCACCGAATCGCCGAAGACGATATCAATCCTGAAGTGATTTTGCTACTGAAAGCGATCAATTTGAAGTTCGCCTAATGGAAGCGGGAGTATCTGTATCGTGCGACGCGTAACGCTGAACGACCAAACCCTGGCCCTCGCCTTCGAGGAAAGGGTCGGCAGATTCGGCGACCATATCCTACTCAAGGAGAGGGCCGGCAAGGCCTGGCGCGGCTACTCGTGGAACGAAATCGGCGCGGCGGCGTCGCGGCTGCGCGCGGGCCTGGTCGGAGCGGGAATCAAGCCCGGCGATCGGGTCGCGATTCTGGCCGAGAACTCACCGCAATGGGTGATCGCCGACCAGGCGGTGCTGGGGATGGGCGGCGTGGTGGTGCCGCTTTATACGACTATCGCCGCCGAGGAGACCGCCCACGTCCTCAATGATTCCGGCGCGCGGCTGATTGCCGTCAAGGGCGCCGAGTCGCTCAGAAAAATCCTCGCGCTGGCGCCGTCGATCCCTAAACTCGAGCGGATTGTGATGCTCGATTCCGAGGCCGCCCCGGAAACCGGCGCCGCGGCGCCGCCGGTCGCGACCCTGGCCGCGATGAGCGCAGCGTCGCCGATGGCCGCGATCGACGGCCGCCGCGAAGACCTCGCCACCCTCATCTACACTTCCGGCACCACCGGCCCGAGCAAGGGTGCGATGCTCACCCACGGCAACCTGATCGGCAATTGCGAGGGCTCGCTGAACGCGCTGGAGCTCGACCAGCGCGACGTGGTGCTGTCGTTTCTGCCGATCGCCCACTCCTTCGAACGCACGGCCGGCTACTACACGGTCACGATGTGCGGCGGGACGATCGCCTACGCCGAGGGGCTGTCGCAAATCGCGCAGGACCTGCAATCGATTCGCCCGACGGTCTTCCTGGTCGTGCCGCGCCTGCTCGAGGTGGTCTACAACCGCGTGATGCGGTCCGTCGACGAGGCTTCGGGAGCGCGCCGCCGGCTGTTCCACAGCGCGCTTGGAATCGGCAAACGGGCCGCCGCGTACCGCCATCGCGGGGCCACGGTCCCGCCGCATCTGGCACTCGCGATGGCATTGTTCCGGCGCCTGGTGTTCGGCCGCATTCGAGCGATCTTCGGCGATCGCATGCGCTACCTGATCTCGGGCGGCGCGCCGCTGCCGGTCGAAATCTTCGAGTTCCTGTCCGCCGCCGAAGTGCCGATCTATGAAGGCTACGGACTCACCGAGGCCGGCCCGGTGGTATCGGTGAACCTGCCGGGACGCACGCGTATCGGCACCGTCGGGCGGCCGCTGGTCAACGTCGAGGTCAAGACCGCCGGCGACGGTGAATTGCTGGTGCACGGGCCGAACGTGATGAAGGGCTACTTCGGGCGCGAGGATGAAACGCGCGAGGCGCTGGACGGCGACGGCTGGCTCCTTACCGGCGACATCGCGCGGATCGACAACGACGGCTATATCGCGATCGTCGATCGGAAAAAGGAGATCATCGTGCTGTCGGGTGGCAAGAACGTCTCGCCCGCCAACCTCGAAACCCGCCTGAGCAACGATCCGTATATCGCGCAGGTCTGCATCGTCGGCGATCGGCGCAAGCATCTGGCGGCGCTGATCGTGCCCGATTTCGAGCAGCTCGCCGAGCAGCTTCGGCGCGACGGGATAGCAGCGAAACCGCCCGCGGATCTGATCAACGAAAAGGCCCTCAAAGCGCTGTTCCAACGCCGGATCCGCGAGTTCAACCGCACGCTGGCCGATTTCGAGGCGATCTCCGCCTTCACGCTCATCGCCGATCCGTTCTCGCAGGACAACGGTGAACTCACGCCGACCCTCAAGCTGCGCCGGCGGGTGGTGATGGCGCACTATCGCGAACAGATCGAGGCGATGTACCGGGATTGAGGGGGGACGCCGTCGAGCGACGCTCAGCTCTGGCGTTCGCCGTTGCTGTCGGCGACGACCAGCAGCTCGTGGATCGTGACCAGCTTGCGGATCAGGTAGGAGCGCTTGCCCTTGGGCGTCTGGACCTCGATATCGTCGTCGCCGGCCTTGCCCAGCAGCGCGCGGCCCAGCGGCGAGGACAGCGAGATGCGGTTAAGCGAGCCGTCGACCTCTTCGGGCACCACGATCTCGTAGGCGATATGGTTGCCCTCGTCGAGATCCTCGAGCTCGACCCGGCTGCCGAGGCCGACCGTGTCGTGCGGGATGGAATCGAGATTGATCATCGAGAGCTCGGCGATGCGGGCCTCGAGGTTGGAGACCCGGGCGCGCAGGAATTCCTGGCGCTGCTTGGCCATCGCCCATTCGGCGTTTTCCGACAGATCGCCGTGGGCGCGGGCGCGCTCCAGCTCCTTGGGCAGCTCGACGGTCAGCTCGCGCTTGAGCGTCTCCAGCTCCTTGCGCAGCCGTTTGATTACCGGTAGCTCAGGCATCGCAAATCATCTTCTTCAACCGTCGCCGGCCCGTCGCTGACGGCGCCGCCATCCCTCCACCCTAAGCGTGTGGCAAAGGCCCTGCAAGTTAGGTCGTCGCCATCGGTAAACAGGAGGGGACGGCGCGAGTCAATCGGCGACGATTGAGGTCAGGCTGCGATTGACGCCCGTCACGCTCTGGATTTTCTGCACCACCAGCTCGCCCAGCGCCGAGACGTCGGCGGCCTCGACCACCGCGATGATGTCGTGCGGCCCGGTCACGGCATGGGCCGCCGAGACGCCGGCGACCTGCCGGATCCTGGTGGTAACTTCCCTGGCTTTGCCCGGCGAGGTGTCGATTAAAATAAATGCCTTCACCACGGTCGCGCCCTCCTTCGCGCCGGCGCTGCTCACCGCCCGCTGCCGCCGCGATCGTAGACGTAAAATCCGCGCCCGCTCTTGCGTCCCAGGAAACCCGCGTCAACGTACTTGCGCAGCAGCGGACAGGGACGATACTTGTCCTCGCCCAGCCCCGCATGCAGCACTTCCATAATATAGAGACAGGTGTCGAGTCCGATCAGGTCGGCCAGCTCCAGCGGTCCCAGCGGATGATTGGTGCCGAGTTTCATCCCGAGGTCGATATCGGCCTCACTCGCCACCCCTTCCTGCAGGGCGAAAATCGCTTCGTTGATCATCGGCAGCAGGACCCGATTAACCGCAAACCCCGGCGCGTCCTGGACGGTGATGATCTGCTTGCCGAGCCGCGCCGCGAGCTCGCGCGTGGCGGCCAGCGTCTCCTCGGAGGTGGTCAGGCCGCGCACGATTTCCACCAGCTTCATAACCGGCACCGGGTTCATGAAGTGCATGCCGATAAAGCGCTCGGGCCGGCGCGTTGCCGCCGCCATCCGGGTGATCGAGATCGACGAGGTGTTGGAGGCCAGGATCGCCTCGGGTGGGCAGATTTGGTCGAGCCGGCGGAACAGCGCGAGCTTGGCCTCTTCGCGTTCGATAATCGCCTCGATTACGAACTCGCACGTGGCCAGTCCCTCGAGCTGCGCACTCGGGCGCAGCCGGGCCATGGTTGCCTCGCGCTCACCGGCCGCCATCCGTCCGCGTTCGACCGCGCGATCGAGATTGCGCCGGATACCGTCGATTCCGCGCCGGCACAGCTCCTCCGAGACCTCGCTCAGGATGACCTCGATTCCGGCCTGTGCCGCGACCTGCGCGATTCCCGCGCCCATCTGACCCGCACCGACTACGCCCAGCGTTTCGATCATGACCACCGTCGCCAAAAAAAATTGAAGCGGGAGCCCCAGCCTGGCGAGCCCGCGCTTCATTATCGAAGCTACCCCAGCCGGGCCTCGGACGGCAAGGCGACGAGGCCGGGCGAGCTCGCGATTACCGCCGCTTGACAGTGTCGCCGATGACGTCCTAATCTCTAGTTGAGAATAGTTCTCAAAATCACAAACGATCAACTATGACCGGCTCATCGACCGTTCTACCCTATTTTCTCTATTCCTTCGGCATCCTGTTTCGTGAGGGCTTCGAAGCCCTGATCGTCGTCATCGCGCTGGTGGCCGGCACCCGCGAGGCCGGCGAGAGCGGCAAGGCGCGCGGTATCTACGCCGGCGCCGCGATTGCGATCGTGGTCAGCGCCGGGCTGGCCTGGTCGGTCAATCATTTCCTGGCCGATAACACCAGCGATACGCTCGAAGGCATCTTCCAAATCTTTGCCGCCGCCACGCTCTTTTACGTCAGCTCGTGGCTGACCTCGAAAGCCCAGGCCGAACAATGGATGGGCTTTATACGATCGCAGATTCGGACCGCCCGGGAGAGCATGCTGCCGTCGGTCGCGCTGGGCTTGACGGCTTTTCTGGCCGTGATGCGCGAGGGCGCCGAGACTATCGTCTTCTTCCAGGCGCTGGTCGCCGGGGCTACGGCCACCCCCGAGAAGCATGCAGTGATGGCGGGAGTGGCGGCCGGTTTCGTCGCGCTGGCGATCGTCTTCCTGGTTCTGACGCGCGCCGCCATCCGGATCCCGATTGGATCGTTCTTCTCGGCCACCACGGTGCTGCTCTATGGCCTGGCGGTGGTATTCGTCGGGCAGGGGGTAGCGAGCTTCCAGGAATCGGGATGGATCGCGGCGACGTTTATCGCGCATGTGCCGACTATCCAGGTGCTGGGGCTGTTCCCGACCGTACAGACCATCGTGGCCCAGGCGATACTGCTTTCGATTGCCGCCGCGGCGTTCATCGTACCGCGGCGCCGGGCGGCGCGGGCGCCGAAACTGAGCCCGGCGACGACGACGACGACCCACGCGCCACAGGCGCGGCCGACCTGACGGCTCCCGGAGTAGCGTTGTTCGGCGCATAGCTGCGCCCCTCGATCACGATCCGCTCCACCTCCGAGCTCACTTGCTCGCTCTGCCTAAGCGCCGCCTCGCCCACTGTCACGCATTCCCCGACCGTCGCATCGCCGAGTGCCCCCGGCTCCGCGCGCACCCGTCGAAGCGTGGTGCGAAGCTCGTCGGCCCGCGCCAGCATCTCGGCCAGCCGCACCTCGACCATCGGCAGCGCGCCGCGATGAGGCCCCGGAGCGCCGGCCGCCTTGGAATAGAGCTCGAGTGCAAAGGCCTGCTGATGCTCGGCGGCGGCCAGGCGGCTGACCGAGCGGCTGATTGCGGGGCAGGCGTCGTTGGCAACAGTCCCGCCGGTTTCGGCCCAGGCCGCAGACCCGCAGGCCAACAGCGCCACCAGCGCCACCAGCGCCACCAGCGCAATCATCCATTTGTCGATCGCAGACACTACCGATCATCCAGACGTCACAGTTTACCGTATAATCCCCCCGATGGCCGTTCGAGCTGACGCCCGCGATTCTGCCGCCGCCCCGCGCGCCGGCATCTTCAATTGGCTGTGGGGTGCGATCGGGGTCGCGATGGCGGTGCTCTATACCGCCGTGCTGTCGATTCCCGCCGCCCTCACCGCGCCGTTCTTCGACGGCCACGCAGTCACCCATATCGGGCGGCTGTGGGGCTGGCTGATCATCCGGACCTGCGGTTTACGGGTGGAGATCGAAGGGCTCGAGAATCTCGCCGGCATCGGAACGTTCGTGATGGTCTCGAACCATCAGAGCATGTTCGACATCTTCGCGATTCTGGCCTACATCCCGGGCGAAACGCGCTTCGTGGCCAAGCGGGAGCTGAAGAAGGTGCCGCTGGTCGGCTATGCGATGGGGCGCTCGGGGCACGTTTTCGTCGATCGGCAGCGCGGCGGCAACGCGATTCGGCGCGCGATCGAGGTCTCGCGGATGGGTTACAACCTGTGCGTGTTCGCCGAGGGGACGCGCTTTTCGGACAACCAGGTGCACGAGTTCAACGACGGCGCGGCCTGGATTGCGATCGCGACCCGGCGACCGTGTATTCCGATCGCGATCAGCGGCAGCGCGGCGATTTTTCCGCGCGGCGCGAAAGTGGTGGTGCCCGGCCGGCGCATCCGGATAAGAATCGGCACGCCGATCGAAACCCGCGAGCTCAAGAGCGCCGATCGCTTCGCCCTGACCAGCCGGCTCGAAACCGCCGTCCGCGCCGCCTTTATCAGCGAGCTGTGACGGCAGCGATAAGATAACCAACCCTGCCGTCAGCTGATGCCAGCGGTGATTTGGGTGCTGCCGGCATCATTGCCGATAGTCAGCGTTACGGTAACCGGATTGCCGATGCCGTCGAGACTCGCCCCGCTGCCTTCAGCCTGCAGCGTATAGCTGCCGCCGCCCGCAGGATTAATTCTGAGTTGCAGCGCGACACCGTCGATGGTTCCCGAATAAACGTAAGCGCCTTTCTTATTTTGCGTGAAGGAGCCGGCCGGAATGGTCACCGAGTAGGGTCCAATCTGCAGCGTTACGTCCTCCGCTGAAGGATCGATACCGTCGCTTCCGGCGCCCAGCGTGAAGCTCGAGTTTAGATCGAAGCTGCCGGTCGAAACGGTAACCTCAAGCTTGCCGCTGAAGTTCGCAAAGGGCGTCTGGTCTGCCAGTTCGAAGGCGCCGATGTCGCACGCTGATTCACCATTGTCGGGACGCGTGGCGCCGCGCTGGTCGGTGGCCGGGCAATCAGCCAGCGGCACCGCGTTAACCGCGGGGCTGTTGGCCTGAAGCGCGATGGTCTGGGTGGGGCCGCCATTGTCTTGCAGGCCACTGGGGCTGAGCAGCGGATCGACGTTATCCCCGATGGACTGGCCGTTGGCGCCGACGCTGGCGCCGAATCCGCACGAACCGTCATCCGAGATGTTGTAGCCGCCGTCAGCCGCGGTCCCCCCATCCGATGCTCCGCAGTTTTCTCCCGAAGTGCTGCCCGCCAATACCGAGTTGTTTACGGTGGTGGTGGTGCCAGGGTAATCGTCTTCGAGTGCGCCGCCGGAGTAGGTAGCCGAGTTGCCCGAGAGCGTACTGTTGCTGATCGTGGCCGTGTCACCGCCATTGAAGACGCCGCCGCCGGAGTAGGTAGCGGAGTTGTCCGCGAGCGTGCTGTTGCTGATCGTTAACGTGCCGTAGCTGAAAATGCCGCCGCCCTCGCCGAGGTAGGTAGCGGAGTTGCCCAAGAGCGTACTGTTGCTGATCGTCACCGTGCCGCCGCTGTAGATACCGCCGCCGGAGTAGGTAGCGGAGTTGCCCAAGAGTGTGCTGTCGCTGATCGTCGCGGTACCGAGGTTGAAGATGCCGCCGCCGTAGTAAGCCGAGTTGCCCGAGAGCGCGCTGTCGCTGATCGTGACCGTGCCGAAGTTCAAGATACCGCCGCCGACCGCATAGGAACCGTTGCGGATGGTCAGCTCCTGGAACGTGGCGGTGACGCCGTTGCCGACGGTAAATATCGGGCCGTTACCACCGCCACCGCCACCGCCATCGATGGCCGTGTTGGCGGCGCCCTGCCCCTCGATCGTCAGGTTCTTATCGACCGTGATGTTCGCTTCGTTGTGAGTCGCGTCGGTGATGCTGATGGTATCGCCGGAGTTTGCCACCGCGATGGCTGCCGCAATCGTGGTGTAGTCGCATCCGCTTGCGCAGACCGTGAACGTAGCCGCGTAGCTCGGCGAGGCGATGGTAACTGCCAGCAACGCGCCGACGATCGCAGCCATAGCAGTGGCAATAGTGGTGGAAGACGGTTTCGCCCGCATGTTGGTTCCCCCTGAAGGATCACACGGCATGAAGGAGTATCGCGTGACCTTTGATGAGATTTGCAGCGATCACAATGTGAGGCAAGATGTTTTTATTTGACTGTTGCTTTTACACGTTTCGGCTAGCAGACGCACGAAGGGTCGGCGGTTGCGGATGCTGGTGGCATCGCGACTGCTAACCGAGGCGCGACGCAGATACTCTGTAACCGTTCCCGGCGAATTACGTCTTTAGCTTTGCGAGGGGAGAGATCATCAGGATGGAAATGGAATAATTATGCGGCTCCATCATGCTCTGGACATGCTCCAGGAATGGGATCCCCGAGCGACCCTGCATCCCGATCACATCTGTATCCACAGCCCGCGGCATCTGGTCGAAAACTGCCCGGCGCCGCGCGAGGCGGTCTACTCGAGCCTTGATGCGCTGCGGGACTCGCCCGATGGGTTGCGAACGCGACTCGTCAACGGCGACGGGCCGAATCGCCAGGCGCGCGTGCTGAACTGAGGCGCGGTTCCCTCTCGGCAGTCACGGCGCTTGTCACTGGACCAGCGTCCGCCTAATATCGCCGACCGGCATCGGCCCGGCTATTTTCAGCCGCGGCCGGGAAGCTCCGAAAGCCGGGAGGCGAACATGGCGAAATCCACTTCAGTTGCGATACTGACCTTCTTTTGTGCTTTGCTGGGCCTGGCCTCGCTATCTTTCGGCCAGGCCGCGCCGGCGAAAATCGACAAGCACTACTACAACTACAGCGAATGGACCAAGGGTCTGTTCGCCGAGGCGGTGACCGTGACCGGCTTCGGCAACGGCAAGCTGATCTACCTGGGCGGCATCGGCGCCGAAGACGAGCATGGCAAAGCCGGCGCGATCCGATCGCCCAAAAATTTCGACGGGCAATGCAAATACACCTTCGAGAAGATCGGGCGCGTGCTCGGCTACAACGGCGCGAGCCTGAAGGACATCACCAAGATGACTTCCTACCTGACCAGCGCGCGCAATATCGGCGCCTATATCGCCTGCCGTAACAAGGCCTTCAAGGCGGCCGACGCGAAACTGCCGGCCGAGACGCTGTTGATAATCAATCGGCTCGCCTGGCCGCCGATGAAGCTCGAGGTCGACGTCGACGCGATAACCGCGAAGTAGCCAGCGGCCGCGCAGTAGCGCTTTACGATTTTCGTTCGATGATCGTGAGCGGGACGTTGCCGGTGAAGCGCGTCGGGATGCTGATGGCCCTCAGCCCGTCCTCATTCACCGCTTCGCACTCGATGCCGGCGCTTCGTAGTACGTCGATGAGTCGATCGAGGTCGTCGGCAACCAGCCGCAGCGCCGTCAGCCCTTCGCGCTCCGAGCCCGCGGCGCGCAGGCGAATCTCGGCGTCACCGACCTCGACGATCGCCTCGCCGGGTCCTGCGTTCCGGATTTTGAAGCCGAAGTTCCGCTCATAGGTCGCAGCGGCGGCCTCGGGCGCCGCGGCAGCGACTTCGAGACGCTCGAGCTTCTCCACCCGGCTATCGTCCGCCTTGCCCATCGTCGACCGATCAGCCCGCCTTCGCAGCCATCGTGAAATCGACTGTGACGGTCGCGCCCGGCGTGACGGTGACCTTGCGTTCCTGCGTGCCGAGCTTCTCCTGCCATACCCGGATAGTGTAGGTGCCGGGCGGAACGTTGGTCAGCGCGAAATGGCCGTCGGCGCCGGTGACGGCATAGTAGGGATTGGCCGCGACGTACCACCATCCCCGCATCCAGTTATGCGCGTCGCATTCGACCCGGATGATATCGGGCTTGGCGATGTGCACCCGGATCATCTTCTTGAAGCCGGGTTGCGCCATGTTGATTTGCCGGTTGTTGGTCGGGAAATCGTGGATGTTATGCAGGATGCCGTCGGAGTTGATGACGTCGATAGCCGCGCCGGCCGGGATCGCGAGCACGTGCGGAACATACTCGCATCCGATCTGATCGAACTTGTAGTTCTGCGCCACCGGCGGAAACGGCTTGCCCTTCTCGATGTCGGGCAGCGCGACCACCGCGTTGGCGATCGCACCGTCCTTGCCGACCATCAGCGACTGATCGTAATGCACCTGCTTGCCGCACACGCCGACATCCTTGGTGACGGCAATTTTCTCGGGCGGGGGCGGCGTGCCCTCGAACTTCACGGTGCCGACGATGGTGCCCGGATTGGAGACCGTCACGGCATGATAAATGACTGTCGCCGCCGCGGGGAGTGCGATGGCGAGGGCGAGCAGGGACGCCGCTAGCAGGCGCCCGGGAATAAGTTTTAGCTGGTCCATCTCAAAGATTAAGACGATCCAGCGAAACAACAACTTCTGCTTCGACGGACACGTCGGCCGGAGAACAGCAAAATCGCGAGAACGCCCCTTCAGGCGGTGGCCAGCTCCCCCTTGCGTGCGATGATCACGTGATGCACCGAGAGCATCGAGACCCGCTCGTTGCGCTCGACCATAATCGGCTGACCGTCGAGCACGTCGCTGACGCGCAGCCGCGTGGTCCAGCCGAGATGCTTGGTGATCGGATTGATCATGGTGTTCAGTGCGTAGAGCACCGGATGGGGGCTCGAGAAGTGATTGATCACCACGATCTTGCCGCCCGGCTTGCAGACCCGCACCATCTCTTTCATCTTGCGCACCGGGTCGGGCACCACCGTCATCACATGGAAGGAGCAGACGTAGTCGAAGCTGTTGTCGGGAAAATCGAGGTTCTGGGCATCGCCCTGACGCAGCTCGATATGGCGCCAATCGTTTTCGCGCACCTTGGCCGAGGCCTGGGCCAGCATGTCGGCCGAGGGATCGATACCGACGATATGGACGTACGGCGGGTAGGCCTCGAGCGCGATGCCGGTGCCGACCCCGACCTCCAGCACCTGCTGGCCGGGGCGGAAATTCAGCGACTCGATGACCTCGTGCTCATGGTCGACGAAGACCCGTCCGAAAACCGAATCGTAAAAACGGGCAAGATCCGAATAGACCCGGCTCTCATGCGGTTCACCCATCGCTCACACCTCTCCAAGTCCCGGTAATTTAGGAATCCAGAGCCAGCTCAACGCTGCCACCGCCGCATCATCTTTCCCCCGCGCGCGACGCCCTATGCAGCGGCGTTCACGCCCCTCATCTGGCGCTTGAAGGAAGCAATATCGCGCTTGCGGAACCGCCATTGGCGGCCCTTCTTGAAGGCAGGCAACAGGTTGCGCCGCGCGAACTCGTTAACGGTATCGGGGCTGAGGTCGAGCAGAAAGGCGACCTCCCGCGAGTTCAGCAGCACATCGTCTTTATCGGCAATCGTCATCCAAACAGGACGCCCTTTCGTACGGGTCGAAAGGGACGAGGCTTTGTAATACGGCGTCATCTTACAAGTCAAGCCAAGCGCTAAGCGGTTAGTATACACCACTGCGGCGCTTCGCGCGCGGCCCAAAAAATCTTTCCAAATCAGACACTTATGGTGTTCAGCCGGCGCTGGCTTATCAGGTAATCATACCATGCGCGCGTCACCACGATACAGGAGAACAGACCAGTCAGGATACCGACGCACAGCGTCACGGCAAAGCCCTTGACCGGACCGGTGCCGAACTCGAACAGGATCAGCCCGGCGGCAAAGGTCGAGATATTCGAATCGCGCACCGCCGACCAGGCCCGCTCGTAGCCGAGCTTGACCGCCTCGCGCGGACTCTTGCCCGCGCGCAGCTCCTCGCGCATCCGCTCATTGATCAGCACGTTGGCGTCGACCGACATGCCGAGCGTCAGCACGATACCCGCGATGCCCGGCAGCGTCAGGGTCGCCTCGAGCGCCGCCATCACGCATACCAGCAGCAGGATGTTGAGCGTCAGCCCGAAGTCGGCCAAGATTCCGGCGCCGCTGTAGTAGGCCACCATGAAGATCAGCACCGCCGCCGCGCCGACCACAAATGACAACTCGCCGTTGCGGATCGAATCGCGTCCCAGCGACGGACCGACGGTCCGCTCCTCGATGATGTTGACCGGCGCCGGCAGCGCGCCCGAGCGCAGCACGATCGCCAGCTCGTGGGCGTCATCGATCGAGAAATTGCCGGTGATCTGCACCCGCCCGCCGGGGATTCGTTCCTTGATTACCGGCGCCGAGTAGACCGTATTGTCGAGAATGATCGCCAGCCGGCGTCCGACGTTGGAGGCGGTCAGCGCGTCGAAAACATCGGCCCCGCGCCGATCGAGGTCGACCGTCACGTACGGCCCCTCGAGCCTTCCGCCCGGCCGCACCCGCGCGTCGGTCACCACGTCGCCGGTCATCAGCACCGGGGTCTCGACCAGGTAGGGTTCGCGGCCGCCGGCTTCGGGCCGGCCGTAGAGCACCTGGTCGCCGGGCGGCGGTCCGTTGCGGATCGCGTCGGAGACCGGGTGGCCGTCGTCGACCAGCTTGAACTCGAGCACCGCGGTCTTGCCGATCAGCTCCTTGGCGCGCTCGGGATCCTGGATGCCGGGCAGTTGCACCAGGATTCGATCTTCGCCTTCACGCTCGACGGTGGTTTCGCGCACGCCGAGCTGGTCGATACGGTTGCGGATCGTCTCCAGCGCCTGGTCCATCGCCGAAGAGCGGGCCTGGGCAAGCTGGCGCGGCTTGAAGTTCAACGTATAGGCCGCGCCCCCTGTGCCGGCGGCCTGGTTCACGGTCATGTCGTTGAACAGCCGGTCGACGACATCAAGAAACTGGGAGCGTTGGCTGCCGTTCTTCAGTGTGACGATCACCGCGCCGGCGGCATTCTCGGAAATCCCGGCATCGATCTTGTTGCTGGCGAGCTCGCGCTTGAGATCGTCGCCGCGGCGCCGCAACGCGGTCTTGACGGCGGCGTCGAGCTGCACTTCGAGCAGCAGATGGCTGCCGCCCTGCAGATCCAGCCCGAGCTGGATTTTGGGGGTTGGAAACCAGGTCCGGTACCAGTTGGGCATCGGCACCGCCAAGGTCGGCAGCATCACCAGTACGCCGACTGCGGTCAGGAGGCCGGCCAAGTAGAGCCGCGTCTTGCCGCTCCCGCCGCTCAGATGCAGGTAGAGGATCGCGATCGCAATCGCGAGCAGGACGAGAATTGGTGCCAGGTTTTGATTTTGCGCCGCCACGAGCTCAAATTCCTTGTTGCAAAACTGGCCTCAGCCGTTCTGCTCCTTCTTGGAGGACGACCCTTTGCCGTAGGTTGAGACCGCCCCGATCTGCGCGCGCTCGATCCTGATGCGCACGTTGGGGGCGATTTCGAGCGTCACCAGCCGATCGCCGAGCTCCACAATTTTGCCCAAAATGCCGCCCGAGGTCACCACCTCGTCGTTGCGCTTGAGGCCGCCGACCATCTTCTGGTGCTCGCTCGCCTTCTGGGTCTGCGGCCGAATCAGCAGAAAATAGGCAATCCCGAAGATCATCGCGAACGGCACGATCATCGTCCATAGGACTTGATCGAATCCGCCCTGCGCCGGGGCCGACGCACTGGCGGCCCATGCTATTCCTTCAAACCACATCGCTTTTTACTCCACCGGCCTCGCCGTCGCCGGCTGAAATCCGGTCAATCACCGCACGGGAAAACGTCCGGTAGGTGCCCGATGCGATAGCAGCTTGCGCCTGACGCATCAAGCCAGCATAGAAAAACAGGTTATGTTCGGTCAGTGCGCGAGCCGCCAGAATTTCGCCGCTCATGTAGAGATGGCGCAGATAGGCGCGCGTGAAGGTCACACAGCAACGGCATCCGCAATCCGCATCGAGCGGCCGCGGATCGCGGGTGTAGGCGGCGCGCTTGATCGCGATCCGGCCGTGGCTGGTGAAGGCGCCGCCGTTGCGCGCGTTGCGCGTCGGCAGCACACAATCGAACAGATCGTAACCCATCGCGATGGCGGCGAGCAGATCCTCCGGCGTGCCGACCCCCATCAGGTAGCGCGGCTTCGCCGCGGGCAGCATTTCGGCCGCCAGCGCCGCCATCTCGCGCATCGCCGCCTTGGGCTCGCCGACCGACAGCCCGCCGGTGGCGAAGCCGTCGAACTCCAGCGCGGTTATCTGGCGCGC